>Ga0307933_1001762_pt1 | contig 15957 bp, 16 predicted proteins | sample OrgLakmetageno88_FD_201811 | JGI IMG/M metagenome (GOLD analysis project Ga0307933, IMG submission 201811) | Saline water microbial communities from Organic Lake, Antarctica - #88 | ecosystem: Environmental > Aquatic > Non-marine Saline and Alkaline > Saline | place: Antarctica: Organic Lake...
TCTGAGCTTATAGTTCCGATATGAGCGTTTTGAACGCCGCATAAGGTTGCCAACCCGCGCTGGTGCAGGAACGGCGTTCCGTCTGACAGGACGCCCATTCCGATGCCTTGGATTTCAGTCTCCTTATGAGGGTCACCCCTCAGTCCTGAATAGTCTTGTTTTTTCAGTAACTTAAGCGGACTCTAGGCTCGCAACGTCGGCGTCGTGTCGCACGGAACAGCCGGCAATTATCTGGATTAGTTGGAAATGCGCTTAGGGTCCAACTGCTCCTCCCAGGCCCAGAGTGCCTCCCAGACGTCTTCCGGTACAGCAAAGGGGGTCACATAGCGCATAGAGAAGCGGGGCGGTTCGACTATTCCGCAACGCCTGAGTTCGCGCTTCAAATCGGCGATCATGCCGCGATAGGCGTTCTGCTTCGAGGGCGTCTTGGATGACGTCCACCGGAACTGCCTATCATTCAGGGTACCCTTAACCACGATGTGCTCGTTCTGACGGATCTCCGAGACCTCGAGGCCCACTCGCTCAAGAGAACCGAGCACATCATTATGCCATCGCGACACGTCGTACTTTCCTGACAAATTGGCTTCTCCTTAGTCCGGTTGTGGATTCCAAATAGATCGGTGGACCACTAAGAAATTCCAAACTAACCGAGGAGTTTTGCCTCGAGCATCGCCATCGCCTTCTGATGGTCGGGCGACGGGAACAGGTGGCCGTAGCGCTCCATGGTCATTTGGATAGAGGAGTGGCCCGCGAAGGTCATGATCTCCTTGATCGAGAACCCCTGCTCGATCCAGAGCGACACGGCGAAGTGGCGCAGGTCGTGCCAGCGCATCGTCACCTCGACCTTTTCCTGCAGCTTGCGGAAGCGCGCCTGCGTGTTGGTGTGTTGGAGGATCCCGCCGCGCGGCGCGGGGAACACCAGCCCGAGATCGCTCTTCGGGCAGCGCAGCTTCCAGCGGCGCAGGGCGTTCAGCACCATCGGCCCGGCCGGGATGTCGCGATAGCCCGCGCGCGATTTCGGCTCGCCCATCTGGTTGTAGGCATCCGCGCGCTGGCGGATGTGGACGAAGCCCTTCTCGAAATCCACGTCCTGCCAACGCAGTCCCCGCAGTTCCGAAGCGCGCAGGCCACCGAGGGCCGAGACGATCAGATGCGGTTTGAAATCCTCGTCGGCCGCCTCGATCAGCAAGCGGACCGCCTCCTTCGAGGGCACCGGTGCCTTGTGATCGATCCGGCTGGATTTGATGATGCGGACTCCGTGAGCGGCGTTAGTGAACAGTTGGCCATTGTCGATGGCATGGTCGAGGATCAGTTTCAGCACCGAGATAGCGCGGCGGGTCAGATGCTCGGATCGGCCATTCAGCAGCAGCCTGTCGCGGAACTCGTTCACGTGGCGGCGGGTCAGTTGCGCGATCAGCCTGTCCCCGATCCCGATCTCTGCATTCTTGATGTGAAGCCGCACATAGTCGCTGTAGCCGCGCAGCGTCGACCGCTCCATCCGCCGCCCGGTCTTGCAGCGCACCTCGCAGTGGTCGAGCCAGCTTTGCGCGGCCTCGACCACCGTGATGCTCTCGCTGTCGGCCAGATAGGTGTGGTTGGCGACCAGCGAGCGGACCTTGACCAGATAGACATCCGCGTCCTTGCGGCGCGGGAAGAGTTTGGACCGGCGCTTGCCAGTCTGGTCGGTGAAATCCACCTGCCAGCGCGCCAGGCCCGAGGGCAATGTTCTCTTGCGGATCGTGGCCATTTGCGTCCTCCAACGCTCCATCACGCTCTGCTTCTCAGGGAAGGCAAGTCCCGAATTTCGCAGACCGATGAATACCATTGACAGTGTGTCTGAGGTCATCTATCCACAGCTCAGACGCACTGTCAAAGGCTATCAACATGACCCAGGAATTCACTATCCAGCAGATCGCCGATGCGGCGCAGCTGACCCGCTATCAGGTCGAGGCGTGGATCTCGCGCGGCCACTTCAAGCCCGATAATCCGGTCGAGACCGGCAAGGCACGGAAGTTCACCTATTTTGATGCCATCAAGCTGGGCGTCCTTGCGGAGTTCAGCCGCCTCGGCCTCTCGCCCACGGTAGCCTCGATGCACACCGCGCATCTCTTCGGTTATCACGATGGGGACTCCCTGCTCGTGATCTGTCAGGGCCCGGTGCGGGTGTCGGAGACCATCGAGGTGGTCGATGAGGAGGGCGAGATCGACCACACCTTCGGACGCATCACGCGGCCGTCCGAACTGTGGCGCATCGTCGAGGATCCCGATGTGCGTTCGTTCGCAGCGATCAACCTCGGCCACATCGAACGGCGCATTCAGAAGACCCTCGGCATCGCCTGACGGCCAACCAGAACATCGGAGGATATCATGCAACAGGAAATGCGGGCTGGACCCGCCACGGAGATGGTTTGCCCGACGCTTGCCGATGATCTGCTGCGGGGCGCGGATGCAATCGCGGTTTTTGTCTTCGGCAGCGTGAAGCAGCGGCGCAAGGTCTACTATTACGCCACCGAGGCCAAGGTGAAGCTGCCGGTCTTCCGGATGGGCAATGTCATCTGTGCACGGAAATCCAAGCTTCTGAGCTGGATCGAGATGCAGGAGGGCGCGCAATGGCAATGAGAGAAGCGCCCCTCCTCATCACGCCCGACGACCATGTTCGCTACGGCAACGCGATCCGCGACTGCCGCGAGTCGTTGCTGGACCTCGTCGAGAAAGCCATCCCCGGAACGATCCACCATGTTCAGGCGCGGCAATGCCTCGTCGAGATCGACCGCCTGCGGACCGAGATGGAGATCCATCTACACGGGATGGTGCCGCCACGGCGCGACCCGCGACACCTCAGGACATCGGTCTACTCAGGCCTGAGCTCCTTCGGCTGGAAACGGCTGGGCCGCGAGGACCGTGCGCGGGATGCATTCGCAAGTTGGGACGTGGGGTACTGAGCCATGGAGGACGCCATCCAAATGACCGATGACATGGCCATCGCCGAACCAAAGACGGATGCGTCCACCGTGGCCCCTGCGCCCACGTCGCCTGAGGATCCGACCAACCTGCGCCTGGCGCTGCATCGCAACGGCTATCGCCCGCTGCCCGTGCTGGGCGCGCATGTCGCGATGAAAGGGGCGGGCAAGCGGCCGATGATGAAGGGCTGGGAGACGGTCTGCGCCAGCGCCGACGAGGCCGAGATCGCCCGTTGGTCGAAAGCGCAGCGCAACTGCACCAACACCGGGCTCCTGTGCGGCGACCTCGTCGGCGTCGACATCGACGTGCTCGACCGGGCTCACGCCCACCGGCTGACCTGCATCGCGACCGAGATGCTCGGCATGTCGCCTGCATCCCGGATCGGCCGCGCCCCGAAGATCCTGCTCGCCTTCCGCACCGACGCCCCGTTCGACAAGGTTCAGACCTGCGAGTTCCACATGCTGGACGGCACGGTGGCGCGCGTCGAAGTGCTGGCGACCGGGCAGCAGTTCGTGGGCTTCGGCATCCATCCTGACACGAAGGCCCCCTATCACTGGCCAGAATGCTCGCCGCTGGACGTGCCACTGCACGAGCTGCCTGTCGTCAGCCAAGACCGCTGCGCCAGCTTCATCGCGGCGTCCGAGGATTACCTGCGCAAGGTCGGCGGCCAGACCACAAGCGACCGGCGCGAGATCGACCGCGAGGGGCGCAAGGCCGCCGGGCTCAAGCAGAAGGAGGCCCCGTCGCGCGAGCTGATCGAGGAAGCGGTCGCCCATATCCGCAACGACGAGCTGCCCTACGACGACTGGATCAAGGTCGGGCTCGCCCTCTACGCCGCACTGGGGCCCGAGGGCCGCGATCTGTGGGAGACCTGGTCGGCCGAGGCATCGAAGAACGATCCGGCCCACAGCGCCAAGAAATGGGACGGCTTCGCCAGCGTGCGCAGCGTCACCGTCGGCACGCTGTTCTGGCTCGCGCGCCAGAACGGCTGGCGGGCCGAACAGGTGCAGCGGGTTCGTGCTGCTCGCGCCACCAGCAATCCAGATGACACAGATGAAGACGGTCCCGGCGATGACGGTCGCCCGGTGATCCGCATCTACGCCGGCTACATGCACGAGACCGTCGACATGGCCGAGGGCGCGCTGATGCAGGCCGGGCTGGGCTACTACCAACGCGGCAGCATGGTGGTGCGCCCGGCGATGGTGCCGGTCGCCATCTCGGACGGGCGCAAGATCGACGCGCCGCGTCTGGTGGACGTCAAGGCGCACCACATGGCCGAAGCCTTCACCAGGGTTGCCAGTTGGAAGCGGTTCGACAAGCGTGAGGGCAAATGGCTGAGCACAGATTGCCCGCACCGGATCGCGGAAACTTTCCTTGTGCGCGAGGGCCAGTGGCGGCTGCCGGTGCTGACCGGGATCATCAACTGCCCGACCCTGCGGCCTGACGGCTCGATCCTCGATCTGCCGGGCTATGACGCGCAGACCGGACTGCTGTTCGATCCGCAGGAAGTGCGTTTCCCGATGCTGCCGCGCGATCCCGACCGGGCGACGGCACTGCGCGCGCTCGGCTTTCTCAAGGATCTGATCTCGACCTTCCCCTTCGTGAACGACGCGGACCGGTCGGTCGCGCTCTCCGGGATCCTCACCGCTCTGATCCGCCGCTCGCTGCCGACCGCGCCGCTGCATGGCTTCAACGCGCCGACGGCCGGAACCGGCAAGTCCATGCTGGTCGACCTCGCAAGCCTGATCGCCACCGCACGTCCCGCGCCGGTCATCGCGCAGGGCAAGTCCGAGGAGGAGATGGAGAAGCGCCTTGGCGCGGCGCTGATCGCAGGCGACGTGCTGATCGCCATCGACAACTGCGAGGAACCGCTGGGCGGCGAGCTCCTGTGCCAGACACTCACCCAGACCAGCCTCAAGGTTCGCATCCTCGGCAAGTCCGTGAACGCCGAGGTGCCGAGCAACGCCGCCGTCTTCGCCACCGGCAACAACCTGACCCTCGAGGGCGACATGACCCGCCGCGCCATCAGGGCGACGCTGGATGCCGGTGTTGAGCGCCCCGAGCTTCGAGCCTTCGACCGCGATCCCCTCGCGATGGTGATGGCGCAGCGGGGCGATTACGTCGCTGCCGGGATCACCGTCCTGCGGGCCTTCCATTGCACAGGTCGTCCGCAACAGCGCACGCCGCTCGGGTCTTTCGCTGACTGGTCGGCTTGGGTGCGCGACGCGCTGATCTGGCTGGGCGAGGCCGATCCCTGCGATACGATGGAGGGCATGCGCGGCGCCGATCCGAAACTGGAGGCGTTAACGGCGGCGCTGGAGGAATGGCGATCGGTCATCGGCACGGACCGTGTCACGGTGCGCGAGATCATCGAGCGGGCCGCCGCACAGCACGCCCAGCTTTACGGGAAACCCGAGTTCGTGAACCCCGAGTTCCGCGAGGCCTTGCTGCGGGTCGCGGGCGAAGGCGGGGCGGTCAACGGCACGCGGCTGGGGAAATGGCTGTCGTCGCATCAGAACCGCGTCGTCGCGGGCCGCCGCATCATCGCCGCAGGCACCAGCGGCAACCGCGCGCACTGGCAGATGGAGGTCGTGGGCCGCGATGCCGCTCCGATGCCCGACGGTTCTGATCCTTTCCGGAGGGCTGCCAATGCGTGACACCCATTCCCGGATTGTACCGTTAGGTTGGGTGGGTTCGGTTAGGTGCTCCCGGCCACATTCTTTATATGTCACCGAAACTGTCAGCGACGTGGCACGTCCATCGTGGCGACATGACACCAGTGACGACGCATGTGGCGTGACAGTTACGGGAAGTGGCCGGGATCACCCCACCAAACCCACCCAACCTAACCAGACGGATCGGCAACGGGCGGCAACGCCCGGCTCATCTCGTGAAAACTTCAGAACCATCGTTAGCGGGCGGGAATGGCGGATCGCGGCCAGCCGGGCGGTTCCTTTTGGGCCAGTTCGTATGTGGGGGAGCACAGCGCATGACCCCTCCAGCGTCAGGAGGCAGAATTGACTAAACTCAACACCTCCGAAACCAAGACCGCCTTCGCTGCCCGCGTCGGTCTGACCAAGGGACGCATCTCACAACTGGTGGCCGAGGGTCTGCCGGTACGCGCTAATGGTCAGATCGACGTGGCGCTGGGCCTGGCGTGGATCGAGGACAACCTCGACCCCGCCCGCCGCAACAGAGGTGGCGCTGCCGCCGCCCCTGCGCGTGTCAGCACGACGCTAGCAGAGGCCAAAAGGCTGCATGAGATCGTCAAGGTGCAGCGTGCCAAGCTGGCTTTTGAACGCGAGCAGGGTCAGTTGGTCGAAACCGTCGCCGCCACCCGCACGGTGTTTGCCCGCGCCCGCGCCGAACGCGACGCGCACATGGCATGGGTGCAGCGCACCGCCCCCCTGCTGGCCGCCGAGGTCGGGGCAGATCCGCGCGCGACCTTCGCAGCTCTCGACCGAATGATGCGCGAACATCTCGAATACCTGGCCGACATGCCGCTGGGGAGTTTTGGCGATGGTGCCTGAAATTGACGTCGCCTGGCGGCGTGGCATCAGGCCGGAACCGCCAATTCCGGTGTCGGACTGGGCTGATCGCCATCGCATCCTGCCGCCCACGTCAGCAGAACCGGGGCGCTGGCGCACGGACCGTACGCCCTACCTGCGCGCCGTGATGGACGCGCTATCCACCTCCAGCCCCTATGAACGGGTCGTGCTGATGAAGGGCGCGCAGACCGGTGGGTCCGAGGCCGGGCTGAACTGGCTGGGTTACATCATCCAGGACGCCCCCGGCATCGCCATGCTGGTCATGCCCTCGCTCGATATGGTGCGGCGCAACACCACAGTCCGGATCGATCCGCTGATCGAAGCCACCCCTGCCCTGCGAGACCTAGTCTCCGCGCCCCGTTCCCGTGATGCGGGGAACAGCCTGTTCCGCAAATCATTCCCCGGCGGCCAGCTGGTGATGACCGGCGCGAACAGCGCAGTCGGCCTTCGGTCCACCCCGGTGCGCTACCTGTTCCTGGACGAGGTGGACGGCTATCCCGGCGATGCCGATGGCGAGGGTGACCCTGTCGATCTGGCGATCCAGCGCACCACCACCTTCCGAGGGCGGCGCAAGATCTACATGGTCTCGACGCCCACCCTGAAGGGCCATTCCCGCATCGAAGCCGCCTATCTCGACAGCGACCAGAGGTATTTCCACGTGCCCTGCCAGCATTGCGGCGACATGGCTCCGATCACTTGGGCGCGCATCCGATGGCCCGAGGGGCAGCGCGACGCCGCATATCTGATCTGCGATGCCTGCGGAGGCGTGCATAATGAACACGAAAAGCCGCGGCTTCTGGTCGCTGGCGAATGGCGTCCGACCGCGCTGGGCGATGGCCGCACGGCGGGGTTCCACCTGTCATCGCTCTATTCGCCGTGGGAAACATGGGCCGAAATCGCACTGGATCATGTGCGCGTCGCCAAGGATCCTGCCCGGCTACAAGTCTGGGTCAACACCAAGCTGGGCGAGTCTTGGGAGGACCAGGCAGGCGATACCGTTCCCGCCGATCCCCTCATGGCCAGGCGCGAGGATTGGGGCAGCGACCTCGCCCCAGGCGTGGCGGTATTGACGGCGGGCGTCGACGTGCAAGGAGACCGGCTCGAGGTGCAAGTCGTCGGCTGGGGTTGCGACGAGGAGGCATGGGTAATCGACTACCGCGTCTTGTGGGGCGACCCATCCGGCCCGCGTCTCTGGTCAGACTTGGACGGCGTGCTGAACGGCACCTATGGCGACCTGCCCGTGCGTGCCGTCGCCGTGGATACCGGCGGTCATCACACCAAGATGGCCTACGAGTTCTGCCGCACCCGCCTCGCGCGCCGCATTTGGGCAATCAAGGGCCGAGGCGGCCCCGGCATCCCCGTCTGGCCGCGCCGTCCCACCCGCAGCAACAAGGCAAAGATTCCGCTCTTCATCATCGGCGTCGATGCCGTGAAGGACGCGGTCTATGCCCGCCTGAAACTCACGGAACCCGGTCCCGGCGCGATCCACTTCCCGCGCCGCCTCGACGCCGACTATTTCCGCCAGCTGACCGCCGAACGCGTCGTCACCCGCTTCGAGAAGGGCCGCCCGATCCGCTCCTGGCAACCAAAGCGCGACGGCGAACGCAACGAAGCGCTGGACACCTTTGTCTACGCCCACGCCGCCCTGCATGGGCTGATCAGCATGGGGATGCGGTTGAACGAGGAGGCGGAGGGGAGGTTGACCGCACCGGCGAGGCTTGCCCCGAGGCCGATCAGGTCGGCGTGGATGGGATGACTCTTCACAGCTGGCAGACAACGCAAAAGGCTTTTAGCATGCCAGAGACATACTCGACGATTTCATAAGGATGCCAGCACGCGAATTCAAAGCGAAGACGAAAATGGATTTTTGTACGCCCTGTTCGATGTGGAACTCTCAAGCTTTCCGATGTAACTTGGTTGAGAACAATAATAGAACAAGGTGATCCTGTGACAGAGGCGATGAGATTTACGAAGCGCTATGGCGACGTTGGCGAGGCCAAATCTGACGGGGCAACCTACACACCCCGAGCGCTTGCTGACTTCGTGGCTGACCGCATCTTAGCAACCGCCAACCTTGCGTCTGGGCAGGCCATCAGGGTTCTTGACCCTGCCATAGGGCATGGCGAGTTGCTGCTCGCTCTTCTAGACCGAATTGATGGGCCTATCGAAGTCTTCGGATTTGAGACAGACCATTTGGCGTTGGCAGAGGCCCGCGGGCGCCTGTCGCGCGAACATCCGCAGGCCGTCCTGAACCTCCGTCTCGGCAGCTTCCTGGACCATGTCCTTGACGACTTCACGGGCGGGCTGTTCGACAATGCGGAACCTTATGACATCATCATCGCCAACCCGCCATATGTGCGCACACAGATCATTGGTGCCGACCGTGCGCAGCAACTTGCCCAGCAGTTCGGGCTGACCGGGCGCGTTGACCTGTACCACGCCTTCCTGCTCGGCATGGCAACAGTTTTAGCACCAGAAGGTGCGGCGGGCTTCATCGTCTCAAACGGGTTCATGACGACCAAGGGCGGCGCATCCGCCCGCGCCGGGATGATGACTGGCCTCCGGCTTCGCGAAGTCTATGACTTGGGCGACACAAAGCTGTTCGATGCTGCCGTGCTACCCGCCGTGCTGATCGCACGGGGCGCAGGGGCGGAGCCCGCCACACCGTCCTTCCTGACAATCTACCAGACGAAGGACGAACCCGCGCACACAGCCGCTGACCCGATAGAAGCGCTCGGAAAACATGGCCCGGTGGCTGTTCCCGATGGTCGGACCTTCCTTGTTCAACATGGGACGCTGGACACGGGCGGGGACCCTGCCGGGGTGTGGCGGCTGGCATCGGCAGGCGTGGAAAGCTGGCTGGCGACCGTGGAACAACACGCTTGGGGCACCTTCCGCGACATTGGCAAGATCAGGGTCGGTATCAAGACGTGCGCCGACAAGGTATTCCTGCCCAAGAGCTGGGACCGCGAGCTAGAGTTGCACCGACCTCTGACGACGCACCACACCGCGCGGCGCTTCCGGCCCGACCCACACAACCGGCTCGTACTGTACCCGCACCACTCGGTTGATGGCAAAAAGCAGGCCGTGGACTTGTCGCAGTACCCGGCCAGCCTCGCCTACCTTGAGCAGCACCGGCAGACCCTAGAGGACCGCAGCTATGTGATTGAGGCCGGGCGGCACTGGTATGAAATCTGGGTGCCGCAGAACCCGGCGGACTGGCCCGGGCCGAAGCTGGTATTCCGGGACATTTCCGAGCAGCCTACCTTCTGGATGGACCTTGAAGGGACAGTTGTAAACGGCGACTGCTATTGGCTGACGGGGGATGAGAACCTGTTGTGGCTCGCGGTGGGCGTGGCCAACTCCACCTTCATCGAGCGATTCTATGACCTCCGCTTCAACAACAAGCTCTATGCGGGGCGGCGGCGGTTCATCACGCAGTACGTCGAACAGTTCCCCCTCCCTGACCCAGAGAGCAGCGGCGCACGGGAGATTGCGACTGCCTGCCGTGACCTGTACATGCGGCTGGCCGATGGCCCCGACCCAGCCCTTGAGCAGCGTATTGACCGGATGGTTTGGGCCGCGTTCGGCCTACCTGTCGAAGAAGTCTGACGGCAGCGGTATCTGGAGCTTCTTGTTCAGGACCTTCCCACCAAACTGCGGGAAGCGTGAGAAAAAGCTCGCCCCAGTCGTCAGGTACAGGTGGGTCAGCGTCACCTTTGCCCCATCCGTCTGGGCATAGAAAAGGGCATAGCGCACGTCGCAGTGGCGGATCTGTGTTCCGGCGACCTGCGGCACGTCCAGTGGCTCCTCGCTGGACGGTCTCACCAATCCCAGGTCGATGGTTGGGGAGGTCTGTAGCTTGACCTCCAGCAACTGGTTACGAACATCGGGGAAGCGCCCATCGTCGCGGTAGTCGGCATAGCCCAAAAGCTCGCAGACAATGCGGTGCAGCGCGGCACCCCTGTTGCGTTCCTGATCCCAACCGGCATCAGGGAAGGACCGGCCAACCGCGCCACGAAGCCGCTCGAAAACCTCGCCAATGGGCAGGATCAGGCCGTGCGCCGGGTGGTCTATCGGGCTGACGGTTTGAGCTAGGTTTGCCCCGGCCCGGGTGTGGGGCATGAGGGCGTCGGTGTCGGTCGGGGAAACCAATTCAAAAGATGCCTCCCCAGGAATCAGCCGCGCCTGATACTTTTGCGTCAGCGTGCCGGTGGTGTCGAGTTGCGCCAGTTCCTCGCCGTTGACGACCTTGACTCGTGCGATCTGGTCGAACTCATCGACACGCAGGATGACATAGCGGCGGGTCGGGGAGAGCTCCTCGTTCCAGACTTGCAGGTTGTTTGACTTCTGAGCGTAGGTGTCGAACATTTGGCCCACAAATCGCGGCTGTGTTTTCTTGAAGCTGGAGGGCACGGGGTAGCCCAAAGCGCGGCAGACGCTCTCCTTTACCAGTTTCGATCGCGTGCGAAGCGCGAGGCCGGCAAGGCTGATACCGCGCAGCTTCTCGTCGAGGATTGCCTCGAGTTCGGGTGTGGGAACCCACAGTACTGGATCTCCAATTTCAATAGGATCGTAAATTGTGAGACCACTGTCTGCGATTGATTTTACGTAATTTCTGTCCATCGTGCCTAAGCATTCCCAATTTTTTTAGAAGCCTAGCAGTTGGCTCAGTGAGCGACTAGCCGCCTCGTATCAGATCGCCACCTGAGATTCCCGACCATTCCCGACCGCTCTGATACCCCGGACGCACTGGATGTGAGAAAATCCGCGCTATGCGGACGCTCTTTCATCGCCTTTTCCGATTCACGCGAACGCGCGGCTTTGACGCTGCGGGTGGCGGGCGACGTTGGGAGGGGGCGCGGACGGTCGATGGGTTGAACACGGCGATCCTCGCGGGCGCGACCACGGCGGCGCGGCGGGCGGGATGGTATGCGCGGAACAACCCGTGGGTCGCGGCGGCGGTGGACAGCCTGGTCGGCAATGTCGTTGGTGCGGGGATCAAGCCGCAATCCACCCACCCTGATCGCGCCGTGCGCGAACGGCTTCAGGTGCTCTGGCTGCGCTGGACCGATCATGCCGATCCGGGAGGGCTGGCCGATTTCTACGGGCTGCAGGCCATGGCTGTGCGGGCGATGGTCGAGGGCGGCGAAAGCTTCGCGCGGTTGCGGGTCGTGGCCGATGCCACGTCTGTTCCACTGCACATCGACCTGCTGGACCGCGACCAGGTGCCGCTGGACCTGCACCGCGACATCGGTGGTGGCGCGCGCATCCGGGCTGGCATCGAGTTCAACGGCGCTGGGCAGCGCACCGCCTATTGGGTGTCGCGTGATCGGCCCGGCGATCCTCTGACGTCGTTGCGGCTGGAACCGCTGCGCATTCCCGCGACCGACTGCCTGCACCTGTTCAAACCTTTGGCCGCTGGACAGTTGCGCGGGATCACTTGGCTTGCTCCGGTTTTGCTGCGGCTGCACGAGTTGGACCAGTTCGAGGATGCTGCGCTGGTGAAGGCCAAGGTGGCAGCGCTGTTCACTGGCTTCATCACTGATCCGGACGGCACAGCGGGCGGCCTTTCCGGCACCAACACCAACGGCGCGCTGACGGTTGGCATGGAACCCGGCAGCCTGATCCCCCTGCCGCCTGGCACCGACATCCGCTTTTCTAACCCGACTGAGAGCGACGCCTATGGCCCCTTCGTCAAAAACCACCTCCGCGCTGTCGCCGCTGGCATGGGCCTCCCTTATGAACTGGTTTCCGGCGATCTGGAGGGCGTGACCTATTCATCAATCCGTGCCGGGCTGATCGAGTTTCGCCGCCGCGTCGAGCAGTTGCAGCACAACGTCGTCGTGCACCTGTTCTGCCGTCCGGTCTGGGACCGCTTCGTGCGACTGGCGGTATTGTCTGGCGATCTGCCCGCGCGCGATTTTGACCGCGATCCTGCCGCCTATCTCGGCTGCGAGTGGCTCCCGCCCAAATTTGACTATGTCGATCCAAAGAAGGACGTCGAGGCAGAGATCCTCGCCATCAACGCCGGTCTCAAAAGCCGCCGTCAGGCGATTTCCGAACGAGGCTATGACGCCGAACAGGTCGATGCCGAGATCGCCGCCGACAAGGCACGCACCGATGCGCTGGGCCTGAGCTTCGGTGCACCGCCTGCAGCCAAGGAGGACATCCCCGATGAATGAAACAGTCACCCTGCTGACCCGCCGCGCCGATCTGGCCCCTGCCAGCGCCGACCGCGACGCTCGCACCGTCGAGGTGATCTGGTCCACCGGCGCGCCCGTGCGCCGCCGCGACATGGCTGGCCAGTATTTCGAACGCCTCAGCCTTGCGCCGGAAGCGGTGGACCTGTCGCGTCTGCATGGGGCCAGCGTGCTGGATGCCCACCGACAATCTGCCGTCCGCGATGTGCTGGGCAGCGTGCAATCTGCTGCCGTCGACGGTCAGCGCGGCACGGCGCTGATCCGGTTCTCGGCCCGGCCAGAGGTGGAGCCTCTATGGCAGGACGTGCTGTCGGGAATCCTGCGCCATGTCTCCGTCGGCTATTCGGTCGAGGACTGGTCCGAGACCACCGAGAACGGCGCGCGCGTCCTGACCGCCGTGCGCTGGACCCCCCACGAAATTTCCCTTGTCCCCACCCCGGCTGACCCGGGTGCCCGCATCCGCATGGAGGCCCATATGCCCGACACCATCACCCCCACCCCGCCCGAGGCGCAAACCCGCGCCGCAATCAACACCGAGATTCGCTCCATCGCCCGCATCGCCGGACTGGACCAGTCGTGGATCGACGGGCAGATCGACGCCACCGCCGATGCCGACACCGCTCGCCGTGCCGCCTTCGATGCGCTGGCCAGCCGCAGTGCGCCCACGATCCGCACCGAACAGGTCCGCGCCGAGATGGGCGAGAGCCAGGACGACCCGAGCCTGCGTGCCCGTCAGATGGGCGAGGCCCTCTATGCCCGCATCAACCCGCGCCACGAACTGACCGAACCCGCCCGCCGCTATGCCTATGCCACCCCGGTGGACATGGCCAAGGAACTGCTGACCCTGCGCGGCGAGTCCACTTTGGCGCTGTCGCCCGCGAGCCTCGTCACCCGCGCCCTGCACACGACCTCGGATTTCCCGATCATCCTCGGCAACACTGTGGGGCGCGTTCTGCGCGACGCCTACCAGGCCGCCCCTTCCGGCATCCGCCGCCTTGGCCGCCAGACCTCGGCGCGGGATTTCCGGTCGGTGAACAAGATCATGCTGGGCGAGGCCCCGCTGCTGGAAAAGCTGAACGAGCACGGTGAGATCAAGGCCGGGACCATGGCCGAGGCGCGCGAGGCCTACAAGATCGAGACCTGGGCGAAGAAGATCGGTATCACCCGGCAGGTGCTGGTGAATGACGATATAGGGGCGTTCTCCGATCTCGCCCGCCGCATGGGCCAAGGGGCCGCCGAGACCGAAGCGCGGATCCTCGTCACCCTGCTGGAGGCGAACAGCGGCAACGGCCCGACCCTGTCGGACACCAAGGCGCTGTTCCATGTCGATCACGGCAATAAGGCCGGTTCTGGTGCGGCGATTTCCGACACCAGCCTGTCCGCCGCCCGGCTGGCGCTTCGCACGCAAAAAGGCATCGATGGTCGCATCATCCGCGTGACGCCCAAGAACCTGCTGGTCCCGCCCGCTCTGGAGACCGTGGCCGAGAAATGGCTGGCGACCATCGCACCCGCAACCGCCGCCGATGTGAACCCGTTCTCGGGGGCGATGTCGCTGGTGGTGGAACCGCGCCTCTCAAGCGCCACCCGCTGGTATGTCACCGCCGATCCGGGCGAAATTGACGGCCTCGAGTTTGCTTACCTGTCGGGGAACGAGGGGCCTCAGGTGGAAAGCAGATCCGGGTGGGATGTGGACGGCGTGGAAATCCGGGTGATCCTCGACTTCGGTGCAGGCTTCATCGACCACCGCGGCTGGTTCCAGAACGCAGGCGCATAATGGCCGACCTCGCCCAACTCACCGCCTGGCGCGATGCCCTGATGGCCGCCCGCTATCAGGGCGTCCGCACCGTCGAATACGACGGCAAGCGGGTGACCTATGCGACCGATGCGGAAATGGCGGCCGCGCTGGGCGACCTCAACCGCCAGATCACTGGTACCACGGCGCGCATCGCCGTGGTCCGCATCCAATCCTCGAAAGGGCTGTGACCATGAAGAACCATATTCAGAAGGGCGACGTCCTCACCGTGCCCGCGCCCGCAGGCGGCATCGCCTCTGGCGAGGGCGTGATTGTCGGCAACATCTTCGGCATCGCCGCCTATGCGGCCGCTGTGGGCGATCCCGTCGAACTGGTCACCACCGGCGTCTATCAGCTGCCGAAAGCGACCGCCGCAGTGCTGACACTCGGCGCGCGGGTCGCGTGGGACAACACGGCCAAGAACATCAACGTGCCGGGCACCGGGCGTTTCCCCCTGGGCATTGCGGCAGAGGCCGCCGGGAACGGCATCACCAGCGTCGCTGTGCGGCTGGATGGCGTGGGGACCGTGGCAGCATGATGGAGCAAGATATCCGCGCCGTCATGCATGGTCTCACCATGTTGGTCGCGGACACGAAGGGGGCGAGCCAGCTTGACGCGATGCGCAACTATGCAGCCATCATGGCCCTGTGCGCCGATCTCCGGAGGGCGGCTGATGAGTACAACGGGACATGGAACATCACCATGGTCATCAGTGAATTGGAAAACCATATGGCCGCTGTCGCTGGCCTGTTCCCCACTTGGGATCTGCCGACGGATCAGCACCTGAGTGGGGCGCATGCTGCCATCAGCAAGCTGGCCATGGGCACGTGCTTTGGCCAGCCAGTCTAGAACGCCATGTCGGCGATTTCGCGGAGGCGGGCGCGGTAGTGGTCCAGCGTGCCGACATGGCCCCAGTTCACATCGTCGGGGCTGTAGCCGAAGTGGTCGGCGCTGTGCGCCACCAGCCGCGCGATAATGTCGTCGATCTCGGTCTTGGCGGCTATGAAGGCGTCCAGCGCAGCGTCGTTGGTCTTTTGCATGTTGGTCCCCGAGTTGGTTTCTGGGACATGACGGCTCCGGTTTGCCCGGTGGTCAAGTTCAATCAGACACGGAACGTCCCGCGAACATCTGGTCGTCCCATGTCGCATGGGTGTTGCACGGAAGAAATCGGAACGGCTGTAAGCCTTTGGAATCGCGAAGAAACGTGTTGCTCTGTGTTGCAAACGCAAAAAGCGCCCCGTGGGGCGCCTTGCATCGGCCTAAGCCTTTGATATCTTGCAGGTATTTTTGGTTGCGGGGGTAGGATTTGAACCTACGACCTTCAGGTTATCAACCTGAAGGTCAAGAACCCCTTGGCCGCTACTGATTTCCTTTTTGCCCTGTTTCGCAGGTAAGCGATTGATCTTAACCATTGCTTTGCGATTTCCTCTGCGAATCAGAACGTGCAGAAGAA
>Ga0307933_1001763_pt1 | contig 15953 bp, 12 predicted proteins | sample OrgLakmetageno88_FD_201811 | JGI IMG/M metagenome (GOLD analysis project Ga0307933, IMG submission 201811) | Saline water microbial communities from Organic Lake, Antarctica - #88 | ecosystem: Environmental > Aquatic > Non-marine Saline and Alkaline > Saline | place: Antarctica: Organic Lake...
TGGTGGGAGGGAGTTGTAGCGGCGAGAGTGCCAATGGGGTTGACCGGTCCCTCGTTCACTTTGCGCGCCGCCAAGCCAAGCTGGGGCACGAGGTCAAGCTGATGGGAGTGACCCGCAAGTCTCCCTATCCCATAGAGGGGGTCGAGTCCGTGACCGCCCCCCCCGGAGTGAGTCTTTTTTATCCCAGCCGCGAGACACGCGATGAGATTCTGCGGGGCGGGCCCGACGTGCTTCACCTGCACGGGGCCTACGTTCCAATTTATCCGGGGATCGCACACTTTGCTCGTAAAGTGGGGCTTCCCTATGTCCTCACCCCTCACGGCAATTACTCGCAGCTCCTGTTGAAACGGCAGCCTGTGGTGAAAAGTCTCTACCGTCGTTTCATGGAACTGCCCATGGCCCAAAGGGCTTTGTTCATTCACGCCATCGACGATCAGGAGGAAATCCGGAAATACGGGGTCGCTGCTCCCATCGTTTCTGCGATCAATGGAATGGACCTTCCCGACCCGGAAGAATCGCTGGATTCGCAAGACATTCTCGGGCGTCTTGGGGTTCCCCGGGGTGGAACTTTGTTTTTGTTTTTGGGCCGACTTGATATTCCGCAAAAAGGTTTGGATCTCTTGGTCCAGGGGTTTGCCCGTCTGGTGCAGGTGGTTGATCCTTCATCAGATGCGCATTTGGTGCTTGCCGGTCCTTCTTGGGACGGGAGTAAAGGAAAACTGGAGAGTTTGGCAGCGGATCTGGGGATTCGCGACCAGCTGACCATGCCTGGCGGAATTTTCGGTGCCGAAAAAAAAGCTCTGATTCGCCAATGTGATTTCTTCGTGCATCCCTCCCGGTGGGAAGCCGGCGTTCCATTCTCGGTTCTCGAAGCACTTGCTTACGGCAAACAGTGTCTCGTCTCTTCTGCGGTTGACCGGCGAAAGGTGTTGCAGCAATCCGGGGTTGGTGAGCTTTGCGAACTGACGGTGGAAGGGATGGCTATGGGATTGAGTGTTTTGAGTCAACAGGCCCCTGAAGAAAGGGCTCGGAAAGCTTTGAAGGCCCAAGAGCTTATTCTTCGGGATTTTTCCTGGGAAACGTCCGCTCAAAAGTTGGTCGATGGGTATCGAAAATTTCTTTCGGGAGGCCTGCGGTAATCTGTTAACTGGCGTATCTTGATTCCGCATAAGTTATCTCCAATCCTTCGACTAATGAGAACGCCACTTGGATTTCATTTGCTCAATTTCCCCTTCACTATGGAAGTGTCGCATATAAGTTGAAGAATAAGCCCGGTCCAATTCTTCCGTGGAAAAAACAACTTTTTCTCTAAATTCAGAAAGAAGATTTGAGTAATATTTTCGGCCAGATAAATTTGTGTTTCTCAAGCAATCAATTTCGGCTTTGGGTCCGAAGCGCTCAACGACAAAATGGTTGAGAGCAAAAAGATGATTTGTGTTAATATCAGAGAACCGTAGCACCAGGATTCGCCACCGATCAGAGTGGAGAATGGACCACCCCTGGCTGTGGTTGAACTCATGATCATACAGGTTGACGCCTGTTGCAGGCTCAAAGTGTTTGTCATACCACTCAGTGGCTGATTCTACACCATCCTCCCATGAGTGAAATCTTTGAATTAATTCAGAAACACCTGCGTCCAAAACCTCTTTCTCCGATTCAAAACTGAACTGGTAATGATCACCAATCAGATTCTGGAAAAAAGCTGAAATTTTGCGCCCTATCGGTTCACGCATAATTGTAATAATATCGTTTGGTCCTCTTTCAAGATTTGCCTTAAATGAAAGTGCCTCATTGTATTTTTCAGCAAAAGTAGCCTTAGTGTGCATATGGAAAGTGCGATAACGGGTCCCCAGAGTATTGCAGTGAGTTCGTGATCCCACTTTTCCCATTTGGAAAACGAAAACAGGATCTTTGAAATATCCCCGAAGACGCCTGGCTGCCTCGGAAGGGCTGTGCTTTAGTAATTGAGCGAAACTTTTTGTTTTATGAAAGAAGTGCTTTGGTCCAAGGTTCATATTGGGAATGGTAATTTTTATTTGAAATAAATTGAAGATTGCTGATTGGAGAAACCCAAGAACGGGTAATTAGAAAATGAAGCCGGGCTTTGGAAAATCAGTTTGGTTTGGTGGGCACGATCTCCTTCAACGGAGATAAAGTTAGCTTTCTTGAGTTCCTTGCCAAGCTCTCTTTCGTTAGATCAACTGTTGGATAGGGAGACCTAATTAAGGACCTTTCCGTGATGGCCAACAAGCACGGACTCAAACGAGAAGCTTTTAAGGCCTGTGAGCTTATTCGTCGGGATTTTTTTGGGAAACCTCCGCTCGAAAGTTGGTAGCCGGATATCGACAATTTTAGCCCGGTAGAGCCTGAGGAATGTCTCTTTGGCGTATGGGTGATCCGGAGTTGACGAAGATTCGGACCAGCTGAGAGGCCAGCCAATCGAGTCGGAGTGAGCCCTTTGGGGAGAGAGTCGCCATGGGTGTTCCGTGGCGGTGGGGGCGAGACCAAGGCTGGAAGTGTCTTTTCTGTGCGCTGCCGGGTTGCGGGCCTAGTCATCATGGTTGCTTTGAAAATCTTCGAGGAACTCGACTCGAAGAAGCGGGTGAAAGTGCTGTCCTCTGGGGAAGTGTTCCGAGGAGGCGATGACGATTCGGGGACTGATGAAGATGTTCTGCGCTGGGTGGATTCGAAAAATCTGTCCTGTAATGCAGGGATGTTGTTATGCGAGGCAGTTGCGCCGCTAATTTTGGGAGAACTTGAGGTAGAAGATGAGGCGATGGTATCTCTTCATCAGGATGGGAATTGAAGGTTTTGCTTGAGTTTCCGCAAGAGGTAAGGGACGTTTTGGGATCTAAAGAAGTCTGCTGAAGAGGCCGTCGACCTGGAGGATGGCACCGGTGACTGGATCCGAAAAATTCGGCTCGATGGCGTGGAGACGAAATCCATTGGCCCGCATGAAGGAGATCATGTCTTCAATCAGTGTTTCTGATTGATAAAGTGAAATGACCGACATCTCCAATCTGATGGCTTTGACTTTTAAGAGACTGGCTTTAGCACCCTCGAGCAATTTCATTTCATAACCTTGCACATCAGCTTTGAGAAAAACATTCTTCCCATTTGCACCAAGTTTCTCAAAGACCCGGTCCAAGGTCTCGATTTGGACGATTTGCTTATTTTGGTAAGCCGATTGCGGTGCGGCATTCAGGTGGGATTGGTTCATCTCTAAAAATGAACTGCTTTGGGTATTCGCCGAGATATTAATTTCCTCGCTTCCCGGAGAATCTCCCAGCGCGTAGTTGTGGGTCGTCCACTGCGAATCGTCAGCCGCCTTTTTGCTCAGGGTGTCGAAAGTGTCTTTGAGTGGTTCGAAAGAAATCACCTCACCTTGATAAGAGTAATGTGATCTCAAGCGATCGACAAATTGACCAATATTTGCTCCGACATCGAGAACAAGATCAATCTGTTCTCGTTCCAGAAGGTTGCGGTGGGCCGAATCAAAATCAAGTGCCGGGTTGTATCTTTTGATATCAATACCGATTCGGCGGGTGAGATTTCTAAGAATTTTGTGTGATCTCTTCATAAATTTGGAGTGTTTCAATCGCGCATTTTCGCCATGAAAAGTTTTTCAAATGCTCGTAACCAACTGCTGCCATCTCAAGTCTTTTTTGGCTTGAGCTAAGGAGAGTCTCGATTGCGTCGGCGATACTGTTGGGATGTTCAGGATTGAAGTAACGGGCCGCGTCTCCGGCGACTTCAGGAATGCAACTGGAGTTGCTGGCAAGAACAGGGCAACCGGCGGACATTGCTTCAAGCGGTGGGAATCCAAACCCTTCATATTGAGAGGGATACACAAGCGCGAGGGCATTTTGATAAAGAGCCTTAAGGAGGTCATCCGAGCCACTGAGTTGGTGAACATTTGCTCTCGGAATCCCGTGACCGGTGATGACTGCCTCCTCGTGGGCTCGGAATGGGCCTCCTCCAAAGGCAACGATATTGATATCGGCTTTGCCGCTGCAAAGAGAGAAGCCTTCGACAAAACCATCAAAATTTTTGTAGTGATTTCTCCCTCCCACATAGAGAAGGTAGGGATCTTTGGTGGTCATCTCGATTTTTCTCTTTTCTTTGTCATTGAGGCTTGGTGTTCCTTCCATTGACTCGTAGCCATGATGAACGACATGGGTTTTGTCAGGCGCTATTCCCGTGAAACGAATCAGATCCTTCCTGGTATTTTCGGAGACACAGATGACCGCATCGGCCCGGGCAATCGTTCTGTTTCGCAGGACGGCTGTGTTGTCCGCCCGTCCTCGCTGTCTTGGATAAAGATCGTGGATCAGGTCGTGAACGGTGCAGACCCGGGGCAGGCGGGAGTTCCCCACGCCTCGTGACTGATAGTACGATTCATGGATGAGATCCGGGGGGCTTTGGTGAAGCTTTGCCCCGGTGTAGAGGTCCGAAACAAGGTGGGTCGGTCTCCTTGTGAATTTGGGGAATGAACTGACCTGGCGCATGCGGGTCAGCGGATCTTTTGAATTCGCCAAATAAGAGTTGAGGTGGAGGAGTCCATGCACTGTCACGTGGTGACCTATTGAAGTTATTTCTTCCGCCAGTCTCACCAGATATCTTGAGACTCCGCCATATTTCTGAGCGGTGAAAATATTGCAGTCAATGGCGATATCCATGGTGGGCAGGGAAGGACTTTCGGATGGAGGCGGACCCTGTAGCCATTTTGGGGATAAAGTCAAAGGCGAGGACGGAAAGGGCTTCAAAAGATGGGGAACCCGTACGGGCTGGCATGGGGTCGGGTGACCGTCCGCCTGGCAAAAGCCTTGAGCAATGTCGCATGATGCCGGACACGGTCGATTTGGGTGCGATTTTCATGGGCTCTCGGCGAGAGGATGGATTTTCGGAACATATTGCCAAGACCTTTTTTGGTTCGTGGAAACCGTCTGCGAGTGAAAAAATTGGTTGGTGATATTCCGGTTGGATCAATGGTGAAGACTTTTGGGGAATTGTGGATTCTTGGAAGAACCGAGGAGAGATTTTTTTCAAATCCAATTTGCCCTTCTTCTTGGGTCTCACGCAAAGCGTTCGAAGAGCAAGCGGATCTTTTTACGGGCCGTTTTCCTGATATTCCCGGGCCAGTTCATCCAATGACTTGCGAGTGAGGGTTTTCCAGGTGGTGAGCCGATATTGGCCCCGCCGACAGTCTTGCGAAATGGTGGTGAGGGCCCGGGGGCCATGTTTTTCGGCGATCCAGGTGAGAAAGGCGGCACTTTGAGGGCCGCCACCCAGATATTTTGATCGGTCCGGCACATCCGGGAGGTCCCCGAGGAGGAGAGCGGTGAAGCCAGAGGTGAACCACAGAGGGGAACTCAGCGGGTAATTTTGGAGCCAGGGAACCATCCGCTTGGTCATCCAGGTCCAAACCTGTTTTGGCGCCATTTCGCCCGGCTCACCGGCTTTGATCTCAAAAGCTCGCGGGGTCCCGGGGAAATGAGTGACCCCGATTTTTTCGGTCAGGGGCAACCACTGTGCGAAGAAAAACCGGCGGGCTTCCTGCACCTGGGGTCTGAGTGTGGGTTGGCCCCGGAAGTCGGCCTTAAAGGTCAGGATAATTTCTTTTTTGGTGACGGGGAGCCGGATGGTCCGGCTTTCCTCGTGAAGTGGAGCTAAGAGGGGCTCCGAGAGCATCACCTCCTGCAAGACCAGTGGGGTCTTTTGGGCGGCGGTGGCGCGGAGGCGCACGAAGCGGGTGGCTTGCCGAGCGGTGGCGGCAGCTCTGCCCGAAATAAAGGGCTCCGAGCGATGCCACTCATTTCCATCGTCCGAGAGCTCGAGAAATCCTTCCTCAAGTAGGCCTTCGGTGGAGCCGTTATGGCCGGTGGCAACAGAGATTTCGCCGGTGACCGGCCAGGGGAATTCCAAGGTGAGGTGGTTGCCTTTTTCGATGCCGCCCGCCGACCAGAAAAAACTTTTCGAATCTCCATCGAAAATGAGTTCGGGGGCATTTCCTTTCCGGGATTCCAGATTGGTGGTGACAATGCTGTTGTGCAAAGTTTTGAGGACGGGGGAATCGTAAGTTACGGCAGCCCCGATTTCAGCAAGACGATATCGCGCATCGAATTGTTTGAGACGAGTACGGAAGCTATCGTAGTTTTTTTCATCCTCTGCCAGCCAGGTCGCTTCCGCGAAGGCGGCAAGACGCGGGAAGACGGCATATTGTAATTTTTCGAAGTCGTGGATGAATTCGGTCTGCAAGCTGGCCTGTGCTCCGGTGGAGGTGGGCTCGAGGCCAAAGACACTTGAGACGGGATTGAAACCTCCCCGGGCTTCGCGGGCCGGGCTGGCGAGGAGTTCTTCATCAGCAGGTCGTTGGTAGAGTGAAAGGTCGGTGGTGGCGAGGTCTGCGGGAAGGAGGAGGTCGCGGTCGTGCTTTTTGAGCAGCGTTTTGATTTTCGGATGCAGACTGGTAACCGGGCCTTCGATGCGGATTTCAGTCGCGGGGAAGAGCGAGGCAATTTCCCCGAAGAGGGCATCGAGGAAGGCGAGGCTTTCGGGGGAATCGACCACTCCGATTTTTTCGCGGGGTTTCCAGGTGTGGGAAACTTTGGGCGGGATCTTCCCGAGTTCGGGATAGGAGGCGATGAGGGCGGCCGCTTCGGTGGTGAGAGAGAGGGCGGGGACCACGGTGAGGCCTCGTTTTTTGGCATGGGCGAGAAGATCACGGATGTTTTCGGCGGTGTAGTAGCCACGATATTCGGTCGAGTCACTTCCGGTGCGGTCACCGTAAGGCGGGGTCGATGAGCGGATGCTGCCAATTTCATGAAGTTTGGGGTGTCTCGTACTTTCCAGACGCCATCCGTGGTTGTTGTTGAGTTGGAGATGAAGTTCGTTGAGTTTATGAAAGGAAAGCCAGTCGATGAGGGTTTTGAGATCCTCGGTGGGGAAGAGGTGGGCGCCGACGTCGAGATGAAAGATCCGGCGTGCGGTTTCGGGCCAGTCTTCGATGGTTTGGGCGCTGAGCAAGGCGCGCTGTTGTGGTTTTTTGGCGACCGGAAGGAGATTGGCGATGGTCTGGGCCCCATGCATGAGGCCGGTCTGGTTTGAAGCGGTGAGGACGATTCCTTCCGGGGTGATCTCGAGGCGGTAGAAGCCGGGTTTGTCGGAGATATTTTCGAGGGCGAGTTTGATCGGGCGGTTCAGGCGGATTCTTCCGAGTTGTTGCGGAGTGCGAACACGGTGGAGGAAGCCCGTCGTTTTTTGGAGGGCGAGGGCGATGACCTGGGCGTGGTCGGCAAGAGCGGCGGGCGCAATGACGGCGGTTTGGACATCGACAAGGAGCGTTCCCTCCGACGGGGTGATTTGTCGCGGTTTTGGAATTAGATCCGCCGCTGCGAGCGGGAAGGTGAGGAGCAGGGAGGCAAGAAGGGCGCGCATGGGCAAATGATGAAACCGCTTTTTGGCAAGTGCAAGGCGACAAGCGGAAAGAACGCGGAGGATTAATTCGTAGGAATTTCCCTGTGATGAAACGATTTCTGATTTCCTGTCTCCTTTTGTGGTCGGCCCTTCCGGCCCTTGCCGAGTTAAAACTGCCCCATTTATTTTCCGACGGGATGGTTTTACAGCGGGAGACGACGGCCCGGGTTTGGGGTTGGACCGGAGCCGGGGTTCCGGTGAAGGTGAGTTTTGCCGGGAAGGACCATGCCACCAAGGCCGATGCCAAGGGAGAGTGGTGGGTGGAATTGAAAGGGTTGAAGGCCAGCGATCAAGGCTCGGAGCTGGTGGTGGAGGCGGCGGCCGAGAAGAAAGTGTTCAAGAACGTCCTCGTCGGGGAAGTTTGGCTGGCCTCGGGGCAGTCGAATATGGAGTGGCGGGTTGCTTCTTCGGCCGGAGCGAAAGAGGAGATTGCTTCCGCGCGCGATCCGTTACTGCGGGTTTTTGTGTCTTCGAATGTTGCCGAAAGCGTCCCGCAAAAGGATTGGCAGGGGACTTGGAAAGCGACGAAGGCCGAGAACACGGCTTCGTTCACGGCGGTGGGCTACTATTTCGCTAAAAAATTACGCGCGGAATTGGGAGTCCCGGTGGGGGTTATCGAATGCGCCTGGGGCGGAAAACCGGTCGAGGCCTTCACCAGCGATGAAGCCCTGGCAAAGTTGCCCATTGGGAATCAGTTGATCGCGAAACGGAAGGAGGCGGTGAGTGCTTACGATGCCGAAAGGGCCCAGTCGAATTTTCAACAACAGCTCAAGGTTTACAAAAAGAAGTTGGCAGCCTGGAACAAAGACAAGAAAGGGCGGAAGCCCCGCGGCCCAAGACGGCCGGGCAATCCCGGTAAGAATCCTTCCATGCCGGCCACCATTTATAATGGAATGATCGCGCCCCTTGTCGGTTACGGCAATCGCGGTGCCATTTGGTATCAGGGTGAGTCCAATGCCCGTCCTCCCACCGCCCCTCATTACGAAGAGCTGCTGGGCTGCATGGTGGCGGATTGGCGGGCGCGCTGGGGACATGATCTTTCCTTTTACTGGGTCCAGCTGGCGAATTTTCGTCAGCCCACGACCGAGCCGGGAGTGGAGAGCGACTGGGTGGTGGTCCAGGACGAGATGCGCCGGGCGCTCAAAAGCATTCCCAAAGGGGGCATGGCGGTGATCAACGACATTGGAGATGCCCGCGATATTCATCCCAAAAACAAGCAGGATGTGGGGGCGCGTCTTGCGCGGTGGGCTCTTTATCAGGATTACGGGAGGAAAGATGTCATCGTTTCCGGGCCTCTCTATTCCGGGATGGAAAAGAAGGATGGCAGGCTGGTCATCTCATTTGATTACGCCAAGGGCCTGAAATCGCGCGATGGCAAGGCTCTCAAGCGCTTTGAAATTGCCGGAGGGGATGGCAAGTGGCGCTGGGCCAAGGCGGAGATCAGCGGAGGCACCGTGGTGCTTTCCCACGATGATCTCAAGGATCCGGTGAAAGCACGATACGCCTGGGCGGCCAATCCGGAGGGAGCCAATCTCGTCAATGGCGAAGGGCTGCCCGCCAGCTGCTTTACGACTGAATAAGGTCCGGTCCCGCCCCCGATGAGAGCAGTGGGGGGATTGATCCTGCCTGCGCTTTTGCGGCGGGCACAACTCTCGCGCCCTTAAATTAAGGATCTTGAGTCGGGGGATGACAAGCGGCCCTCCCCGACTATCTTTCTGCTGATCCCGAATGGTGATGAAAGAGACGATCAAACGAATTTTGGTGCTGGGTGCGGTTTTCGTCGCGGCCTTTGCGGCGGTGCATCTTTATCGCGCCTGGCGGGACGGGAATCCTATCTTTGGGTTTGGTCAGAAAGAAGAGGTCGGGCAGTTTGCCCCGGAGCACGCCACCTTGCAAATGAAGTCGGCGGTCGAGCCCGATGAGGTTCCGGGCTTGATCCGGGCGAATGAGGAGATGGTGTCCCTGGTGGACCGGGTCACGCCGGCGGTGGTCAGCATTGATACCGAAATTTTAAAGCGGGAACGGTTTTTGGATCCCTACCGGGGTCGGGTTTACGAGCGTAACCGGGTGACCCCGGGCCTGGGATCCGGAGTCATCGTGTCCGAGGAGGGCCACATCATTACCAACCATCATGTCATTGAGGGGCACCAAAAGATTCGCGTGACCCTCCACGATGGACGTTCGCTGCCTGCGACCCTGATCAACTCTGACAAGCTGCTCGACATTGCGGTCCTCCGCATGAAGGGGAGCGACAGCGAGGAAAAATTCACCGCGCTTAAATTCGGGGATTCCGACGAAGTCAGGGTGGGGCAACTCGCGATCGCGGTGGGCAACCCCTTTGGTCTCGGTGAGTCGGTTACGGTGGGTCGGATTTCCGCGCGGGACCGTTCGCTCTCGGACGGCCAGCGCGATCTTTTCCAAACCGATGCCGCCATTAATCCGGGAAATTCCGGAGGGCCCCTCCTGAATCATTTGGGGGAAATCATCGCCATCAATGCTTCGATTTACACCGAGGACCGCGAAAATCCCGGGTTTCAGGGGATTGGCTTTTCCATTCCCTCGAATGAGGTGAAGCGGACGATGGAGTATATTTTGCAGAAGGGACGACCGATCCACGGGTATCTCGGGCTCGAGACGCGGGACTTGAACAATTATTTCAAAAGTGTCCTCGGTTACAACGAGGAAGGGGTCGTGGTGTGGGGAGTGACCCCGGGGTCACCGGCCGACAAGGCCGGGCTGGAGCCCTACGATATCATGACAAGTTACCAGGGAGAACCGGTGCGGTCGACGCAAGGGTTCTTGAATCGGGTGCAGCGCTCGGAGTTGGACTCCAAGGTGAAAATCCGGGTTTGGCGTGGCAAGGGGTTCGTGAATCTTGAGGCCGTGGTGGGTGAGGCCGATCCCTTTGCCAAGCCCAACCAGTTGGCCGGAAGTGGTCGCCTCGCATCCGATGAAGCCATCCTCAAGATCTTTGGCCTCGGGGTGAAGGATTTACCCCCGAATTTCCGGCTGCAAGGCGGGGTGCTCGTCCGGCAGGTTTTGCCGGGGAGTCTCGCGGCAAAGAAGGGGATTCGTCCGAATGATCTTCTTCTTGAGATCAATGGGGCCCGGATCCGCAATGATCAGGATTTTTATTTGAGGCTGGTGGCCACGGCGGCGGTGAATGAGACCAAGTTGCGGGTCATTCGTGGCAACCAGAGTTGGATCGTGACTTTTCCCCCTGTTCCACGCACAAACTGATTAAGCGCTGCTGACGATGAATACCTACGATTCCTACGAACCCCGCTCCAATTTTGGACTCTTGGTGGTGGTGGCTTTCGTGATCGCTTCTCTTTTGGGGACGGGGGCTTTTATTCTGTTGCGATCCGATGACGGAGACGAACCTGTGGTCTCGCAGCCCCCGCCCAAAGCTCGTGAGGATGACTTCGTTTCCGCTCCCGAGCCGATTGTCGAGGATGAGGAACCCGCTCCGGCCGATCCCTTTGATGCCGCACCGAAGCCCGCGCCGGAGCCGGTTGAGACCGTGGCCCGCCCCACTCCCGAGGAGATGCTTTTAGATACCGGGATGGGGGTGACGGAACTGGACCCGGAAGTCCTTTTGCGAAAGATCGGGGAAGCTCTTGAGAAGTCCGATTTCCAGGAGACGACGCTTTTGATCGGGCGCAAGGCCTTGAATGAAGCGCAGCTGAAAGGTCTGGAGGCTTTGGTGGCGAAGGGCGATTTCCGCCTCCACGCCGTGAATCCGGTCATGGAAATTGGCGAACTCGAGGCAAACCGGCGGTCCCGCTGGGCCTTGAATTACGAAGGCGACGGGCCTTCGCAGATCTACTTTGATCTCCTCCGTAGTCGGACCGGAAGTTGGGGCGTGGACCAACTCAAGCTCGCGGAGGAAAGACCGGGCCGGGCCGTTTTTGTCGATGCCCTGGGCATCACGCACGCCTTCATCCGGGCCGCGCTTGATCAAAATTTCGATGATGCCAAATCCTTCGTGGACCCGGGCCGGGTGTCCGACGCCAAGATCGCCGGGCTTTGCATCATCTTTGAGGAAGCGCGGTATCGTTTGCGTCCGCAAAAACCTCTCCGCGCCATGTTCCAACGGGAGACCACCGCTGGTTTCATTGCCCATGTCGAGGACGCCACCGGTCAAAAGGCGGCGGATTTTGGGTTAAGCGTGCAGCGGAAAGGACCCGAAGAACCGTGGCGGGTCACCGAGGTGAATCTCGATTCGTTGCTCGCGGACTACGCCGACCGGGTCGCGGGAGGGGATATCCATTATACTCCTCTGGTCAAAAATCCGGGCGGAGGGGAAACCCTGATCCTTTACTTTGGCTTCGACGAAGACGGGGTCACTCCACGAACACAACGGCAGCTCGATATTGTCGCCGGTCTCCTTAAAATTGATTCCGGCAAGAAGCTGACCTTGTCGGGTCATACCGATTCACTGGGAACCGACCAATACAACGATGGTTTATCGGCCCGCCGGGCCGGTGCGGTCGAAAAGTATCTTCTCGAAACCGGGGTGCCGCCGTCCCAGATCGTCTCGATGGCCGAGGGCGAAGCGAAGCCGCGTCTCCCGAACTCCACCGCTGATGGCGAGGATAATCCGAGCGGCCGCCGCGCCAATCGCCGCACCGAGATCTACCTCGATTTTTAAGAAGCGAGGGCGCGGACTTTTCGGCCATTCATTCCCGGCAGGCCGGGGTTGATCAGGGCTTCCGGTATTTCCACGTGCCCCGGCTCAGGACTTCGACTTTCACTTTGGTGATGCCGCGTGAGTAAAAGCCAAGGCGCTGGGCGCAGCCAATTGTGACGTCGATGACGCGGCCTTTGACATAAGGTCCGCGGTCGGTGATGGAGACGATTTCCGATTTTCCGTTGAAAAGGGAGGTGACCCTGACGCGGGTGCCGAAAGGCAGGGTTTTGTGGGCCGTAGTGCGTCCACTGTTTGTGAGGAGGCGGCCGCTGGCGGTTTTCCGGCCCCGGTTGGTTTTGATACTGTACCAGGAAGCGAGACCACGATAGGTTTGGAGGACTTTCTCTTCCGGCTTTCGCTTTTTTTTGAAGACCTCCTTTTTGGATTTCACCTCGACTCGTTTTTCTTCTTTTTTGACCACCGGAGGACTGGAGCAGGAGGCCAAAGTGAGCAGGGCGAACCCGCAAATTCCCCAACTAAGATGTCGCATAACCATATGGCGGAAGAGGCTACCCGTTCCTGATCTCAAGGAAAGACCATTCCTTGTTTGATCGACAGGAAACGACAGGCCGGATAGGGTTGAGTCTAATGAAACGTTCCCTCATTTTGATCACCGCGCTTTCAGCGGCAGCGATGGTCATGGCTTTCACCGTGCCCGATGAAACGGGACGACGAAAGGCGGTGGGGAGTCTCTTGCACCTGAAGCCGGATCTCCAGGCGGCCTTCACTCCGGGTCGCGATTTCAAGGCGATCGCCCGGCCGGGGCCGGGAGATTGGTTGGCGTCGCATGACGAACCGGGGCAGACATACGGCCAGTTCCTTCAATCGAGACCGAACCGTCCGGGCGCGGACGGACGCCGTTTCATTTACCTCCAGCCCATCGGAGAATTTCCGGAGGGAGCACCAAAAATGGAAACCCTGAAGAAATATCTGGAAGCTTACTTTGATCCCATGCCGGTTAAGGTCGCGAGGCCTTTGATCTTGAAGAACACGCCCTCGGTCCGGCAGCGGGGTGAGCAGGTGAACTCCACCGACCTTCTCGATGTGCTCCAGAAACGGGTTCCCCGGGACGCCCACGTCATGATGGCGGTGACGATGAAGGATCTCTATCCCGGGCCGGGGTGGAACTTTGTTTTTGGAGTGGCCCGGCTCAAACGCCGATGCGGGGTCTTCAGTTTCGCGCGATATGGAATTGAGACCGACGAAAAAAAAGCCCTGATGCGGGCCCTCAAGGTGATCTCGCACGAAACCGGTCACGTCTTTGGAATCAAGCACTGCATTTATTTCCACTGTCTCATGAATGGTTCGAACAGCCTGCCCGAAACGGATCGCGCACCGCTTTATTTCTGCCCGTCCTGTCTGCGGAAGATTCACTGGGGCTTGCGTTTTGATCCTCTGAAACGATACCAAAAGCTCTCGGGTTTTCTAAAGGCCGAAGGCTTCGAAGAAGAAGCGGAATGGTTTGAGAAGCGCGCCCTTAAAATAAAACAATAAAAGAGTCGGGCGGTTCAGCTGGCATTCATCTTCGGGAAGGCATGATCCCGCTTATGAAAGTGCCAACCATTCTTCTTCTTAGTCTTTCTTTGAATGCCTCGGGTCAGGAAGCTGTTCTCGATTTGACCAAACTCTTATCGTATGCTGATCAACCAGTGCCAGCTTACGTCAATCGTGACAACACCCCGGCCGGGAATCCAATCACCGACATTGGAGCCACGTTGGGTCGGGTCCTTTTTTACGACAAGGCCCTCTCGAAAAATAACACCATTTCCTGCGCCTCGTGCCACCAACAGGAGCACGCCTTCGGTGATCCGGCGGTGGCCAGCGTGGGCGTGGATGGAACGACGGGACGGCACTCAATGCGCCTGGTCAATGCGCGCTTCGGCGATGAACTAAGGTTCTTTTGGGATGAACGGGCCCCCACGCTGGAAGTCCAGACCACCCAGCCGATCCGCGACCATATCGAGATGGGTTTCAGCGGAGGAGATGGTGACCCCGATTTCAGTGCCCTGGTGGCCCGTATTTCGGAGATCGAGTTGTATCAGGTTCTCTTCACGGCGGTTTACGGTTCGCCCGAAGTCACCGAGGAGAAGATGCAGTCAGCCTTGGGGCAGTTCATTCGGAGCATCCAGTCCTTCGACAGCAAATACGACGAAGGCTTGGCTGCGGCTCCTAATCCCAACGACAACTTTGCCAATTTCACCAATGAGGAAAATTTTGGGAAGCGCCTCTTCGCGACTCCTCCCGGACCGGGGGGTGGGGCCGGGTGTGCCACCTGTCATCGTCCTCCCACCTTCGATATTGACCCTAGAAGCGGCCACAACGGAGTGATTGGTTCGCTGGGCGGAGGGCTTGATTTAAGCAACACCAGGTCGCCCGGTCTTCGCGATCTCGTGAATGCGGCGGGAACTCCTCACGGGCCCTTCATGCATGATGGGTCGAAGGCGACCTTGTTGGAGGTTATCAATCATTACAACGCGATCCCGGCGATCACCCCGGGCCTCGATCCCCGGCTCGCGGGTCCACCTCTGCGTCCGGGGGCACCGCAGACCGGAGGTGGTCAACAGCTCAATCTCAGCAATGCCTCCAAAGAAGCACTCGTGGCCTTTTTGGAAACTCTCACCGGGACCTCGGTCTATTCCGATAAAAAGTGGTCCTCGCCCTTCGATGACGACAACGAACTTTCTTTCGTGGTGCTGCCCGCCGGAGCGACCCTTTCCGCCGGGCCGGGGACGATGACTTTAAAAGCGAAAGGCGTTCCCCGGGTCACCTACCTTCTGAAGTCTTCTCCTGATCTTGCCCAATGGGACGAAGGGATTGAGGTCACCGCCAATGAGGCGGGCGAGCTTGTGCACGAGATGGCCGGCAGACCGGAAGCGGGCTTCTTCTGCTTTGTTTACCGGGTGCCGGAGTAGGAATCCGGGTCACAAGAAAAAGCGGGTGGGGCAATCGCCCCACCCGCTTTTGGTGAATGGTTTTAAGAAATCAAAGAGAGCTTACTCGCCTTCCTGGGCCTTCTTTTTGAGTTCCTGAAGTTGACCCTTTTTGAAGCCGGCAAGTTGCCTGCCATAGCTTGAAGTAGGATCGACCGCGATGATCTCGTCGATCACTTTCTCCATTTCGTCGTAGTTCTTCTCTTTGTAGTGAACGTTGAGCTTGATCGCGAGCATCTTTTGTTTCTCTTCGCCGGCCGGTTTGTATTTTGCCACAAACTCATCAACGAGAGTCAATGCTTTCTCAGACTCGCCGCTTCTCATCGCCGTTTGAAGATTTTTTTCAAGGGTCATCATCGCTTCTTGTGCCTCCTGGGAGGCGATCAACCCGGTGGAGTCATCGGGATCATTCTTTTTGATCGTCGCGATGATTTCCGGATAGTGCATGCGGTAGTCTTCCGGAACAATTTGCAGTCCTTCGAAGAGCGCTTTTGCTTTGGCTTCCCCGGCTTTCTCTTCGGCTTTCTCGAAGGCGGCGTCGCGTTGGGCCTTCTTTCCGAGCATTTCACCAAGGTGGGTGACATAAGCCTCAGGGCCTCCCTCGCGATAGCCGGTCTTGGCGTAGGGACGCCCCTGGGCATCGGTGATCAGGATCGTGGGATACCCTTGGATCTGATACTTTTCCTTCAGCATTTCGTTCTGTGCAATCGTCTCCTCGGAGAGATTTGACTTATCCCGTGGGTAGTCGAGTTCAACGAGGACGAAATCGTCGGCGACTCCTTTCTTGAAGGGATCGTGCTGGAAGACTTCTTCGTTCAGCTTGATGCACCAGCTGCACCAGTCGGAGCCGGTGA
>Ga0307933_1001770_pt1 | contig 15916 bp, 18 predicted proteins | sample OrgLakmetageno88_FD_201811 | JGI IMG/M metagenome (GOLD analysis project Ga0307933, IMG submission 201811) | Saline water microbial communities from Organic Lake, Antarctica - #88 | ecosystem: Environmental > Aquatic > Non-marine Saline and Alkaline > Saline | place: Antarctica: Organic Lake...
CCGGATATCAAGAAATTTTGGGAAGCGCGGGGTGTATCCCTCCCCTCCCCTGCCGCTTGGGCACAAAAAAACGGCTCACAGGAGCCGGATATCATAAAAGCGCAGATTGATGAGCTCGAGGAGCAACTGAAACAACCGGTTAAATTGGTTAAACCGAAATAACAGGTTTAATCGGTTCAATCGAAAATATCGGTTTTGCTTCGTAAGATATGTTTGAGATAGGTGGACTTCGGAACGAGGCCTGCCTTTTCTTCGAGCTTCGCAAGCTCAGCTTTGGTGAACTTGATCGCCACAATCTCAGACTCTTTGTCCTCAGCGCGTTTCGGTTTGCGTCCAACAGTTTTGGGCGCAAGAATAGATTTTGGTTCATTCGGTTTAACCGAATTAACTGATTCAACCTTTTTGAAGATAGAGAGGTCATTTTTCTTAGGCATAATGCTGCTCGAGGTAAGAGAGTAAGGTGTCGAACTGTGCTGCCACGTCCCGATAGGTATATCGAGCGAGGGCGTCTTTTTCCATCATCTGACGGATAGAAAGCTCTTGTTCGAAGATGGTATCAAACACGCGGGAAAACTTCAGCGGAAGGACCGGTATCCCCTGCCCTATCGCGTGATCCACTACGGCTTTGATATTCTTCGCGTCCTCACTGTCAGCCCAATCCTTGAAGGCTTCACCCTTCCGCTTCACCAGTTTTGTCGCCACCACGACGATGTTCTTGTTGTACGGTAGAAGCTCGTTGATCGTGTGTATCCCCGCATGGATGCACTTCAGCTCATTATAAATGGGCACCAGCACCACGTCTGATTGTGAGACCGCTGATACGATACTAGGCCGCGCATCGCGCGACATGAGACCGGCCAGGTCAAACACCACGTCGATTCCTTCAGGAAAGTCCGGAAACTCTTCATCGGGTTGCAGCGAGAAAAGCCGCTCCTCAGGGAGGATGGTGTCCAAAAGGTTGTAGGGTTCGTTGGTCGCCAGGGCGTATTCCCGGTCGAGCGCGATGTTCACGGCAAGCGGGGTTTTCCCCGCTGAGCCCTTCATGTTGTAGACGGTTATTTTCATGTTGCTGAGTATATGGATAAACCGAAATAACGCAAATAACTTGTTGTTTCGATTTTACCAGTTAAATCGGTTAAACTGAAATAACCTATTTACCCAGCCTACTGGAAGGGTGGTGTCGGGTTAAGGTAAAACCTGTTTAATCGGTAAAATCAGTATAACCGAAATAACCAAAAAGAACCGTTTAAGTACTGCGAGAGCTTAGGAGGGTGACCTTGCTGTCAGCAGCTTAGTTTCCGGAGGAGCGAAAGCGATTCCGGATTGTTTCACGGTGCTCCGGAGACATCTGAGTGAATCGTCCGTCGGCAATATCCTTAAGTCCTTGCTCAATCCCAGCTTCGAGGTGTCCTTCAAAGATCTGCTGGAAAAGCTGAGCCGACATGGTGACAGCGACGGGGCGACCTTGCTTGGTGATGAGCACTGGCTCATGCTGCGCCGTGTCGATGTACAGACCGAACTCTTTGCTCGCGGCGGATGCCGTCATGGTCTTCATGCCCATAGTCCTTGCACTTAGAGGATAATATCCACATTATACGGAAAATCCGGAAAACGCAAAGTTTTTGACGGGTGAAAGTGATGAGGGTAGGGGGTAGCCGTTGGATGAAATTTTGACTTATGCCGTGGCCTGCATATAGTTGTTAGGTATCATCTTTATCCAAAATGTAGACAGAACTATGGCAGAAACAATAGCGTGATATCGTTTTCACACTCCCATGACCAAAGCCAGAACTCGAGTGAGAATAGAAGCGATGATGAATATTGTTGATACTACCTTTGTAGCTTCGCGCGATTATCAGTCTGAGCTCGGTCAATTTATGACCCCAGAGAATATCGCCACATTCATGGCAACTTGGCTCGAGCCAAGGAAAAAAAACCAGATGCGTGTCTTAGATGCGGGAGCAGGTAGAGGTGCTCTGAGTCGGGCTCTCGGGCAAGTCTGGGAAGGGCAGGGGATAACACTCGAAAACACACACCTGACACTCTTTGAAATGGACCAGGTACTCTGTTCGGAGCTGTCAGTAGATATGGGCGATGTGGGTTTCGGGGAAGTTGAGCTTCACGCTTCAGACTACATACTTGAGAGTGCTTCAAAGCAACAAACGTCGCCCTACACACACGCCATTCTCAACCCACCTTATAAAAAGATATCCAGCAAATCAGATCATCGCCTTGCGCTGCGTTCTTGTGGTGTGGAAACGGGCAATCTGTATTCGGGATTCGTTGCGCTCGCCCTACAGCAACTTACAGACGGTGGGCAGCTCGTCGCTATTATTCCGCGAAGCTTTTGTAATGGGCCGTATTTCAAGCCTTTTCGAAAGATGCTGCTCGAGATGGCATCTCTGACCCATCTACACCTTTTCGAGTCGCGCAAAGATGCGTTCCAAGCAGATGGGGTGCTTCAAGAGAACATTATCATTCGACTAGTGAAAGGGGCAGCTCAGGGGAAAGTTTGCGTTTCGACAACTCCACAGGCGGACTTCAAAGAAATTCAGAAGTTCCATTTTCATTTTGATCAAATTGTGTACCCAAACGATGCCGACCAATTCATTCATATACCTTCGGATTCACCGCAAACCGCTAAGGCTGGCAATAAGAAAGACCAGCGCATATCCTTAGATGAATTGGGAATTCAGCTTTCCACCGGGCCAGTGGTGGGCTTCCGATTGAAGGAACACCTACGTTCACATCTCTGCGAAGCGTCAGCCCCGCTCGTATACCCAGTACATCTTCGTGAGGGGAGGGTGCGTTGGCCGCTGAGCGACCATCAAAAAGCAAACGCTATCATGATAGGGGATGAGACGCGTAAGTGGCTCTATCCGAACGGGTGCTACTGTGTCGTGCGCCGTTTTTCTTCAAAGGAAGAGCGGCATCGTGTTGTCGCTAGTGTGGTTGAGGCTGAAGATTTTCCAGGTTCTGAACTCTTGGGTCTGGATAACAAGCTCAATGTTTTTCACACAAAAAAACATGGGCTACCTCAAGGGCTCGTCCATGGACTTACTGCCTACCTCAATACAGATATTGTTGATGAAGAATTCCGACTCTTTAGCGGGCATACTCAAGTAAACGCCACAGACCTGAGGAGGATGAAATATCCCCGCCGTGAGCTTCTAGAAAGGCTTGGAAACAAGCTGATGGGGGGAGAAATGCCTTCCCAAGAAACTATATATTCCATACTCGAGATATAAATGAACGAAGAAAAAATACAGGAAGCTATTGAGCTTCTCGAGGCGCTTGGCTTACCACGGGCGCAACAAAATGAACGCTCAGCGCTCTCCTTGTTTGCGCTCCTCATGATGACGCCAGATACCTCTTGGGAGCACGCGGGCAGTCATCTCATCGGTATTACCCCTATTATGTCGTGGGCTTCAGAGCATTTTGGAAAGCACTATGCTCCCAATACCCGTGAGACCATCCGTCGCCAAACTATGCATCAATTTTGCGATGCCGGGATTGCGCTCTATAACCCGGACAAGCCGGATCGTCCCGTGAATAGCCCAAAAGCAGTGTATCAAGTAGAACCAAGCGCTTTGGCCCTCATTCGTTGCTATCGCTCCGATACTTGGGAGAAGGCGCTTCCTGCGTACTTGGAAGGGCGTGACACACTGGTGGCGCAGTATGCCAAAGAGCGCGAACATAATTTGATACCTGTCACAACTTCAGACGGGACTCAGCTCGCTCTTACTCCAGGGGAGCATAGCGAGCTCATTCGACAGATCATTGAGGAATTTGCGCCACGTTTTACCCCAGGAGCAAAGCTCATCTACGCGGGCGATACTGGTGCAAAGCTTGGGTTTTTCGACAAAAATGCGCTTATTAAACTTGGCGTTCATGTCGATTCACATGGAAAAATGCCGGATGTAATCCTGCATTTCACGGAAAAAAACTGGCTCATTTTGGTTGAATCCGTAACAAGTCACGGGCCTGTAGACGGGAAAAGACATAAGGAGCTATCTGAGCTCTTTGCAACTTCGTCGGCTGGATTGGTATATGTTACGGCGTTTCCAGGTCGCAGCCTGATGTCACGTTATCTTGGTGAGATTGCATGGGAAACAGAAGTGTGGGTTGCGGACGCTCCATCGCACCTCATTCATTTCAATGGGGTACGTTTTCTTGGACCGTATGGTTTATAAATATTTATCTCTAATCTCGGTGAATTATGTCTAACTATATAATCAACCGCCTGAAAGTCGTAAACTACCGAGCACTGAAGCACGGCGATTTCAGGTTCAACGATGGTGTGAATATCATTGTTGGGGACAATGAGGCAGGAAAATCAACGCTGCTCGAATGTATTACGCTGGCTCTGAGTGGGCAAATAAATGGCCGTTCAGCGCTTTATGAACTTCATCCTATGCTGTTCAACATTGAGATTATTCAAGATTATATTAAATCTATAAATTCCGGTTTACGGGCCGCGCCTCCGTCAATCAAAATCGAAATTTTCTTTCAAGACGTTCCTGAACTTGCAGCGCTTCGCGGTACAAATAATACAGAAGGCGATAATTGTCCGGGCGTAACCTTCAGTTTTGAATTTGATGAGGACTTCACGGTAGAGTACGGCGAATACATTAGTCGCCCAGCCGAAGTAAGAAGTATTCCAATTGAATACTATAAGGTTAAATGGCTTTCTTTCGCGTTTAACTCAGTAACAAGTAGAAGCATACCAGTGACGCCAGTCACAGTAGATGCAAGTCGAGTAGTTAATATCTTTGGCGCTAGTAAATATGTATCAGATTTAGTGCGTACCCTTCCAATTTCTGAAAGGGTAAACTTGTCCTTGTCATTTCGACGAATGAAAGACGCGTTCCTTTCTGATGATGCGGTCAAGAAAATTAATACTAAGCTTGCGGGAAAAAAAGGGGATATATCCGATAAGGTAATGTCAATGTCTCTTGATTCCTCCGCGCGTGGTGGGTGGGAAGGAAGCGTTATGCCCCACCTTGATGACGTTCCCGTTTCCCTTGTTGGAAAGGGTGAGCAGAACTCGGTGAAGATAAAGCTGGCACTTGAAAATAATCTCGATGCTCACATTCTCTTGGTGGAAGAGCCTGAAAACCATCTTTCCTACTCGAGGCTGAACGGCCTCATCGACCGAATTACACAGAAAGCAGCAGGGCGTCAGTCTTTCATTACTACACATTCTAGCTTTGTCTTGAACAAACTGGGTATCAACAACGTTCTTCTTTTTAATGGCGCAACGACGGTTTCCCTCAGCAGCCTTTCGCTTAGCACATATGAATATTTCAGAAAGCTTCCTGGACACGACACTCTGCGTCTCATCTTAAGTCGCAGAACTATTCTTGTTGAAGGACCATCAGATGAGCTGATCGTACAGAAAGCCTTCAATATGGTTCACCACGCTTCCCCCCTCGAGCGTGGGGTGGACGTCATTTCCGTTCGTGGCCTAGCGTTCCTTCGCTTTCTAGAGATAGCAGCAAAGATTGATCGCCGTGTGGATGTGGTCACAGACAATGACAAGGATGTCGCCAAGGTTCATGCGAAGTATGCAGACTATAATGGCCTGCCGAATATACGTATCAACGTTGACCCTGATAACGATTTCCCGACACTAGAACCGCAGCTTCTCAAGTGGAATAATCGTGCGACCCTCAACACTATTTTGGGCACGACTTTTGCGACAGACGGCGAACTGGTTGACTATATGACCAAACCAAACAACAAAACTGATGTCGCTTTGAAGCTTTTCGATACGAACACTCCTTTTTCAATGCCTCAGTACATTCTCAACGCGGTCAATGAATAGGGTTCTTTTGGCATCAGCGGGTGCGGGAAAAACCACGCGCCTTGTTTGTGACGCGCTTGCAGCACTACCGAAGAGAACAGCGATAGTTACCTTTACGGTGAATAACGCTGAAGAGATCAAAGCGAAGTTTTGTGAGTTGAACGGAATTGTTCCGAAGGGGATTGAGATCTATACATGGTATACTTTCGCATTGCAGGAATTGGTGCGTCCCTATCAAGGCGCTCTTTTCAAGGATCGCATTGCTTCAGTTTTAATGATGAACGGAACCTCTGCTCGCTTTGTACCAAAGAGCCGCGTCAAGGACTATTATTTCAACAGGCAGAGAGCAATCTATTCTGACAAACTGTCAGACTTCTTTCTTGTATGCGATGAAGCCACGGGCGGTCTCGTAGTCGGGCGGCTCGAGGATCGATTTGAGCGGCTATGCGTTGATGAAGTACAAGATTTTGCAGGATACGACATCGACGCAATTGAGCGAATTCTTCGCTCAAGGATGGAAGTGACGCTCGTAGGAGATGTCTGCCAAGCAACCTTCAAAACAAACCATTCCCGGAAGAACAAAGGTTATTTCGGAGTAGGTTTCTTGGTGAAGGTTGAAGCTTGGTCGAAAATCGGTTTGTGCGATATTGAATACATGAATGAAAGTTATAGATGTATTCAGGAAATTTGCGATCTCGCCGATAGTATATTTCCAGCTCTTCGGGCAACGGTATCGCATAATGCGCACCGGACAATGCACGATGGATTATTTCTGATTAGGGCAGGGGATGTTGCAGCGTATATGGCCCAGTTTGCCCCGCAGGTCTTGCGCTATGATCGAAAGACACCTTCAGACTACGTCACATTCAACTTCGGTGAGGTGAAAGGCCTTGGGTATGAGCGAGTATTAATTCTTCCATATGGGAAGATGCGCTCGTGGCTGATGACTGGTGACTTAGGGCACATCGAAAGTTCCGCTGAGAAGGTGTATGTCGCAGTTACGCGAGCGCGACAGAGCGTTGCTTTTGTGTATGATGGTACGTGCGCCATTCCAGGTATTGCAGTTTGGGTGCCAAACTAAATTGTGGATTGAAGGCAATAAAGATTTATGTTCAACACAGAAAGTAAATAGTTTTGAGTGACCCGACACGGCTCGCTGAGTTTCTTTCAGACATGATGTATGGGTACCGTGATGATACTTTAAGGCAAGTGTCGCCGGAGGCGTATCTTCAGGACTTTGAATATCTCTGTGACATTTCAAATAAAGTAAATCATGATAATGATGTATATACAGCGGCAAGAAGGGCCGCAAAACTTGCTCAGAATCATTACAAAAAAGGCTCACTTTCATCCTTAATGGGTGTGATGAGCTCGAGTATTTACAAAAGTGGAACGGTGGGAAGCCATCAATTCCGAGAGCTCGAGAGGAAGGTTGCGAATTATATTAACAAAGCGCCGTACAGGAATGTGCCGTGCAGCTCTCCAGAATGTGGCAATTTTGCTATTGCCAGATCACACACAATACAACGCCAGAAAGTACTCGAAACTATAGTCGATGCCAGTAACTCTGTGTATCAAACTAAGCAGCATCCTGACAATCACTCGGACTTACTACACAAGGTCGGTTGGAAAGAGGCTTCAACATTTCCCGGCTATTGTGAGGCGTGTGAAGTTCACAATTTCCGAGATGTAGAAAGTTCATCTGCCATGTTGACAAGAAAAACTGCCTCTTTGTTGATTTGGAGAGCTGCATGTTTGACACGATATCGGCGCGCTGTTGAGGTTAAGGAGAGAGCAAGAATAGTTTCGGATACAAAGGCCTATGAGATTGCGCGAGAGCTGGATGATATGAATATTCCAATTGGTTCCGCGATGATACTTAAAACTAGGATATCGGCATTTTTGTCGATAGATGGCTGGCTTCAGGTCTTTCAAAAAAGTGACATAGGGCAGCACAAAAGGTTTCGGTACTTTGCTGTCGAGCTTGAAGGCGCGCCTTTTGTTGTGGCCGGGGCGGCACCCGTATATTTTGACTTTCAAGGAAAGATGCTTTCCTCTCCCAGAAAATTTGAAAGCAGTGCAGCCGTTCTATGTTTTGCTTCCTTTGTGGTTAATGGAAAACCTTTTATTGTTTTCGGGTATGATAACACTGAGCGCAAGGCTCGCAAATTTGTCGAGCAGATGCGTGACCAGTCACATGAAATGCTCGCTGCGTACTTGCCCCAGATTGTGTTGGCTAACTGTGATACGGTGTACTTTTCGCCGAAATGGTGGGACAATAATGCCAATGAACTAGACAGACATATTGTCTTTCACAGTGTGTTTATGGGCTTTTCACGCATGCTTTTTCCGTGGTGGGGCAACATACGCGGGCTGAAAGTGGTTGGTGTGATAGATATCTAAACTTTTGACAGCTCGCCGTGTTCCCATAAACTATACTTTGTGGGACAGGTTCGAACCCTTGGGTTTGTGCGTCCCAAAAGTCGTCTCACATTGTTTTCCCATAACTTCAAAGATATTTTGAAACCATGAAAGTAGGATACGCGCGTGTGTCCTCGCACGGACAGAGCCTGGACACGCAAATTGAAAAGCTCAAGGCCTTCGGTTGTGAGAAGGTCTTCCAGGAGAAGCGCTCCGGTGCCTCACGCGACAAGCGAGAGGCGGTGAACGCTGCGCTCGAATTCTGTAGGGAAAGGGACGTGCTGGTCATTACCAAGCTCGACCGACTGGCCCGCTCCATGTTTGACCTGCAAGAGATCACCAAGACCCTGAACCGCAAGGGGGTGGATTTTATCGTGCTGGATCAGAGTATAGACACGACAACACCTGCCGGTCGCCTGACCTTCCACCTGCTCGGGGCAGTGGCTGAGTTCGAGCGTGACTTGATAGCAGAGCGCCGCAACGAAGGTATCGAGAAGGCCAAAGAACGGGGCGTTAAGTTCGGTCGCCGTGAAAAGTTGACGGGTGCTGAGGTTGAGGAGCTCCGAGCTGCATACAGGGCAGGGGAGTCGCGTCAAGAGCTGATGAAGCGCTTCGATATCTCAAAGAGCACCTTCTATCGTCTTGTCACAGAACAAAAATAGTAGCGTCGTGGCGGCTGCTTGTATAAGCCGATTGAAACGTAAATAACTCAATCGGCCTCACATGATAGAAATTCACCCGCTGATCATTCCGTCAGTGACCTTGCTGGTTGGTATTCACCTTATTGCCATATCTCTTATTGCTGTTTTGCGCCGAGCGCTCTGGGTTTTCTCGAGCGTTTTTTTCTTGCTCGATGAGCTGATGTGGTTTCTCTACAACCCGCTTCGGCCACTGATGAAGAACCGGGAACGCAAGGCAAACCGTGTATTCTTCTTCCTCTTCACTATACTTCTACTAAAGCCGGTGTGGCAGGTGTTCGTATGGGTAATCACGACGCCGTTGCGGATCGTCAGTGCCCTATATTTTGACGTGCTCGTCTACCTGTTTGTGATGCTCAGCGACTCGCTGGAAGAACTCTATTCGCCGAAACTTGGGGCGATGCGCTTCAAAAAGGGCTTTGCGTACTACTGGCGTTGGGTCGTTTTTTTCCCTGTTCGCCTGGGATGGCTCATCGTCAAAAACTCTCTCGCGGTCGTGGACTCGACTATGATGTTTATACTCTCAGTGCTCTGGCCGACCTTCACGATGTACCACGGTACATCAAAGAACAACGTGGTGAATATCTCACGGGAAGGCCGATGGCTTGTCGGTCCAGGTAACTTTGCCGGATCAGGCATATATTTCGGACGATCCCCTGAGGTGGCAATTTCCTACTCAAAAGGGGACCGTCATAGTGGGGAAGGTCGGGTCATCATCGCTCGCGTAACCTTCACGATGTTGCGCAACTGCGCGACCCTTGTGGATAGTAAGCGGCAATTTGTGGCCCGCGCTGGCGATGGCGGTTCACGGCTTGCCAAGTCGATCCGCTTTCCTTTCTTCGCGACCGAATTCTGGCGCACAGATCACAAGTGGTGGGAATATTGCATCGTCCAAGGTGGCAAAGATGGTCAGTTTGTAAAGTCGTGGCGTATTCGTCCCATCGGATACGTGAATATCAAAGGAGATAAGCGCCTGAGCGGAAGCTTGGAGCGCCTCTGGGGTGGAAAATCGCACTACTGTCTGAATGGCACAAACATCTTCATGAGCGCGGTATCTGTGTTCGTTATCTTGGTGATTATTGGGACGTTCGCGTAAAGGCCTTGGAGGCCCGAACGTCTATTTATGCAGAGCCTTGACAATTTTCAAAACTTCAACCCACCTTCCAGATAAATCTAAATAGACGTTATCATTTCTGATCTTTCCAGTCATGTAAAGAAATCGCGTAAATTCTCTCACAACCATAACATCATACATCAACTCACTCGCCAAAATCTCACGTGCTTGCTTATCATACATATACCTATAGACCTTCTCCAAGAGGTCCAGAAAGTTCCTCTCTATCTTTTCTCTAATAAAGTATCTTTCCTTTTTGGGGAGGCGAAGAAGAAGTCCTTGCAGCAATATAAATATATCCTCAAGCTTATCCTTTAGTAAGAAATTCCGAGTCTTTGGAGCTAGTTGTGTAAACATCTTAGGCTCCAAGATACGTTCTGAAGTTGTTTTATAATCCTCATAGTCATACAAAATTGCCTCACTTCATCTATAGACAATTTCTTCTTTCATCTCTCAGTCACATTTACCATAAACTTTGTATGATAGTTTTGCATCCCTAAATTTTGCCAGCCACTTTTCTTTAGAGGTCTTTGGAAAGCCTATTTTGATAGACCTGCTATCCAGCTTAGTAAGCTTGAAGGAGTATTTCTTAGCTAGAAAAAATGCATCTTCTTTTAAAAGAATATAGAATCCTCCCTTCTCAATAACACTCAAATACTCTCTATCACTCAAACTTAATCTCTCAAAAAATTCTGAAATTTTCATTTTTCATATTTAAAAATAAAAAAGCCCCAAAAAAGGGCTATATAAATTAGAAACTTAATGCATCCAATTTTTTTTTACTTCATTTCTCAAAATAGAGAAACCGGGGCTCACACCTGTAATCTTTATTCGTCTTCTGCTTATTCTGCAATTCTGTCACAGAAAATACATACACCAAAGAGTACTGACACAACGGAACCCGATATTCCTGTTCTCGTTGCCTGCCGTGTTGTTAAGGTTAAGTGTGAAGACCCCTGTATTGGAGCCGTTATTAGCATTCCCTCCACGGTATTTTTAGTGTGTCCCGCTATAAACCCAGAGAAATCAGGTAATTCTGACCCGCTCTCACAGAGTGGTGAAATGCTCCACATCGTGAAGCAAGACGCGCCGAAAGCTCATTATTATTTTCATACACCTCCTCATGAACCCCATATTTATCGATGAAACCGAGCAATGACTGCTTTGCTCGGTTTCACACAAATATTTTACCATGCCTAATTTTGTACCCTACAAAACTAATAGATTCAGATACGGGGTGAAAGTGCTGCTTGCGTGGATGAAGTATTAATTTTTCCTTTACAAAAAATTCTCTTATCCTGATTCTTGCTACACTTAGTTCCTCTCTTGATCACAACAGCACTACATCATCCATATATCGTACGAAACGAAGCTTAAGAGTATGCTTTAAGAATTGGTCAAAATCGTTCAAAAAGAAATTTGCAAAAAGTTGTGATAGTATGCTTCAGATTGGAAGGCCTTTACTTTTAGTAGTAGTGTAAAAATCGAAGTCTGAAAGCAATTCATCATACTGTTGACCCGCGCTGTAACTTTCAAGAATAATATCTATCAGATATAGATATGTTTCATCAGAAATATAGCGCCTCAGCTTTCGTTTCAGAAGGCTATGGTGTATGGAGAAGAAATACTTAGAAAGGTCTATTTTATAGTAGTAAAGCTCGTCTCACTTCAATATAAATTTTCTATTTTCTTTTCGCACTATATGTCTCAACGAAGCAATTGCACGGTGATTCCCATATCATACACGACATGCAAAACTAGAATGCACCATCTTTGTATCCAAAATTGGATAGAGCTGAGCATAGAGAAGATGGTGCAGGATATGGTCTCGAAAACACGGAGAAAAAATACACCTTTTCTTCGCATCATATATGATAATTTCTCTATATCATCGATGCTTATAATTTCTGTTGGAAATATCACGAAGCATATGTAGTAAGCGCTCTTCCCTATTCTGATCAAACATAAATACCTCTTCTTTTTCTTTACGTGACTTTCGAGCAAGCTTATATGCAGATAAGATATCGTTGGCCGTAAAAGTATACATGTGTCGCGGGCTAATAGCTAAAGTTTAATAGTTCCATTTTCGTATTTTCATGCAAAGCAGATGTTCTATCCTTGCTCGCGTCACATCAGCAAGTGTACAAAAAGATTACTGAACACAACGGAACCCGAGACTCCCGCCCTCGAGGCCTGCCGTGTAGTTAAGGTTAAGCGCGAAGACCCCTGCACTGGAGCCGTGACTAGCACGCCCCCCACGGTAGAATATGTTATTCGCTACTCACTGGGCATAATAGAGATTTCACATCCCCTGCGCTCTTCCTCCTCATGTTGCAGCTCCATAGAGCTGCATATCTACTGGATCATAGATTCCATTATCATCCCAAACTGTTGGTGCTGAGCTTCATGCTAGAGCAGTTTGTCCAGTGTTGTATCCAGTTCCATCTATGCTATTTGCCTTGTTCACATGCTCCCAGACATTTCCTGAGAAGTCCCAGATAGTTCCTCCTCACTGTGCGAAGCGGTGAGAGCGTCTTGGATTACAACTTGCATCTCCTGGTCAGGTTTTCGTAGCCCATGTTCTTGGTTCACTGTTTCCTCATGTGCCGTTACATCCGAGAGTGAGGTCGTTAGATACCCCATTGGAGAGACTTCCTACTCCTATCGTGCCAGAGCTCCAATTAGCAGGGTTTGCTTCTATACTTCTCCCTATTGTCATCCACTGATTGTTGGTAATGAGGTGGTAGCCTCGTCCCATACTCTGGCAGGCTGCGATGGCTTCTGCTTGATTAATATCTGCTATTGGGTATTTCCCTGCTATCGAGACAATAGGCTTATCTGGAACATAGGCTACCGTATTCCAGTCTGTTCCTCCTACTGTCGAGTTTGGTGTATCTGCATCAGAGTAGGTCATCTCATACCGTGCAACGCAGAATCCTCTGGTATCAAACTCTGGGTTTCCTGGGACTCCGATGAAGCCCTCTGGACAATCCGTGGGAGCATCTTCTCAGAGTCGGGTACTCAGAAGAGCTCAGAGGGTGTAGCCGCTGGCTGTAATCTTCCCTCCATCATTATCTAAGAGCGCACTGTATTCTTGCGGGGCAGAGTTGAGCTCTATAAGCCCGGCTGTTTGGTTCACTAAAATTTCTTGCGCAGGGGTATTGAGAGTTGCGTCATCCGCAGAAACTAATACTCACAGTTTTTGACCATAGACTTTTGGAAATCTCTCACCATACTCTGCTGCGTAGAGTGTGCTTCATAAAGGCAGGTTGTGTGCTGCGACCGTTTCTTCCATAAAGGCGAGGAGTTGCAGCTTTTTACGATCTTTTGTGAGGTAGTAGGTGAAAAAACTGTCGTCCTTCGGATCTTTTCATCCATTGGTGTAATCTATGGTTTCAAGCACATCGGTTCCAACATATCCTTGGTAGGCAATCGTTGCACCGCTCGAGTGTACTTCGATGTAGTCATCCGGAAGCGGAAGCGATTTTGTCGCTGCGTAGGTTTGCAGGGAGTCCGAGAGCTTTGTGAGCTGTGAAAATCTATTGCTGTCTCTCGCTCCAGTAAGATAGCCAGAGTAACTTACAAAGCCGACCGTCGAGAGAATACCAACGATGGTAATTACAACAATGAGTTCTACCAGCGTGAAGGCAGGGAAACTTCGCAAAGAAACGTTCGTGAGGCTGTTCATAATATATTTTCAGGGATAAAGGATGCCTCCCAAAGGAGGCTGCTCTGAAACAGGCAAGCTCGTTATTTGCCTGAGAGAATACTATTTAAAAACGAAGATTTGTCAAAAAAGGTTATGTGAGGGCCTTGTAAGCCTCTTGAACCGCTGAAAACGCCACTGCTGACCCGCCTTTATCAGGGTGGGTTTTGAAGGCCATCTTGCGCCATGCGGTTTTCAGCTCGGCCTGCGTGTAGGTCTTCCCAGGTATGAGCTCCAACGTCTGAAGGTATCTATCACGCAAGGCTGCGGATATTTGGTACCCGCCGCTTGCTCCGGTCCCAGTCGATTGCTGACGACTCTGAGACTGTGACGTGCCCTGCTGCCGCGATCCAGACTGAGAACCACTGGGCTTCGACCTTCTCGTGCTGCCTGAAGATTGCCCCGTGGAACTCTTCTGTCCTGCGGACGGTCCATCTTTCACCCGTGATTGCGCCTTGTGTGAACCTCCACCTGAGCTTGGGCGCCGCCCTTTATTTCCGCTGCTGCTTCCGGTCGCTGTGCCCTGAGCGGAACCCGCTCCGGTGTTACTGGCTGATGAAGCGCCGCCTCCAGCGCTGCGTGAGGTTGATGTTGCCTTCCTCGCTTGAGCCTGTGCTCGCCAAGATGCTTGCTGAGCGCTGCCTCCCGGCGCGGCGGGGCTCGTCTGCGAAGCCCTCAGCTGACTTTTAAGCGCCTCGATCTCGCGCTCAAGTCGGCGGATATCTTCGTAAGCGCTGCGCGAACGCAGAGCTGAAAACACGTCTGTGATACCTCCAGCCCATGAAAATATTCCCCGAAAAAGGTCCAGGTACATGCTCGCAGCACCAAGAATAAATACGCCACCAAAAACGATTCCTACCTCTTCGAGAGGGCGGAAAATCAGAATGCCAAAATAGCCAAGGGCCAGATATTTCCAGACATTGAAACTGCGGGTCCAACGTCCAAAAACTCGGCCAAAATAAAAGACAACCGCAAGGATGATTACAACGGCTGGTTCACTCCAGGAAAAAAAGATGAATGCAAAGAAATATTGAATATTGTCTATCACGATAATCCGATCCGCTTTACTCGGCTGCTTGCCGCATTTCCCGAAACTCTCGCGGGTCCAAAGCGACGCGGAATCTTACTGTACTGGCGGTGCACAAAGTATGGGGTCGTTTCGAGCAAGGCCGGGTGGCGGTTCGCGCTCACCAAAATAGCCTGCGTGTCCCCGATCCGGCGCACCTCATCGGCATTGAGGAGGTTGTATTCCTGCCGCTGCTGGATGACGTCCTCAATCTTCTCCCGGCGAACATCTACGACCTTGCCGGCTATCGCCTCGAAAAATCGGGCGGTGTCCTGATCAGAGCCGGCATAGGCCAAGTAAGTCATAAACCCCCCTTGGATACTGCGGGCATAGTCTGCGCCGTAACGCGATGAGAGCTGCGAGAGGGATTGCAGCACGATGGAAAGGCTCACCTTGTAGCCCCGGATAGTGTTCGCCACGGACACAAAACTCGGAATCGTGGAATGCCCAAACTCATCATAGAGAACGTAGAGAGGCAGGGTGCGCGGCCCCGGCATTTGGCGCATGGATGCGTTGAAGACGCTGCGGAAAAACACGCTCGTCCAAAAGCCGTAGTACTCGGTCAAGTGCGGGGGAGTGATAAAGTATATCACGGTCTTCTCGCGCCGGATTTCTTCCAGGTCCACGGAGCTGCTGGCTGTGAGCGCCACAAGATTGCGGTTCGTGAAAGCTCGAAGGGCCGTGAGGGCGGTCAGCGCAAAGCTTTGCACGGCGTTGCTGTTTCCGGTGGTTGCGCCCTTCCACTCTTCCCACAGGGTACTGTCATCGGGATTGCTCGGATCATAAGCCCACTGAATCACAAACTCATCCAGCGGCGTTCCATCTGAACCAAAATTCTGAAGCAGGTGGTAGAGGTTTCCCAGGGTGTAATAGGCTGCATCTTGTCGCCCCGCTCGCTGCAAGAGCTTCAAAAGCACGGATATCAGGCGCATTGCGCCATTGTCCCAAAACTGGTCTTTCGCGCTCGAGCCTGAACCGGCCTTGATGAGGATCTCCGCAACCTGTTCGATTTCAATATCGTTCTTCGCTTCGAGAAGCGGATTGAAACTCGCACTATTGGGGAGGTCTTCGGGGTTAATCGCGATAACTTTGAAGCCCTTTGATT
>Ga0307933_1001773_pt1 | contig 15895 bp, 14 predicted proteins | sample OrgLakmetageno88_FD_201811 | JGI IMG/M metagenome (GOLD analysis project Ga0307933, IMG submission 201811) | Saline water microbial communities from Organic Lake, Antarctica - #88 | ecosystem: Environmental > Aquatic > Non-marine Saline and Alkaline > Saline | place: Antarctica: Organic Lake...
CCTGGAAGACTTACTGGGGCGAATATATCCCTGAAATGATCGCGACCAAAGCCGTTCCAGATGGAGCTGCATGGGGCGCTTTCCCAACGTTCGATGGCAAGGTGGAAACCGACGCAACCTACTACCATAACTGCCTGGTGGCCTCATTCAAACGCACCCAACTCAAGGGCATTGTTTTTATGACAGAAGCAAGCAATGTCGCCGCGGCCGATGGTGCCTATTTCGGAGAGCAAATGAGCGCTCTGGCCAACGGTTGGAAACGTTTCTTCAAAGGCGAAAAAGACCCGCACTTTGTTTACACGATTCCGTCCCAAGAACTGGCATCGAAAATCAGCCAGCCGAAGGAGATGAAAGGTGCGAGCACTCCCTTCCAAGTCACAGCTTGGCCGGAACGGACCAAAAAAGGAAAAGGAGCTTACGCCTCCGGTGAACTCGCCGCCCTCAAAGGACTGGTCGAAGCCGCCGTCGAAGCCGCCTACAAGTAACGGCCCAACCAGAGTCCGGGTGGGTGGGCAGTGCCAGCGGAACCAAGCCTTTTTTCTCCTCGGCGGCACGCTCGCGGTTCAGGGCGACGAGGCGGGTGAGGAGTTCCTGCTCCAAGTCTTCCCATGGAGAGGCGTCTCTCTGAGCGCCTGCACTGCCCGCGTCTTCCTCCCCGGTGCTTATCCGGCGCTCGGAGAGACGCCGCTCCAGTAAATCCTCCCAGCCGTACGCCTCGAAGACGGCTAGATCGAGATCGTCGTGGAGATCTTTTAGGTGGTTGCGCTGCGCTCCAACACCCGACTACGCTCGGGTCACCCTACCTTCGGCTGTGCGGAATGCGCTCTGCGGCTGAAATGAAAGTTCGCCGAAGCAAGACTCGGGCAGTCAAACCCGGTGCTTCGCAGGGGCTCTCATCCCACCCTATGAAACGCCAACTCCCCAACCCGGAAATACCGGGCTGGGGAGTTGGCGGAGACGTCAGGAGAACATGAGTTAAGTCATTCATTGCCAGCACTATTGGCGGAATTGAAAAGGCTCTCAGCGAGCCTTTCCAACGAAAACTCATGCCTACCGTTGACGTCGCAGCCGTTGGTAATGAACCCACTGAAACGTCGCCAACCGAAAGGAACCATGATCCTCGGCAAAGGAACTGCCGAAGTCCGCATCTACCCGTTCACACGCAAGAACGGCTACAAACAGAACAACATCTGTTGGTATGAAGGTGGACGCCGCCGCACCCGCTGCTTTTCCGATTACGGGGAAGCGGAGCTGATCGCAAATCAGGTGAGTATCCGCCTGGCGAATCAGGAAGCGACGGGCAGCGAGTTGCGGCACCGCGACATAGAGATCCACCACCATTGCGAGCGACTGGTCGAACCCCACGGGGTGGCGCTGGTCGCCGCTGTCGAAGAATGGGCGGCTGCGCGGAAAATGGCACCGGATGTCTCAATCTCGGAAGCTATCCGCTATTACGTCACCAACGGGCCCGATCGGTTCGCTGAGAGGACGATGGCTCAGGTGTCCGCAGAGTTCGTCGCCTCGCTCGTGGCAAAGGGAATGAGCAAGGCCTACGTCTCAAGTTCACGCAACCACCTGGCGAAGTTCACCGAGAAGGTTACCGGCATAATTGCCGAAGTCACGGTGGCCGAGATCAATGGTTACCTCGTCGGACTCAAGAAGCTCAGCCCGGTTAGCAAGAACGGCATCCGGCGCAACGTCGTCACCATGTTCAGCTTCGCCAAGCGGCAGGGCTACATCCACCCCGACCGCAAGACCGCTGCCGAACTGAGCGAGAAATTCAAGGAGCCGGAAACGGAAATCGCGATCTTCACTCCCGGGGAAATGGAGCGCCTGCTTCTGAATTCCCACCAGCGCATCTTACCGTTCCTCGCCATCGGGGCGTTCGCGGGTATCCGGTCGGCAGAGATCCACCGCCTTGAATGGAGCGACATTAAATGGGATCGCGGTCACATCGAGATTGCGGGAAAGAAGGCCAAGACCGCTGCCCGCCGTCTGGTTCCATTGACGGACAACCTCAAGGCATGGCTTGCCCCCTGGCGTGAGGCAAAAGGAGATGTCGTGCCGATTTCGGACTCGCCCGGAGCGCTCAGCGATACCGCCGTGAAGGCGCAGATCCCCGGCGGATGGCGTCAGAATGCCCTCAGGCACTCGTTCATCAGCTATCGGGTGTCCATGACGGGCGACGTGCAACGGACGTCCCTTGAGGCTGGCAACTCCCCGAAAATGATTTTCCGCCACTACCGGGAAGTCGTGGACGAGCAGGCGGCGAAAGAATGGTTCTCGATCACTCCACCCGAGGTCTGGCCACCTGCCGACTGGCGATTCAGGTTCCGCAGGAAGTAGTAGAATACCACCTGACTCGGTTTTCCTGTCGTCAGGAAAACTTCAAATCTCCTGACGTAAGGAGATTCATCCCGCCTGTCATGTCGCCATGACAGGTGAGGTGTGTCCGTTGACACGCGAGGATGGGCATGGACACGCAATTTCATCCGACCCGCCGTGACGAGCGCCTCCTGACTGATGTCGAGGCGTGTGAATATCTCCGCATCCGAAATCGCCAGCTTTACGCATGGCGAATGCAGGGACTCATCCCATTCATCCGCATCGGCCGCGCCGTCCGCTATCGCCAGAGCGACCTCGATGCGACCCTTGATTCGCTGATCGTTACCTCTACCCAGCCATGACCCCAATGTCCCAGCAACCAGAAGCTAAAAGGCGGCGAGAGGAAATAAATCCCCCCGCCGCCAGTGATCACCAATCGAAGACGAACGCTTTCACCCAGTTGAAAGGAGTCCGTCATGGATAGTTCGGGTGTCAACGATGCGTCTGGGTCGATCTCAAAACACCTGATTTCCCTGCTTGGAGACGACGTGGTTCTGGTCTGGGCGAACAAAGGTCAGAAGGGGCCGCGCTGGCGCGGATGGCAGCATACCGGCATCGACAGGATGCGGAAGACGGCCTACCTCAAAACCCTCGATTGCGGCCACAACATCGCCGTCCTAACGGGTGCGCCGTCCGGTGGCTTGTGTTCCATCGACATCGACGAGAATGAGGCGGTCGAGCCGTTTCTCACGCTCAATCCCCGGCTCAGGGAAACGCTCCGTAGCTGTGGCAAACGCGGGTGCAACCTGTGGGTTCGCATCCAGGGAGTATTTCCGCCGCCCGCTGACATAAGGACGGCTGACGAAAACGCTTGGGGCGAATGGCGCTCCACTGGCGTCAACACGACCGTTCACGGCATCCACCCGGAGGGCATGAGCTACGAGCGCTCGCCCGAGGTGCCACCTGTCACCATGACGTTTGACGAGATCGTGTGGCCCGAGGGGCTGAAACTTCCGTGGTTAGATATTCACGAGGAGCTTCCACCCACGGGCGAGGAGTCCGACGATCCGATCATCGAGCAATACGGCAAGCCGGTTGTGCTGGGGCGAAAGAAGTCTGGGGAAAGCTACGTCAAAGACATCAACCAAGCGTATTGGGCTGGCCTCTACGACACCGAGCACACCGCCCTGTTCGAACCCGAAGAACGGGACTTCTTTTTGTATGCCGAGGAAACCGGACTCTACTCGGTGATCTCGCCGGATGCGATCAAACAGGTCGTTTCCTCGCGGCTGTTAGGGATGTCACGCACAGACCCATTCTTGCTGCCGCTTGAAAGCCTGCGCACCGATGCCAGACTCAGTGCTGTGGTCGCCCATCTTCGCGGAATTGCGGAGCGGCGTAACGCATTCACCGACCGCCCCCAAGCCGTCCACCTTGCCGACTGCATGTTGCGATTCGAGAGCGGGAAATGCATCCGCGAGGAATTCTCTCCCGACTTCCGCAGCCGCAACCGGTCGCCCTTCCCCTTCGACCCAAAGGCATATTGTCCGCGTTTCCTCAATGAACTGGTGTTCCCGGCCGTCCACCCGGAAGACGTGGTCTTGTTGCAGAAGATGGCCGGCCAATGTCTGTTGGGCGTGAATCTCATCCAACGGTTCCTGATCCTTGATGGCGAGGCGGGGCGCGGAAAGTCTCAGTATGCCAACGTCATTCAGGCAATCGTCGGCATGGCAAACGTGACTCAACTCAGAACTGACCACCTGGGTGAACGCTTCGAGTTGTTCCGCTTCCTGCGTCGCACGCTCCTTGTCGGCGTGGACGTGAACGCGAATTTCCTTTCGTCCAAAGGCGCTCCCGTCATCAAGGGGCTGGTCGGCGGCGACTGGATGGACGCAGAGCAGAAAGGCGGCACCGGATCGTTCCAGATCCAAGGGAAATTCAACATGATGATGACCTCTAACTGTCGGCTCAAGGTGAAGCTGCAAAGCGATGTTGGTGCGTGGCGGCGGCGAATGCTCATCGTCCGCTATGAGTCCCCGCCACCGGAGAAGAAGATTCCGGACTTCGGCCAGTTGCTCGTTCGCGAGGAAGGATCTGGCATCCTCAACTGGGCGATCAACGGTCTCCACCTGCTGCTAGCCGACATTGAGGAAACCGGTGACATCCGGCTCACTCTGCGCCAGCAGGGCGTCGTGGATTCGCTCTTAGCGGAAAGCGACAGCCTGCGGATATTCCTCCGTGAAAACGTCAGCCGTTCGCCTGGTGATGACCTGACCGTCAATGAGATCATCCATGCATACGCTCACTATTGTCCGGAGCGAGGTTGGGATCCATTGTCGGAAAGTCAGATCGGCCACCAACTCGGCACACTCATGCTGGAGATGTTTCTGACCCAGAGGTCAAACAGTTGCCAGCGTGATGGCAAAGCGGCGCGAGGCTATCGTGGCGTTGCGTTCATCAACCCGGAATTGTTGCCATGAAGCTCGACCTGTCACGCCTTGGGAATGTGAGGAAACGGATTGGCAAGACCATCGCCAGATGCCCCGCCTGCGCCGAGCAAGGCCACGATGAGAAGGGAGATCATTTGGCCATCTATCCGGACGGAAGATTTGCCTGCGTCGCCCATCGTGGGGAGGCGGGTCACATCCACCGAAAGCGCATCATCGCACTGGTAGGTGATCCCAACTCCGACCAGCGACGGGGGAGTTGGGTTCGTGTCCATCGGCCTGCTCATAAGAGATTGCCGAAAATTGCCGGAACCGAGATTGATTTAGGACAACTTGGGACGCTTGGGACGGGGTTTTCAAACCCTTACGCTACGCGGGAGAAGGTGTGTGAGTGTACAAACGGAAAGCACACACACATGGAGGAACCCCATACGTTAAGGAGTGGGAAAAGGGCGTCCCAGCCGTCCCATCCCGCCCCGGTTCTGAGACGGCGATCCCGACCCCAGGAATGCGGTGATCCGCTGATCGCCCACGCTTTGAACATTTTCTAGCATCCAATCGGCTGAGGAAAGGAAGGAATCTATTACCGAGCCCGCTTCATGGCAGGGATGTCCCCACCCTCGTCCATTTCCCGTGAAATGTGCCAAACCCGTTTCCCACATAACGGTTATCCAGTAGGCGACGGGTGACCTGTGGGGAACCACGGTAGATCAAGTGTTTGACCATGATTTGGGTGCCGACGATCCCAGCCGGAAAAGCGGGAAACGTGCAAGTTATCTTCCCATCGCTTCAACTGGTCACGCTTAGTGCGGCATGACCCCAAGCGCCCGCATCACATCCGAGACGCGATACCGGACACAGCGTCGCCCGAAGCGGTGGACTGGGATATGACCCTGTTCAGCAAGGATTGCCACATATCGGGGTGTGACGCTCAGGATGGCTGCGATGGTGGTCGCTTTCACCAGTGGTTCGTATCCTGCGATGGAAGCGGGAGGGGTTGTTTCCTTGGGTTTCACGGCACCTGAATACCGGAAGTTGGCGGCTTGGCAAAGCGACTGGCTCACGCGACAGAAAGCCTCCGAAAAACATGGATCGGTGGTGGTGACAGGTTAGACCTCACGATGGACAGACCCGTCCATCTAACAACCACACCAACACCATGAACAAACTGTATTGGATCGTATGCGAGGAACAGAATGCCACGCTCTTTGAAGGCCGCCACCAGGCACGCACCCGGGGCGAGGCATTGAAGTTCCTCAAGCAAACCATCGGCCGCAAGAGTCTCTGCGGACTGGTCTTCACCATCACCGAAATCCCCGTCCCGCTGATCCGCGAGATCATCGCTGAGATCCTCGGCGGCAAGCTCATCCCCGAGACGTCACCGCCGGTCGAAGACGCGCCCGCCAAGGCAGAAATGCCCCCAGCAGCAAAGCCCGTTCCCGTCGCCAGCGATGGCAGACCCGGCAATCCCGGTTTCGGTGAGGATCTCTGGACGGAGGCGCGGGCTTTCTGGGAAGAATGCCGCTGCATTCGCAAGACCGCCGAGAAGTTCGGACTGTCACCCAACTCCGTGAAAACCCGCGCTCGTCGGGAGGAATGGCGCAAATGAAGGTCGAGGTCACACGATACCGGAAGCCGGACGGATTCGTGACCCGTCATTGGGCGGTGCTGGTCGATGGTGACTTGCTCGCCGTCACGCTCTACCGCAAGGGGGCGCAGGCCGTCGCGGCGGCGCTCACCAGCATGAACGGCACTCGCCGTGTCCAGACATGTGACGAGCGGGGCGAGCCGCCACCAGCCATGGTGCCGCGTTCCGAGACATAGCGGAGAATAACCCGACAATTCGTTGACACGGCACCAGTGGTGTTATGTCCAACCAATCGACACCCCAATCCGACTCATTCCGCGCCCTCGTTTCCAAAGCTGAAACCCTGCACGCGGAACTCTCCACCCTTGGCGAGGCAACTCAGCAGCTTGAGGGCATCAAGACCCGTATCGGCGAATGCCACGACGAAGACGAGGCGCGTCAGCTCTTGTCTGAAATGCGCGAAGCCGAAGAACTCGTTGTGATCAAGCAGATACGCGGCAAGCGTCTCACCGTTGAACTTGATTCCGTGATTGCCGAGGCAGAGACAGTCCGCCAGGCAGCCCAATCGGAAGCAGGAGCAATCCTTCGTCAGGCACCTCAGGAAGCCATCAACGCCACCAAGGATCTGTTCGAGGCTTGTCGCCATGTGAGCCGCAAGCTCCGTGACCCGCGCTCTTTCGATGACGTGATCCATACCTTCGTGCCGATGGTGCTTGTAGAAAAGCTGGACGGATACCTGCATGCCGCAATCCGCCTCTACTATCAGGACACCGAACCGCACGGGCGAAAACTCGAAGTGCTCAAGCAGGCCGTCTCCTATCTGCAGCGAATCCATGACGACCGCGCCGAACTCGCCACCGAATCCGCCCGCCTGGTCGCAGCATGTGCCAGCTTCCACAAGACCTACTCCAAACACTGAGCCGCCATGCTTCCCGAATCCGACAGCCGGATCGCAGCTTTCATGGGCTACGTCGCGGAGTCCGACCGCTTGTGTAACCTCCTCAATTCCGCCGAGCAGGACGCGATTCTTGCCAGCAACATCGAAAGCCCCATAGCCAATCCTAAAAGGCGCAACCATGCGCCGGATCTCAAGGCGCAACTCGCTGGTTTCAGCAACCTCGCCATCCTCCGCAGCCGTCACGCCCAAGCGAAGCTCCGGCTAAACATCCATTTGGCCAAAGGCCGGACAAGCAAGCAAGCCGCCCTCGATGCCGTGCGAGAAATTCTCCTCGACGCGGTCGGTGGGGAGTCATCCCTGACCACCTGCCCCATCGGGCTTCTCGCCCAGCACTACCTCACCGAGATCCAGAAGGCACGTCCCTGGCCATCCGCCATCGAATCACCCGAGAAAGCGAACCTTCACCTTTCTGAAGTCATGCAAGCCATCGACCGCGCCATCGGGGAAACCGACCTGATCCGCCGCGAGCGAAAAGACCCGCCGACATGGCTGCTAGAGCAGTTTGAAAAACGGCAACTTGGGGCTCAGCCCCAGAAGCAGCAGTTCTCATCCTCACCCACTACGGCAAGGAACTCATCGAAAAACACCGCCTCCGGGTGGGGCGGGTAGCTGTGCCACTTGAGATCCGCCCGCTGCCAGTAAATTTTCCAGCGGTTCGTTTTGCGGACATAGGTAGCCTTGGCAACATGCTCCTCGATTTTCTGGCTCTCGCCGCGCCAGCAGGGGCGGATTTCATAGATGACCACACTCTGTCCCTCGATGCGATGGCCGAGATCGACCTTCTCACGGATCTCAGCGGGAGGGCGGTGCCTCTCCATGAAATCCATCATTGCGGACTCGATGTCGGAAATTTGCTGTGCGGTCAAAGCCATGGGTCAGGGGTATGGCCGGAATTCGGGGTTTGACGAGCCTGGGCGGATCAGAGCTTGGATCGACGAATCGACTCAGTGATCCTTCTCGGCAAGGGCAGAAATCCGGCGCTCCATATCCCGGGCGAAATCGGAGGCTTCGTTTTCTTCGATCAGGGTTACTGCGCCCGAGGAGTGCAGGACATCTCTCGCCTCTTCGTAGGCGCGACGCTGCGCACTTTCCGGTTCGGCCAGTAAAAGCGTGATGTTTGGTTTCTCCGGAGCGTTTGCGAGGAAACGTGTGAGACTCTCCCAGCGGAATGCTTTCGCTTTGATGTTTTCGCTGAGCTTGAGATCCAGCGACAAAGGCTGATAAACGTTCCAGACCCCGTTCTTCCATGCTTGTGGGAATGTGTGGGAAGCGAGCGGAGTAGTCACCTCATGCTCCGTGACGAGCGGTTTCACCCGGGGCGATTCAAAGGCGGGGCTGTAGATTTCACGATAAATCGCAGCGTCGTTCCGCCGGGCGTCCTCCGCCTGGTCGTAGTGCCTTGAGACAGCCTCATGGAAAAGCAGTTCGAGCTCTCTCTCAGGGTCATCCGACAACCCACCCCCGGAAGGGCTCCATTGCAGGGCGGCATCGTCGTGCGGGATCACTAGCAAGGCCAGCTCCCTGGCGCTTCCCGGTGATTCCGGAAAGGGCAGGCTTGCCTGCGGGGCAATCAGCTCCGCCGCCAGCTTCTGGAACTGCGTATCGATTCGCCCGATCAACAAACGGTGATCCTGTTGCTGGAATCCGTGGAAAAAATGACTGAGGCGCGCAAACTTCCGGGAAGCGCGGAAGCCGAGGAAACGGCTGCCGGGTGCCCACAGCAGAACGCCCACGTTCGCGAACTCGCCGGAAAGCGGTTCGTGCACGTAGCGCAGGAAGCAGAAGCTGTAGGGTTGTGGATTCACTGGCGGCTGGCGTCGGTAAGGTATTGGAAGAAGTCTTCCGTGGCAGAGGAAAGTTTTCTAAGATAGTCCTCAAGTCGCGGCAAGTCCAGATCAGGATCCGCCATTCCGGCGGCGATCTCTGCGGAAATTCTTCCCGAGGGGTTCCCAAGCCACCATCCTTCGAACTCCGCCCATAGCGCCGCGCCGATCACCTCGCCTTCGGCTGGCTCGGGAAGGTGCTGGTGGAGGCAGTGGCGACTCAGGTTCTGTCGGACAAGTGTCTTGCGCCACGGCCTGTCCTCGGCTTCTTCGATGCGCAGGAAAGCGAAGGCTTTGTCGAAATCCAAAACGGCAAGCTCACTTCCCTTCCACAGCATGTTCGGGTTGTCTGGCTCCCGGTCGGAATTTTGGATCATACCATCAAACGCGTAGGCATCCTCCAGCTTCGCATCCGTGATCGAACGGGGCTTGCTGCCCTGAATCCACGGTTTCCAGTCCTCGCCGAGGTGAACAGTCCCCACATTCCATCCATGGCTTTGCTGGATCAGTTCCGGATAGCCATCATGGTCGGAAGCACCAAAATCAAACCCCGGCAGGAGTTCCACCAATACCGGTTCCGGTGCGTTAAGGCCAAGTTTCCGCGCCATCAGCAGGGCGAACAGTTCTTTAAGCATCGCCTCAGGACGATCAGCATAGCCAGCTCGGGACTTTACGACAAGGGTTTCGCGCTCCTTCCCGGACTGTCCGATCACAAGGAACGGCCGGTTCAGCCCGCGTTTCATCGGGCTTCGAAACTGGACGGCGGTGAAGCGGCGGAGCGTCATGAAATTCTAATGATTAATGATTGGATAGTGTCAGATCTTCTGCAAGTGAGGTTGCAATACCTTCAACAGAGCACGGTGTTTGCTGTCGAGCCACTGGTAGATCTCCTGCTGGTTCTCGGGCTTTTCCCAGTTCCCTTCGCGCCTGACGGAAAGTCTTGAGCGGTTGGCGGAATCGGCGTTCAGCTCGAAGACCACCTCCTGTCCCACCGCTCCAACCAATTCATCCTCATATGCACGGAGTGCCTCCATGCGTTTCCCGGAGAAATCCTGATGGATGACAAACTCCGCCCGGATCTCGCTGCCGCCGCCTCTTGAGCCCGATGTGATGATGGTGCACAGACCCAACCCGGTTCTCCCAATGGAATGCCACATCCCTTGCCGGGGGCCTGGCTTCTGGCAGGTATAGGGACTCTTGGCCTTTCTCAGGTAATCCTGTAATCCCTCCCAAAATGAGATCTGCTGGAGTCTAAGGTCGGTTGTCGCGCCCCGTGAACCGCCCATTTCGGCTTCCGGTCGTTTGCGCCGCATGGCGCGTGTCCAATCGTTCGGCTTGGCCACGATGTTGAACTTGGGTGCTGGCGAAGAATTGCCGATGCGCCAGAGCTCGATCTCGACCCCGAAAAAGGAAAACTCGTCCTGCGTGATGCGGTTGAGCCAATCGATTGCCGCACGGTGCTCTTCCGTGAATTGAGGTGAAATCCAGATGATCGTTACTGCATCGAGCCCGGCTGCGTAGGTAAATATTTGCCCGAGATGGCGGTGATCGGTGCGCTCGAGTTGGTTCTCGATCAGCACCGTCGAATTGTCGTTTAGATCGCTACACACGATGTCCGCATTGAACGATCCGACTGGGGTTTCTGTGCTAACATGCTCAAGCGACATAGCCAACGCTTCCCCGAGGCGTTCGAGATTCTCCGGCATAGCCAGCCATGGGGTGAAATGCGATGCCTCGCCTTGCCAGACATCACGGATGTTGACGGATTCGAGATTACCGAGGGTGTTCATGGCTTTGAGCTTGTTAATTGTAAATCAATTCCTCACCGAAGATTCTGATGTTGGTGAGTTTTCATGAATTTTGGGGGAGAACAATTTGAGTAATTCATCAACGTCAGAGATGACTTGTTGCGCGAGTTTTCTGTCGGGAAATCCTGCTTTGTGGACCACATTGTTTCTGGGTTCCATGACTAGCTTTTTGTAGTCCTTATCTGGTAGCGGGATGCCAACAGTTCTAGCCAAATCAAATCTTCCGCCGAGCATGCGGAATTTTTCCAAGATCTTCTCTCCATAAACGACCCCCTGTGTTTTGAATTCTTCTAAAATTCGATTCGTGAGTGAGACTTCCAGAGCATTGGCAGCTTCAATAATTGCTTTCCGGTAATCCTCATCTTTAAGGGCTATATATGCTTCAATCAGCAAAAGATATTCCAGGCACGGAGGAAGGAGTTCCGAACTCATCCGCGATATTTCCTCGAACTGTTCTCGTCGAAGATCGCCTCCACTGGCGAGACTGATAATCAGATTTCGTGGATAGGTGATGTGCTTGAAAGCGCGTTTGGAATCATCGAGGTGCAGGAGCTGGATTTGATTTGCCCTGGCGTTGTCCAGCGTGACTCGGGAGCTTCTGCCCTTTGTGCAGAGAAGGATCACATACTTTTCAAACAGATCGAGCCACGGCCAAAAGCCCGCTTGGATACGGAGGGTAGCCGATTCAAAACTATCTGGCTCCAAAGCAAATTCAAATAGAGCCTGCTCTACCGCTGATTCTCCATCTGGATACGAGTGAGGCATGCCCCAGAACATTAGGTCTTCCCCTTCCTTCCAGGTTCGCGCCTCACTTGGCCCCAAGAGAGGCTTATGAAGCGGATCTTCCTCTTTTGGTCCCCACTCCGGAAGAGACGGAAGGGTCAATGTGCCTTTGATGCCACCTACAGAAACCTCGACGCTACACCCAAGAGCGTCAGCTGCGCAACACAGCCATGGTGAAAACTTGACTATTCCGTAGAGAGGAATTTTTGAACCGCTCTGATTGGAATTGGCGGCACTCGTTGATTCAATGGACATGCTTCACGTTCGTGGGAATGTTTATTTATCAAGCCCTTCAACTAGCGCGATTTCCTCTTCGGTGACGCCGTAGAGTTCATAGACAAGGTGATCGATCTGGCGGTCGGTCGAGGAGATCTGCATGTCTAGCTGCGCGACGGCCTGCGGGTTCGCCTCAGCACGGCGCTTGGGGACGAGGGCGAGCATCTTGTCCACGAGGGCGACGATGCGGTCGTGCTTTTCGACGTCTGATTTATTGGTGAAGTCGATGGGGCGGATGGGGAATCTGTCTAAATGTATTTTTTTAAGTTGGGGAGTAGCATCCCGATTTGTGATCATCCAATTCCAATAGACGAATTGGAATAGTTTTGAATTGAAGACAGCAGTCAAATGTTTGGGGCTGACTCCCTTTCTAAACTCATAGAAAAAGTAGAGCGACTGCTCGACTATGGCACCGCTAGAGTCGTATGTTGCAATCAATGGAAAGCCCGTTTTTCTCAGCAGCACTTTTTCCTCAGCTCGAAGTTTCTGTTGATTCTGGGTGCCACCGGCTAAGTTTGCGCGGGCAAAGTGGAAGTAGTGGAAGCTATTGGTGTTCCACCGTGAGATATCACGTCCTTTCAAGCATTCATCCTGTTTCGTGCTGGTCTGCAGGGCGGTAATTGTTTTGGGCTTTCCAATAAAGCCTACGGCAGAGGACGCCAATTCAGATATTGGAATAAAGGAGGGATCGTCAAAGTAAATCCGGCGAATTAGCGAATTCACAGGAAGAAACTGGAAATCCTGGATTTGCTCGAAGTCAGAAGCACTCATGGTCACGACTCTGTTTTCGAGATGATCTCTAATTACCGTCGAAACTTTCTCGGATTCCATGCCACAAATTACGTAAACAAGCGTATCTGCAGTTATATTAGGGAATGGCATTCTATAATATAATGATCGGATATTGAAGGATTTCAGTATTTGTAGTCGAAGGTCAGTGAATTGCTGGTTGAATCCGAATCGATCTGGAACAACGAAAGAGTGGTATCCCGTCTTCGAAATCAGCTCCAACGAAACTCTTATAAATAACTCAAAAAGATTTGGTCGATAGGTATCTCCTGAAAATCGTTGGGCGAGATATTTGACAGCATCTTCGTGTAGAATATCGTTCCCAAACTTACCCTTCAAGGATACCCAAGGCGGATTTCCAATTACGCAGTCAAAACCTCCCTGTTTGAAGACCTCAGGGAAACCCGATTTCCAGTCAAAGACGTTGATGCGGTAGCGGGTGTCGTCGTCGAGCAGATCCATTTCTGGAGAATTATAGAAATCCGGGCCGATGAGGGAGTTACCGCATTTGATGTTGTTGGCGAGGTCCGGCAGGATGCGTTCCCGCTCTTTAATGAAATCGCGCTGGGCGATCTGGCTGGTTTCTCCTTCGAGGACTTTGAGAAGCAGGGAAAGTTTGGTGACTTCCACAGCGGCTGCATCGATGTCCACGCCGTGGATGTTGTTGAGCAGGATGCGTTTTTTCTCGGCGGTGGTCAGCCGCCACTCGTCACCCTTGGCTTGATAGAGGGTGGCATTTTTGCCCTTGCTCCATTTTGCCACATCTTCGCAATAGCGGTCGCGGTGCCAGTCGAGTAGGAACTGGTAGGCGACGATGAGGAAAGATCCGGAGCCACAGGCAGGATCGCAGACTTTGAGTTTTGCGGCAGAAGGGATGGAAATGGGTTCTTGGGAGCCGTCCGGTAAGAGTAGTTTGCCCAAAGTATTTCCGACAATGTATTCGACGATGTAGGCCGGTGTGTAATAGACGCCGCCAGCTTTACGGACTTCGGGCTTTTCCTCGATCTTGGCTTGATGACCTTCGGTGAGACGGATGGTTTTTCCGAGGAAGCGTTCATAGACCGATCCGAGGATGTCGGCGGGAAGGACAGAGAATTCGTAAGGGCTGTCCGGGTAGTAGAGATGGCCGATGATGTCCTTGAGGATTTTGTCATCGAGTTTGAGGTGTGGCGTGAGGGTGTCCGGTTCCTCAGCTTGGGATTTTTCCTTGGAGAAGTGGAAGAGGCCGGAATTGTAGCGGGCATCGGCGGCACGGAAAACCTCCAGCAGTCGCGGATAGGTCTGGGTGCCGTTGGCGACGACTCGGAGGCGGCCGTAATCTTCGGTGCCACGGTCCTCGCAAATGCGGAGGAAGACAAGGCGGTCGATGGTTTTCTGGACGGCAAAGTTGAGATCTCGGACGGTGAGGGAAGGGTTGCGCAGGGCGAAGTTGCGAGCGATCAGGTCGCGCCAGCGTTCAATTTCTTCAAGGAATGCGGTATCGACCTCGGCGGTGCCTTTCTTCTTCTTTGCGGATTCTGCGTATTTGTCGAACGAGCCTTTGAGGATGGCATCGCGTGAGAAGATGGAGGCGATTTCGTCCCATTTTTCCGCGAATTGGTCGAAGGTGCAGTAAAAGATCCGGGCTTTCGACGACGGGTCGTTGGGCGCAGGCTTGATGCGGGTATCGTAAATCGCAAATTCCTCGAAGTCCGAAAGGATGGAGAGCGGCAGCTTGGCAGACCAAGCGTAACGGCGCAATTGGTAGGCAGGAGCGATGTCAGTCTTGATGTTGACGGAGGGCTTCTTCGCTTCGACGAAGAATTTTCGCAGGCCGTGGAGTGTAAAGGCATAGTCGGGTGCCTTAACGTGCAGACCTATCTTGATTGCGTCCTCGTGGATGACGTCGCGATATTGCGGTGCGAGGCCCTGCGAGTTCGCCATGTCCCAACCCAGTGCTTCAAAGAACGGGTCAAGAAACTGTTTGCGGAGCTGAAACTCGTTGTAGTTTCCCGAACGGAAATGCTCGCGATGTTCGGCAAAAGTTTCGCAGAGCTTGAGGACAGAATCGGGTGCGGGCATGAGTTGGAGTAAGCTGGCGTTACGCCTATCCGAAATAATCCACCGTTGCCAGCGCGAATGACCAATCCGGCTGACGTTCAAGAGAATCTCCACTCCGATCTTGAAATCAGCCACCGACCGGCCAGATTCTGGGTGAATGCCGTTGAAGGTCAGAGGAAATAAAGGAAGCGGGCGGTCAGTTCTGACACGCCGGAACGGGTGCGGTTCAAATCCATCCAATCCGCGACAGAAAATGGTCCGATTTCCAACGCATTTCCAACAAACAGACCGTCAACGGTGCGAAACCATGCGTAACTTCCAAAAACCAGAGACGCACAGATCCCCATGAACAAACGAAATAAAGCACAAACTGTCCCGAAAGACCAGATGGCGGAGGGGGTGGGATTCGAACCCACGGAACCTTTCGGCTCTCCAGTTTTCAAGACTGGCGCAATCGACCACTCTACCACCCCTCCGTTGAGAAAATTTTGCGTGTTGCGGGCAGCGGTATGAACTCTGCGTCCATGGTTTTCAAGGAAAATTGGATTAAGTGGAATAAAGAACCGCGACGGGACTAATTTTTCACGTTCACTTCGAGCCCACCGGTATCGATAAATTGATGGGGCCACAGCGGTGATTCCTCGTGACAAAGTTCCAAATAGTTTTCCCAAGCACGGAGTTTTTGGATGTCTCGCTCCGCGCCCCGTTCTTGGATTCGGCGATGGCGCTGCTCTGGAGAGCACCAAACAAAATAAGCTTTCACCGCCTGCCCCACCTTCGCCTCAACATTCTCGAGTCCGTGAGGATCACGTGTCTCACTTGTGAACGGGCCGGCGATCACTACTGGGCCGCGCTCCAAATGCTCCCGCGCAAGATCAAACAGAGTCTGGTAAACCGGTTCGCGATACGCCTTCTTGTATGCGGCTGAGTCTCTGTCATCGGGATTCATCCCTGCAAGCGTCAGACCCGCACGCACCAGGCGCTCAGTGACTTGATCGCTATCCAAGAGCAACGCCCCGATCTCATCAGCAAGAGATTTGGCGAAAGTCGTTTTTCCC
>Ga0307933_1001775_pt1 | contig 15881 bp, 9 predicted proteins | sample OrgLakmetageno88_FD_201811 | JGI IMG/M metagenome (GOLD analysis project Ga0307933, IMG submission 201811) | Saline water microbial communities from Organic Lake, Antarctica - #88 | ecosystem: Environmental > Aquatic > Non-marine Saline and Alkaline > Saline | place: Antarctica: Organic Lake...
TAATAGTAGATTTTGCTTGTATTCCATATTTAAGACAAGCTTCAGTTCTACTTAATTCACCAAGTTCCATTTCTTGAACCACTTGGAGTTTAAAAGAAACGGAGTAATCTTTTTGGGTACGCTTCACTTAACCCGCTTTTTCTGAGGCTTTCATTACACTAAGGTTTTAGTGTATCGCTATTTTAGGACGTGAGACTATAATTTTAAAAATCCCTTTCTAAAATTTAGAAAGGGATTTTTTTTACTTATGATGTTTTTACATGAATTAAATTATATCAGAATACACATCATAATTTCATTCCCTTTATCATTTTTATTATTTTCTTACTTCTTTTCTCCTCTAACGCTTTAAAGTTGTAACCATCAACTTTATTAAAACCATCAGGTTCTTTTTGTTTTATGGTAACTAGAAAAAGTGGTGCTAGTTGATAACAAAGAAGCTGCTTTAAAGGCTCAAAACAGTCTCTTTTAAAAAAGTAGAGTTCTGTTGTGATTTTATAATCTTTAGCGTTTCTGTGGTTCCTTTATGATTTAGTTTTATCAAGTAACAATAGTTAATATGTTTACCATAAAATCAAGCAATCCTTTTCTATTAGATTGCTCTAAGTAGTTGCTCCATCTATAAGTTAAAGAATCTTCCATGGAGTTCCTGTAATTATCCCAGAACCCTAAGAATTAAGTTCATACCAAATCAACTATTTCATGGCGCATAAATTAATGTTTTTCATACATCTGAATGTGATTGCCTTGAATAATCAAAGTCAATATTTATAGGTGTGGATTATCTTAGAGTTCCGCTTTCGCGAAAGCGAAATTGTATTTTAATCAGTACTACCTTTTTTAAATCTAGCAAAAAACACCTAGTCCAGTGGTATTAATATGGGTAGTTTCTTGAAAGCCACAGTTCAAAATCCTCTTGCGATTTTTTCATAAAACTTATCGTAAAAGGTTTATCATCATTACTTGCAGGGAACTGGCGGAACATTTCATTGAACATGTTACGTTGCTCAAAAGCTAATTTTGCATTTAAAATAGGCAACGGTGGATCAAAGGACGTGATCTGTTCTATATCTCGAGCCACATTCAGCATCGATTTTGTACAAATTTCTATTCCTTTTTCTACATTTCCTGATCTTACGTACAGTTTACCCATAGTGAAAGCAAATTGACGGTATTCAACCTTATCATTAGGCATGCGTTTCAAACATAAATCAATCGTCTCTATAGCCTGCTCTGGATTGCCCTCTTCCAGTTGTGCCTGTGCTAGAAAATAATACTGCTGTCTTAAAATAGAAGTTGCATATTCCACATTAATACTTTGTGATGCAATGTTTTCATTTTCAAAGTCTATAGCAGCCATGGACTCATGAACAACGCGTTTGGTATTTGCGATGTCCACAACCTTTGGGTTGGCATTTTTATCGACTCTGTATAAAGGCACTAATTCATTAACCATGCCCCTATGAATTAAATGGCTATTAAGATTAAGGGTGTGATTAGTTCTTCCATTATTCAAAAAACAAATAGAGCGATCATTTATATTGTTTTGAATAATGTCTAACAGTATTAAGTCATTAAGTCCATAAAAGCCTTTAGGGTATGACCAGATAATTTCACTTTTATAAGCTGCATGGAATTTATGAGATGCGTATTGCTTAGCTAGTCTACTAGTATCTATATTTATTCTAAAAGTAGTTCCCGGAACATAATTGCGACGTCTATCGTTCCACAATAAGCGACTCTCTTTATTTTGAATAAATTTAGACAAAACAGTAACGTCGACAGGCTGATCGGTATCTACTTTTAAGGGATAAAGCTTTTCCTTGCCATCCGTATAAGTAGAATGCGATATAGAAATTTTAAGCGCATTAGATGTTAGAAATTTTTTCTTCAATTTATCAATGTGAGTATCTACATTAAGAACATCATAATTAATAACACGCACGTCACTGCGGTAATCCATAACTTGCTGTAAATAATAGAGTGGAAAAGTCATGTTATCGCCATTAGTAATTAAAATGGCATTTTGTGGACAAGAATCAAGGCTGGATTTTGCAAAATTTAAGGCAAAACTATCATTAGTCCTGTCATGATGCTCAAATCCTTTAAAGAGCATTTGTAAAGGCGCGGCTATGAAAAGTACTACAGTTAATAAATATACGGTTATTTGAGATAACTTAAAGCGTAGTAAATAAGCAACACCAATTACAGAACAGCCTATCCACAACGCATAAATTATAAAACTACCTATAAGTATATAATCACGCTCTCTTATTAGAATGCTGCCAGGAATCGGATTTAAATAAATAGTAATTCCCAGCCCGAATACTAAGAATAAAAATATGGTGTAAATTAAATAACTGCGATGACGGCTTAAAAAGATCAATCCTATGATTCCTAATAGTAAAGGCAATCCATATAAATGATATTGTCCCAAATCGTCAGAAACGTTAACGTCACCGGTAACATGCTTATCTATAAAACTAAAGCCACTCTGCCAGTTTCCATGACGCACATCTCCCAATCCATGATTTGTATTTTGCCGACCCACAAAATTCCATAGTACATACCTGAGATTAAGCCAGTAAACCTGATAATTCACAAAAAAACTAAGGTTCTCACTAAATTTAGGTTTGAATATTGTTTTATTAACGCCTAAGACAGGATAAGAAATAGGATCTCCTTGTATGTAAGTCCATGATTTATATCTGGTAGAATCTGCAGCATTAAAAAGTCTTGGAAAAACACCCATAAATTCATCTGCATAATTTATCTCGCCATTAAACCCATCATCAGTTATTACATAATTAGAGGTTTGTGGGTCTAGTGCATAAGTGGGCTCACTGTTCTGAAAGGGTTGCACACGATCTAATTGAGCGTTATAAACAGGTCCATTTACTAAAGGTATTTTATCAATTCCAAATTGTGTTGCCTTAAAATAGTCATGCCATCGCAACGGATTATCAGCACTAGCAGCGACCATAAAAGCCGCATTAGATCTCGCCATTACTGTTAAGTAAGAACTAGCACCTAAAACAAAGAAAAATAAACCGAGAACTATATGATTTAAGTACATCTTACTCCTTTTGTAGCTGTAATATAAAAAGCCAGCCACTGCGATTAAGAAAAGAAAAATAACCAACCATACGCCACTATTCACAGGTAATTCCATGGTGTTTACTAGATAGATATCTAAATAACTCATAAGGGCAAATCCACCTTGGAGAATAACAAAATAAAGCGTGATAAATACTGCTAATCCAACCATTAGGGCGATGATGTAATTTTTTATGCTTTCGCGAAAGCAGGATTTAACCACCAGTACTGCCGTCGGAATCACAATAGCGATAGTAATAACGTGAACTCCTACTGCACAGCCCAGTAGAAAGAAATAGAGCAAGACTAATTTAGAACGTGTTATCCATGAGGTAGATGTGTACCAAATAAGCGATGTGTAAATGATCGCTAGTATTAAAAAGAAAGAAAGTGTGTACACCTCAACCTCAGTAGATGCCGTCCAAAAAGTGTCTGAGAATGCAAGTGTAAGACCTCCTAAAAGTCCTCCTACAATGGGTAAGAATTTATGTGATTTGTGAGCTTTAAATTTGGTAAGTACTTGACTAACTATTTGTATAATCGTAGCGTAAAGTATCACACAGCTTCCTGCTCCAAAAATAGCAGATATTAAAGCACTTACTAGAGCTGCCTGATCATTATTAAAAAACAGCATCACTGCACTTGCAACAATTGTGTACAATGGAGCTCCTGCCGCATGTGTGGGCTGGAACGTCGCATTACTGGTTGCAAACTCTGCACCGTCCCAAAAACCTACATAAGTCGTGCAAGTAAAGGCGTACACCATAAAAACTGTAATAAACAAAAGAACCCCTATAATAAATGAGGGGTTTTTAAACTTATGCTTTACAGGCAAATAATCAATTAACTTATTTAGCAATATCCGAGAATAAGAAGTTTATTTATGAGTTAAAATCAGCAGGTTAATTCTTTAGAAAGTAAACTTCATTTATTCCTTTATTATTTTTACCGTTTTTGCAGCTCCATTATGATTTAATTCTATGTAATAACTACCAGTTGCCAGCTTATCTAAATCTTTTATAGTTGCGTCATTACCTACAAAATCTAATTTTCCAACACTGATAATCTGTCCTAAAGTATTTATCAATTTATATGTAAGCGCATCTTTATCATTATTATCAAAATTACTCCATGATATATTTAAAACATCATTAACTGGATTGGGATAAAATTGAAAGCCAGTAAGAAGTTCTTCAGTATCCTCGCTCAATATTGTGTTTGTAAAGAATAAATGAAATCTCTCTGGATCAGAAGACGCTATCGTATTAGGGTCTATAGTAAATAAATAATCATTATTTCCTTCGTTTAACCGTTGACTACTATTTAAAAAATTATCTTTCAAATACACTTCGGTTGCAGGAGGAATGGCTTCTATAACAAATTGATAGTTATAAGAAGTATGCCTGTAATTATTATGGTTCAAAGGTATAATGTCAAGATTATTTGGAATATTTCTATGTTCAATATTCAATAAATTAGAACCATTTACAATACTGATAGTCTCGTCAAGGTTGCCCAGTGTAAGTGCATCAAATTGATCTACCGTATTAGAATACTGGGCGTCCATAAAAATACCCCATGCATCTAACAATACATTAGGCTGTCTATTACTATTGCTTAGCAACCTGCCTATAATATTAAAATTAAGACTAGGTGTAGAAAAAGTTAAGGTTTGATTACCGTTAACAATATCATCTTGATTAAATTCAATTACAGTAGGCGTCATAGGAGCACTGTTATTCAATGTAGATACAAAAACAGATTGCCCAGGCTGTATAAATTCATTTGAATCAGAGCCCGCAATATTAGAACCTGCTGGAAGCATAACCGTTACATAAGCCCCACGAGAGTTAAGAGTAGGATCCCAAACATAATAAAAGTTATCATTAACATTAGTAGATCCTTGTAAAACCGTATTCATGTTTACTGTAGCTTGATATGGGTTTGCAACAAAATTAAACTCACCTGCTACTTGCGATAAACTATTATCTATATAACTATTTAGATCTAGATTTCCTTTAGCTTGTAATACAGTATTTGATGGAGCTGCTGTGTTTGAAGTTAAGTCTGTCGTACGGTCACCTCTTATCATTACCCTATAAGCCTTTCCTATTTCCAGACCATCTACATCTGTATTTGATATGGCTGTCCAAGACTGTAAAGAATTGTTATAATTAAACATACTAACATTACCTGAACCTGTTGCGTCAAAACCATTTGCGCCAGAGGTAGAACCAGTAATATGTGTTCCTATCCCATTGATAGCTGCACCGTTTTCTTGCCAGTTTTCAAAAATACTACCAGTAGTATTTACACTACTTGCAAGAAATCTAAAAGCACGTTTTGCAGGAATATAACGCTGTACTCTAGCAACTCCTGTCATCGTACCACTTTCATAAGGTGCCATCTCTGCCGTGTTGCTACTTGTACTTGTAAATAGCAAATTCCCATCTTGAGCATTAAGATTTCCATCTTTTAATGTGAATAAATTTTGCACTTGCAATTCTTGATTTAAAACAAACTCATCAACACCGTCTTTTACAAAATTGTCAACTTTAATAACATTGTTTTCCAAGCTGTTTGACTCATTATCATCGCCTACAAAATGAAGTGTACCATTTTCTATTTCACTATTTAAACTAGATAAATCTCCTTTAAAAAACAGATTGTTTGTTCCTAAATCTAGAGTATATGATCCTTCTAGGGTAATATCTTTTATATTGATATCGCTTCCTAAAACTGGACCGCTAGTTCTTATAAAAAAATTATCTATAAAAGTAGCATTAGATTCTGGAGCATTGGGTCTCCAAGAAGTGTTCTCATAAATATAATCGATGTATTTTCTTCCCTGTTGAAAACCAGCTGCAAAATCATCTCCTACATTACTAGAAACAATAACTAGGTCGCCCAAACTTTGTTCTATTACTATATTTCCAGAAGTTTCTGTACTTCCTAAGGAACCGATGACTTGATGAGATAAGGTAGTTTGTGATGATCCCGCTTTCGCGAAAGCGAGACAAAAAATAATTAATAGAGTTCTCATAATAAATATGTTTGTTATTATTTCTTTGAACTAATTAATTCTTGCATTTGTGCTTGAAGTGCCTTTACTTGATTTTTAAGTTCTTGTATCTCTAAGTTCTCAACAGATTTTGCAGCTCTCATTCCAGAAGTCGTCCCAGAAGATCCTGTTATAAAATCTGCGCTTCTAGCGTGTAATGCATAAGGAACACTTAATAATTGTGTTGTGCTTAGAGAAGTAAACGTTCCTGATTGAGCGGCATCAAGGGAAACTTCTAGATAATATTCATGGTCGCCCCAAGTAATGGTTGCCATATCGCCCGTGATAAGTGTCCCACCACCTACTTGTAAACTTAAAACACCGTACTCAGAACTTGTTAAACTGTGCTCTTCATTATAAACTATTGTTCCAGTAACACCATCTTCTCTAACAGCGATGCGTACATCTACTGCGTCATTTTTGATAGGATTACCGTCTGTATCTCTTATGACTGATTGATAATTAAATAGCAATGGTGTCATATCTCCAGTAGATGAAACTGTTCTATTTTCTAAAGCAGTCACTCTTGTTTCTAAATCTGTAGTTAATGGGGATAGATCTACCGTATTCATACTGTTTGTAATTCCTAAATTAGAACCATTAAGAGACAATTCCTGAGCATCTGTATTTGTGGCAGATTGCCATGCTGTTCCATCCCATACTTGAAAAACATCATTAGTAGCATCGTAAAGTGCAAGACCTTTGTGGGCAGTGGTTAGTGACGTCTCCAGTGTTGTGATTTGTGCATCAGTTAATCTATTGAAAAGAATTCCTTTATTGGTATCTCCTAAATCTAAAGAAGCAAGTGCATCTGGCGCATCTGTCCCTATTCCTACACTTAAGGAATTTGTTGCTCCACCCAGTACCAAGGTATTATCATTAATTGCAGTGGCAGCATTCCCTATTGCGACAGCATTTAATCCCTGCACATTAGCATTTACTCCTATAGCAATGTTATTAGTAGGTAACAAAGCATTAGGATCAGTGGATGAAGCATTATACCCTAAGACAATAGCCCCATCATTTTGAGCAACCGTTGTTGAACCTATAGCGATAGCAAACTGATTGTCTATATCAACAGATCTTCCTATACCTACTACGTCATTTTCTTCAATATCTACTCGATCTCCTATACCAACAGAGTAATCAGCATTATCAGACATATTACCTAAATATCCTATCATTTGTGAATTCTGTCCTCTGACATCGTGATCATGACCTAAGGATATGGAATATGGCCCATCAGCCAAAGCCCTGTTTCCCAACCCAATAATGTTATTATTACCTGCATTTATATTGTAGCCAATAAAAATGGCATTAGATCTATTGGTATTATCAAAATCTGCGAGAGAACCCATCCCTACATTAAACTGTCCTTCTCTATTAGAAAACCCAGCACTAAAACCTACATAGGTATTATGATTAGCATTAGTAGTATTGTTAGTTCTATTGTTATCCCATCCAGATTGTGCTCCTATAAAAGTGTTATAGTCAGCAAATTCAGTAGCAACACCAGAAGCTGCACCTACAAAAGTGTTGTATATTCCCTCATTCACATCAGTCCCAGCAGAGTCGCCCAATCCAGTATTATGGTGTCCTAATTTCAGATCAGCTAAGCTCTGGTTTCCTAAGCCCGTATTTCTATATCCTGTGCCATTTGATTCGGGCACGCCGCTCGCGAACCCACCAGAACTACTCCCTATAAAAGTATTATCGCTTCCGCTGCTTATGTTAGCACCAGCATCCTGACCTATGAAGGTATTATCATCACCAGTAGTATTGCTAAAACCAGCTTCTTCTCCTATAAAGGTATTATCAAGTCCAGTAGTGTTATTTTCTCCACTTTCTGCACCTATAAAGGTGTTATCTGTTCCAACCGTGTTTAAACGACCAGCTTCATAACCCATAAAGGTATTATCCTGTCCTGAGGTATTAGAGTATCCTGCTAGATAACCGATTGCTACAAGTTCGCTTTGAGTAGTCATACTGCGACCAGCACTATAACCCATAAGCACCATACGAGATCCAATTGTAACATAAGAACCTGTACTATCACCATAAAACGTGTTAAAGTCTCCTGACGTAATATTTACACCAGATTGTGTACCCAGCGTTTCATTAAATGTTTGAGAAAATGACACTATTGAGAATAATGCCATTGAGAAAAGTAATAATTTTTTCATGAGTGGTTGGTTCAAACTCAAAATTAGGCCTTTTTTTGTAATAATTAATCATATTTACTATTAAATACCTAATTAACATCTCGCTTAAATATCTATTTTCTAGCCTCATGGGTTGATTTGCACCTTGATATACTGGTTAAAAAGGCAACCTGGGATGACCGTTTGGGATAACCTAGAGTTTGCTATGCGTATTTCTAGCTTAAGAACCACAAATGTACCTGCAAGTCCTTTCTACAAACTAATTACTTTTATTTTAAAATTTATATTTCAGCTAGTCTTAGGAAAAGATGTATTTGTATTGCATTTTATCTTGTTTGAATCACTAGCTTAAACGTCGTATTCTTGATCATTTACAAACTGGTAGAACTAGCGTTTTTAAACAAACGGTAATGAAACAAAAATAAAGGTATAAACAGTCTACTAGATACTACTGCTTGCTTGCTTTTTTATTAAGGTTGATAGGTATTATACTCATGCTGATTTCCCGTATCAAACTAAGGTTATACTTTCTATCTTTATTTGTACTTTTCGGCATTGGTATAATTATTATTGTTATCCCACGCCTTTAAGCGTTTTAATAAGAGAACGAGACTATAAAATTATAGGATCTTTTTAAGTTTTTATAGGTTTAAGCCTTACTTTAATTCTCAAAATCATGAACATGTTATTTAATAAATTGGGTAGTTACGCTTTCGCGAAAGCAACAAAATGCATCCTAGTGGTAGTATTAATAATCGCAGCACCATTAGAAATGCTAGCAAAAAACTACGGCCATCAAGACCAATCAGATACTGGATTAATCGATCTGATAGCAAAAGCATATCTAGATAGCTGCCCACAAAATGCCATTTTATTTACACAAGGCGACAGCTTTACTTTTCCATTATGGTTTTTACAAGAAATACATGGTTATCGCACAGATGTTAGAGTTCTCAATATAGATTTTTTACAGTTGCCTTCCTTTATTGAAAAGCTAGAAGTGGATATGGGTAAGAGTGATGCTGTACGGTCAGATTTGCCCTATGAAATGACCCTTAAAGAATCCCAATATCAATTCCCTATTAATCTTGAAGAAAAGCGAGTTACAAATCTTAAAATGATGGATGACCATCTTAAAAATGATTCTCTTTTTTACGACAATGGATCTCGTAAAATAAAATATTTACCTAGTAAGACTATAGGAATATTTGCAGCAGATTTTCATTATAAATTTCAAATCCTAGAGGATCAAAAAGATTTACTACGCAATGATATTGTTTTTAATCTACCTAAAAATATTATCAATAGAGGAGAGCTTATCTCATTAGATGTGATACAAGCAAATATGTATGAGCGTCCTATATGTTTCTTAATCAATGGTAAGACTAATCATTATTTGGGCATGGATAAGTATTTGATTCAACATGGGATTATCCAGATTTTACAACCTTTACAGCGACCTATAATTGATACAAATAGCAATCCTAAAATCGTAATTACTAATCCGACCCTTCACAATATTTATAAAGAAATGGGCGATAAAGAGATTCTAACAAGTAAAGAATTAGAGATTTCTAAAACCGTTTTACGAAGGACTACTTATTTTGAATCACAAGCACTTTTAGAAAGTGGCGATACTCTAGCAGCTATAAACCTTCTTGACCTCAGTTTAAAAGTACTGCCTAATGAAAAAGTTGCTTACGGTAACTTTAGTTATTCCATAGGAAAATTATACCATCGCATGGGTTATAATGAAAATGCTCAACTGGTTTGTGAAACTGTAATGAATAATAATTTCATGGAGCTAGAGCGATTGTTTGTAAATAATGTACCCTATCCACGCAGGCAAATGATTACCGCAATTAAAACTTATAAAAAATTGAAGGAAATGGTCGCACAATTAGATCTCTTATTTCCTGAAAGAGCCGATTATTGGGAAAAGAGACTAGATCAAATAAATGAACGTAGAAAAAATTGGGCTATGAACATGGATCAAGATTAACCACAGCTGTATCATACCAATTTAAATTCCTAATATCTTAATAAATCGCTTTATTTCCGATTTCACTTCTTTAAAAATAAAACCGTAGCGATGCTAAGCTATAATTTTTTGCCTCAATAAATCAAAAATAAATTCGATTTCTTTTTGCGACATTATAAAATTCTCTAATAAAGTTTATAATTATAGAAGAACACAAGTAACGATATACCTAATTCTAAAAACACTATTTATTTGAAAAGAGAATTTCCTTAATACTGAGCATATTTAAAGGAAATTCTAGAATAACGTGTGTAAAACCTAAAAATAAAGACATTAAGATTCCTAAAGTAAAGTCAAAGCAATACATCGTGAATACTGCAAGCCATATCATACAAATGGCTATTATTTTTTTCTTATTGAGCAATTTATGCCATTTAATTACAGTAGTCTTAGAAAACCAGTTTAGGTAATGATAACAGTATATGAAAGAGATAAACATCATGAATTTAATCCATATAGGCTCATAAAAGAAAAATGATGTTCCATCTGTGATACCCAAATATTTAGATAATACAACCGGTAACACATGAAAATCATTTTCTAGAAAAGCTTCTTTCCATAAGTCATTAAAAAGATAAGCATCTGGAGCTATGTTTAAATTGATAATCAAGACTGGAATCATCAAAGCTACGATCACTGAAATATAACCATAACGGCTGTTTGATTTTTTTGCTCCATAGAGCATAAAAATCAATGTAAATAGATACACATGAATTACCGTAGGCACAAACATGCCTATCAGTAATCTATATTGTTCTACATTTTTTAATAAAAGTGCCCCAAGAATAGCTAATACAATTGTTATGATCCAAGAGGTTTTTGAAGAAACAAATTGATAAGCTATTGCAACCATTAAGCTTATGAAAATTACACTATTAGACCATTCATTTATAAAAATCAAAAAAGCGGTAAAAGCAGTTTCTTCACTATAGTAATAAAGAAATAGCTTAGGAAGAAATAGAATTAGTGCCGCTGTGACACCTATATTAACCAAATTAATTTATGTGAAGTAAAGAAATAATTTTTCTCATGAAGCCAGTTGATCTAAGTCACATAATGCAGTGGCCCAAGTAATGCATAAGAAAAAATAAAAAGTTCTAAAGGAAAAATATAAGCTAACACAGCGGCAATTGCGACTAAGGCTATGTTAAGCTTGTCCGAAAAAAAAGTAATATTTGTAATAAACCTGGAGAGCATCAAAAATATTTTAACGTATAATTACAAATATAAACATAGCGTTAGCTATAGTTCTATTTTACAAAGTTTAGTATAAGTTAAAAAGGTATTCATTTTGATGTCTATTTGAAAAGTCCATATTTATTGGGTTAAACCAAAAGCTCTATTAACAATTATATCAATGATTTCATGAAAAAAATATGTTTACTTCTTTTTGCGTTGATGAACCTATCCTTTCAGACAGTAGAAAATTTAAATGACTTATTTGAAAACTGCTTGATTTCAGATACAGAAAGTAACATTACTCGATTACATCCTATAAAAATAATTGCTGTTGATGAGAAGAATAATCGCATCAAAACAAATTATACCGAACTTAAAAATCTCTTGATAAAAGCTACAGATAATCAATGCTGGTTTATAACACAAGACGAAGAAGCTAATGGAGCTATTGAAATATTGAACATAGACTTAATTACAGGATGGATAACACTAGGTAAAAACTATGGGCGATCTTTTGAGATCGAGATAGGCGCCACTTTAGAATTTTTCAATCCTTTTGTAAACTATAAAATCATTAACAATAGACCTCTGTTTGCAAATTACCCTACACATGTAAATGACAAATACATTAATTACATTCAATCTGGAGGGATTATAGAAAGAAATGTAAATGATTATGTTTTGTTAACGCCTGTAGTTTTTGGCCGTCATAAAAAAAGATCCATTTATTACGCTACCAGTTCAGATTTAGAGAACTGGATCTTTCATGATCAAAAAATACTCGATACAGAACAGATTACGTTTGCAAAAAAAAACAGGAAATGTATTTAGTACAGGAAATCCATTAAAAATGGAAGATGGTTATTTTTTAGTTTTATTAGGAGTAGAACAACCCAATGGAAACTACACGTCAGCATATATGATTATTGATAAAGATTTAAAGATTATAAAAAATCCTCAAGAAATAAAAATCCCTGAATGGCATGGAATCAATCAAAATAGTTATCCACTAGCAATAACACAATATGATGGTAAGTACCGCGTATTATTTCATCGAAGAAGCAAAAATTTAATAGAATCAGAAATTCATGAAATAACTACAAATAATATCATGGAAGCGTTTAATGAAAATAAAGGAATCTACTCCACAACAGTCATTCATAAAGCAAAAAACGAAACAGGCTACTTACATGGCAAAGCTGATGATGCGAGCTATGTTAACTTTAATTCAAAACTATATATCATATTGGGCAGTGAAGAATTACCTTCTGAATACTTGACCTCTCTTAATCGTCAATACGGACTCTTAAAACTTGAAGATAAAAAATGGAAGCATGATAAACGCAGTCCTCTAATCGTAAACCCTATCAGTATTCATAATAAATATACAGAATACGATTGGGCTTCAGATCATTTAGGAGGCTTTATCTCTCCTTTTTTTAATAATGGATATTTATATTTATTCTTAACATTTGGGACTGATAATCCTGATTACTTCCTATCAGGAATTAAAATAAAAACTGATTAAACAATGTAATCTAATGATTCAAGAGAACTTGAAAAACAACCTACTACTTAAAATCAATCTTCGATGATATTTAATACTGAGATTCCTATTACTACATGTAAAACAGACTTAACTATTTTATATAAATGTCTTGCTGGATGCAAAAAACCGGCTAACTATGAATTAAGAAAACCTTAGAAATAAGAAACAGATTCAATCACATTTCACTTTCAAAGAAAATAAATTACGTATCAAAAATGGAGATTAAAGAAACCTTTAATTATGGTCAAGGAAACACCATCTTGTTTTCTTTGTCATTTGTGAATAAGAACTTGTAAAATAAAATAAGTTTTACCTAAAAACAACGACCAAAGCTTAACATACTTTTGCTGGAACATATATAACACTAAGTTCAACAGATCGTATCTTTACAACAAATCATTGAGATTATGGCAACTACTAAAAAAACACCTGTAAAAAAGACCCCTGCAAAGAAAGAAATTGCTAAGCAAGAAATCACTAAGCATGATATCATTACGGTTTATATGGATTATGTATTAGAGCATGAAAAAACGCCTAAGTCCGTATATAAATTTGCTAAGGACAACAACATGTCTGAGCAGGAATTCTATAAATTCTTCGGTAGTTTTGATAGTTTACGCAAGGACATTTGGAATACCTTCTTTACGATGACCATGGATGTGGCGCATAAGAATGAAGAATATGATCAGTTTTCCAATCGGGAGAAGATGCTCACGTTTTTCTATACGTTCTTTGAACTTCTAACACTTAACAGAAGTTATGTGATTTATACCTTACAGGAGAATCAGCACATGATGAGCAAGATGGAGCAATTGAAAGGCTTGCGCAAGCACGTTAAGAATTTTGCTAAAGATTTGATCATGCAACGTAATGAGGATAAATCTAACATTATCTTAGAACGTTCTGAAACGATCTACAGCGAAGGCGCTTGGATACAAATGTTATTTCTTATGAAATTCTGGATGGATGACGACAGTGCTGGTTTTGAAAAAACAGACATGGCTATTGAGAAATCTGTAAATACCATTTTTGATGTTTTTGACAACACTCCTTTAGATGCTGTTTTCGACTTTGGTAAGTTTCTTTGGAAAGAACGTATGGCCTAGTAAAAAATTAAACTAAAATCAAAATCAAAAAATCGCTTTATATAAATTTTTGATAATGATAGCTTTTTAAGTGTTCCGCTTTCGCGAAAGCGGAATAATCATAACTAAAGAATTCATAATTATTAATTCTGAATTCATCATTGAAGCATGAAAACACTAGACAAAATACCTACCAGTAAAATAGGCCGCACATCAGAAATGGTAAAGACTGGAGCCAAAATAGGTGTCAACTATATCAAGTATTATTCTAAAAAAGCAGTGAATCCTACTATGGATCGCTCTTCTCTAGATGAAGATAACGCCACAGATATTTATGACGGTTTAAAAAGTTTAAAAGGCAGCGCGCTTAAAGTAGCGCAAATGCTATCTATGGATAAAAGCTTGTTGCCAGGTGCTTATGTAGAGAAATTTAGCCTTGCACAGTTTAGTGTGCCACCATTATCTGCTCCATTAGTTAGAAAAACATTTAAAAGGTATCAAGGTGCTTTTCCAGAAGAAATCTATGATACTTTTTCTAAAGACTCTGTAAATGCCGCTAGTATAGGCCAAGTTCATAGAGCTACTAAGGACGGTAAAGAACTCGCCATAAAAATTCAATATCCTGGAGTAGCAGAATCTATAGGAAGTGATCTTGCGATGGTAAAGCCCATCGCCATTAAAATGTTCAACCTAAAAGGGGAGGATTCCAAAAGATATTTCTCTGAGGTAGAAGATAAATTAACAGAAGAGACCGATTACGAGCTTGAAGTAAAGCATAGCATTAAGATTACAGAAGCCTGCTCACATATTCCTAATTTAAAGTTTCCTAAATATTACCCAGAGCTTTCTAGCAAACGCATCATCACGATGGACTGGATGACTGGACAGCATTTAAGCGAGTTTGCCAAAACTGATTTTACCCAAGAGACTGGTAATAAATTGGGACAAACACTTTGGGATTTCTATATGTTTCAAATGCACGGTATAAAAGCTGTTCATGCAGACCCACATCCCGGGAATTTTTTAATTTCTAAAGAAGAGGAATTGATTGCTATCGATTTCGGTTGTATTAAAGAAATCGTAGATGAATTTTACCAACCGTATTTTGAGCTTGCTGTCCCTGAAAATATTAATAATCCTAAGATCTTTAAAGAAAAGCTCTTTCAATTGGAGATTTTGCGCAAAGATGATAACGACCGGGAAGTCGCCTATTTCAGCACCTTATTTCATGAGATGTTGAGCTTATTTACCAAACCTTTTAAAGAAAAAACTTTTGACTTTGCAGACGCTGCTTTCTGGGATGAAATCTCCTCTCTAAGTGAGAAATACAGCAACGATAAAGAATTACGTAAAATGAATGGCAACCGTGGCAGCAAGCATTTCTTATACATCAACCGCACGTTTTTTGGCCTTTATAATCTCTTGCATGATCTCAAAGCTAAAGTGAATACGTATGAATATGTGAAATACCTAGAAGAGAAAGGCTTTAAGAATCACAGTGCTTTGTAAAGAGCTTAACCAAAAATAAAAAGAGGCTGTTCTAAAGAAGAATAGCCTCTTTTTGTATCATCTGCTTTTCAGAATTGATTCCAAAACTTATTCCCCCAACGCTAAAGGGTGGAAGTTTTTATTATTATTACTTCCGTCATCGACAACACCCATCCCAGCCTTCCCTCAAGGGAAAGAGTTTCCCTATTTAGATGCTTTT
>Ga0307933_1001779_pt1 | contig 15838 bp, 13 predicted proteins | sample OrgLakmetageno88_FD_201811 | JGI IMG/M metagenome (GOLD analysis project Ga0307933, IMG submission 201811) | Saline water microbial communities from Organic Lake, Antarctica - #88 | ecosystem: Environmental > Aquatic > Non-marine Saline and Alkaline > Saline | place: Antarctica: Organic Lake...
CACCACAGTCATTAGCGTGAAAGCCCACATTATTACTTGAGTCATTGCCGTTCACCCCGCCGCCATTGCCGTTCACCCCGCCGCCATTGCCGTTCACCCCGCCGTCATTGCCGTGAAGACGGTAATCTTGTTTGATATTAACAACTAGATTTCCACCTGCGTGGAAATGACGGAGGATAGGCAGAAATGACGTGTGAAGATGGAAATAACGGGGACGTAGTTGAAGCTTGAATCAGAGATTGTTCTACAAATAAAAAAGCAAGCGTATGTCGCTTGCTTTTAAAGTGTCATCAAACCTAGACAAGTCATTCGTGTTTTGTCATCAATGCACTGAAATGCTTACAGCTTTTTATCTACAAGCACATCATTAAATTGTTTAGGCTTTTCTTGCTCTTACAAATACTAAGCCAGCCATGACTAAAAATAGTGCGAAGGCCGACGGAGCAGATACTGCGCGCCAGACTAGTTGATCTTGATTACCAGCGCTTTGTAACACAAATAGCTCATACTTTAGCTCACCGGTGTATGAATTGGCAGCGTTAAGATACTGGTTAAAGTCAGTTACGGCTGACACGTTACCGCCAGAAGTAACAACTTCAAAGTTACCAGAGTTAAGGTCGCTAGGTAGCACTTGGTCATAAACAAGCTCCCAAATAGAGGCCTGTAAAACAGCACTTTGGTCGCTTGTGAAACTAAAGTCAGAAAGCGAAGATAAAAGTCGATTTATAGAGGCAACCGAATTTGGGTTTAACACGTCTTCTGCTTTCTCTAAATTAAAGTCGTATGTGCTACCAATGCTGATATTTTGGGTAAGTTCGACGCAGAATGCGAAGATTGGACTGTTCGCCATATCTAGCCAAGATGAATCACTACCGGGAGCGACAGATAAATTAAACATACCCGCGGAAACCGTTTTAGGGGCTGATGGGTCTGAGTAATCAACTTTGACTGTCTTTGCTGAACTAGCTGTAAAGCTATCAAACTTGATCTTGACTGGCGTTGCATGCGCTGAACTCATACCAAACATAGCTGCTAAGCTGAGTGCGGCGATAATGCTTTTTATATTTTTCATTTTTATTCCCTTTATACTAAATGTGGCGCCAAACCATATTTAGACTACTAAAAGTGTAGTATTTGATTTGACTAAATGTGTGATTGCAAAATAAATGCCAAAAATAAAAAGCGTGTAAATACAATAGATTAATAGATGGCTTGCAACGGCATGCGTTTAAATTGTAAAAAACCTGACACTGTTATGAGTCCCCATCATTACCGCGAAGGCGGTAATCTTGTCTTGGTTTATTTGATTAGATTTCCACCTGCGTGGAAATGACGGGTAAGGGAGCGTGGAAATGACGGGGGAGCGTGGAAATGTCGTTGGAAGGCGGAAGCGATGGGTTGAAGGTGGAAATGACGAGTTGAAGTGGAAAAGACGGGTTGCGGGCTTGAGTATAGGTTTTGTGTTTGAAAACATCGCCGAAAACTTCATTTCAGGTTTTTTTGAGTGTTGAATGCCATTTATTGTTGGTGTACCAAAAATGTTTACACATTGAATGCGTGATCATAAGCGCTTAGACTCAGATATTCTTTACACGCTTAACTCATATGCTAAATTGAATAGGTGTTTAGCAGATATTTTAAGGAGGTGATCATATGTCGAGTGTTTTGAAAAGAGGCGAATCAGCTATGAGTGAGGGTCGGATTTACTAACCTTTCTTTCGCAATCACTCTGGCTGGCTGATTTGCTAGCCAAAGCACGGAAAGCCGCAGTATATGCGGCTTTTTTTATGTCTCATAAAAGCTCAATTATATGCGGCTCTTACAAAAAATGATTTTTATCGTTTATCAAATTCATCTAAGTACCTACTCGCCTCAACGTTGAACATTGTTTCTCTAGCCACTTTAGTCCGGCCTTTTCATTTGAAAACACTTTTGAGGGCGCAGGTGTTTTCTGAATCGCGAATACTAACTTGAGCACCGGACGCAACAATGGATTGGATACGATATACGCGATGCCTTTGCAGTATTCTTTAATCACATTTGTGTTCGATTTCATCCAATCTGCCTGTCTTTTCTGAAAATCTTTGCCTGGAATACTCGCATTGTCTGCATTGAATAATAAACCAATAGGCTCTCTTGCTTCGTAGTTGCGGTCAAGCGCTTGTAGATACGCATCAAAACTTTCAGGTGTTTCTTTTGCACCTGTAAAAGTAACAATGACAATCGGAAGTTGGCTTCTATCTACTGTTACATATGGTTCCATGTTGTACCCTTATTTCATTGTTTACGCTCTGTTTACGTATTGAAACACAATAAGTCTTAAAATTAAGTGCATTTATCATTTTAAGAATGAAACACTTTTTATGGGCAAATGCTATCGACGCTCTGTTCTCCTGTGAACGCGCCTCGGCACCTGAGCCTCTAAACTAACTTATCGTTTACAGAGCGATGTAAGAAAAATTGGGTTAACGTTTGGGTTGTGACCTTAATAATTGTACAGTTACTAGACAATTAAAAATGTTTGGCAAAATCCCATGGACACAAACGCTGATTTCACAACAAAAAAATGGCAAGACGGCCAAAGCATCCATAAACAGCGCAAGGGTCTGGTGGATGAGGTGCATGCTAGACCTTTTATGCAGCTGGACGAACCTTCAGACGTTTATTGTTTCCTCAAATTAACCGGCGAAGGGGTCAGTGAATCCGAGTTTCAAAACCTGACTAAGTTTTGTGAATCACAACAGCTAGACCAGCCGCCAAAAAATGCAAAGCATTACAGTTCGAGTACTGGCGACTATAAGTTTAGGTGGGAACGCCACGGTGAGTTTACTACTTTCACGGTATACATTCCCTCAACTGAGGCGCCATTTAGTGCAGTGTTGCCTGATGACTTCCTACACTGGCTGAGCGAGGCTAATGGTGAGATTTTAGTTGCTTCACATGTTAGCGTGCGAAATAAAGAAGATTTTGATGCGATTGACGATTTATTTACGTCAAAGTATTTTCAAGATGGTGCCACCATTGTTTCATGTACAAGTGATGAAAAAGCGAAAATATTTACTGACCACAAGGTTCATGAGTCGGGTCTAGAAAGAGTCTTTTTGCAGAGCTCGGGAATCTCCCCATCGCGCTTAGGAAGGACAGTACAACGCTTACTTGATATTAATAATTATCGCAGCATGGCTTTGCTTGGTTTGCCGCAGGCGCAGTTTGCCACGAAAAAACTTGCGCTTTTAGATAGAGCCCTCTCAGAATCACTCCATCAACTTAGAACATCAAATCAACCTAAAGAACACTCAGTTGATGTCAAAAATTCAATAGTAAGTGAAAGTGACATGCTGAAAAGCCTCACAGACTTGTCAATGCGGCAACAGCGCCTCAGTGCTCAAATTCAATTTAGACTGTCTGCCTCAAGTGCATACTTTAAGATTGTTGATGGCCGACTGCGCGACATTGGTGAGTGTCGCGTTGCAGGTTATCAATCGTTAGATAAATTTTTACGTCGCCGGTTAGAACCCGCACAACGCACATGTGAGGCGGTTAATAGTCGCCTAAATGACCTCTCTACAAGGACATCGCACGCGGTTGATTTATTGCGCACTCGTCTTAACCTATTATTGGAAAAACAAAATCACACTTTATTAGAATCCATGGACAAACGAGCCAAGGTTCAGACACGACTGCAGCAGACAGTTGAAGGACTATCTATTGCAGCAATCACATATTACTTCGTAGGTCTGATTGGCTACGTAGCCAAATCAATCGGCGACATAGTGCCCAATATAAACGTTGAGCTTATAACCGGTCTGAGCGTACTGCCAATCGGAATTGGCGTATGGATGTTTACGCGCAGAATGAAACGCAAGATTCTTAGTAGTAAGTAATCTTACTAATTAAGCGCGACCCAATATACCTCGTGCGACTACCTCTTTCATGATTTCCGAGCTTCCTGCATATATGGTTTGCACTCGAGCGTCACGATAAAAACGAGAAATAGGATATTCGTCGGTATATCCGTATCCGCCAAACAACTGCAAGCATTCATTTACCATCGTCAATTGCATTTCCGTAGCAGCTAGCTTGAGCATCGCGGCATCGGTTACGGTCATTTTGTCTTGTTTGTATTTTCCCATGTGTTTTTCAAGCATTGCTCGGCATAGTTCTAACTCCGTTTGACACTGAGCCAGCTTAAAGCGTGTGTTTTGAAATTCACCTATCGATTTACCAAAGGCTTTACGCTGAGTGACATAGTCTATGGTTAAATCCAACGCGCCTTGCGCATGTCCAATAGCCTGAACTGCACAACCAAGACGCTCTCGAGGAAGCTCTTGCATCAGGTAAACAAACCCCATGCCTTCTTGACCTAATAATGCATCTTTTGGCAATTGTACGTTTTCAAAGAATAATTCAGCAGTATCGCTACTGTGCTGCCCAATTTTGTGTATAGGTTTGCCGGTTGAAAAACCAGGTAGTGAGGTATCGACTAAAAATAAGGAAATACCTTTAGCGCCAGCCTGAGGGTCTGTTTTGGCGCACACAACTATCATATCCGCCATATTGCCGTTTGTAATAAATGTTTTAGACCCGTTGAGGATATAGCCGTCTTCAGTTTTTACAGCATTGGTTCGCATATTGGCGACATCGCTTCCGGCTCCGGGTTCTGTCATTGCTAAGGCGGTTACAACCTCACCTGTGGCCATAGGAGGTAACCAGCGATCTTTTTGTGCTTGGGTTGCTATATTGAGAATATAAGGGGCAATAATATTTGCGTGAATGTTGTAACCGCTTGCCAAACCATGTAAGCCCAAACGACACATTTCTTCTTGAATCATCTGACAAACATCAAAGCTCGCTCCTGCTGCTCCATACTTTTCTGGCATATCAACCAATAGTATTCCTGCACTGCCGAGAGTATTCCAAACCTCTCTTGGCATATGATGATTTGCTTCCCAAGTATCGTAATGTGGGATTATTTCTTGCTCTAGGAACCTAAGCACCATATCGCGAAACATTTCGATTTCTTCGTTATCTATTATGTCAGTTGTCATATTTTTACTTCTATCTTACTAGGTTTAAAGGCTGCCAGTTTTATCATTCTTAATAGCAATGTCTAACTTAGCTAATAAATCGGCTCTGGCTTTTAGTTTGGTGTTGTAGTGTGCTTTCATATCAAGCTTCGTCATGCTTTGGGCAATGAAGTTTACTGTGGCGCTAAACTCGCTTTCACTAACAACCTTGTCTAAAAAGCCCATGGTAATAGCATCTTGAGGGTTCACCATTTCAGCTAAAATTACGCTACGATTGAAAAACACGGGTGCTAACCTACCTCGGGCTAACTCTACACCCGCATCATGCATGCTCATGCCAATCGCCACTTCGTTCAAACCAATTTTAAAGTCACCTTCAACACCAATACGATAATCAGCTGAAAGTAATAAAAACGCTCCTTTAGCAACTGCATGGCCAGGGCATGCAACTAAAACAGGGAAGGGGAATGACAATAATCTGCGGGACAGTGTAGAGCCCTTTTGTACCAATTCCATCGCTTTGCTCATACTTTCACGCATAACGTTTAGGTCGTAGCCTGCCGACAGCATTCCCGGCGTTCCGGTGATCACCACGACTGCCTTTGCTTGCTCCGCTTGGTCAAGTGCAGCGTTAATATCGGCGATTACTTGATGAGAAATAGCATTTACCTTGCCATTTTGAATCGTGATGGTAGCAACGTTATTTTCTATTGTAGTGGCAACAACATCAGTCACAGTGCTCTCCTGCTAGTATTGGGTTTATAAATGCTCAAGTGTTCTAAGCTTATTTTTCGTCTTCTTCGTTGTTACGTAAAAAGCCCGCTGCTTGCTCATCTTTTATCGAAAGCTTTTGCGGCTCGTCTTGAGACTCAGGTAAAGCTCGGGTTTGTTGATTAATCTGATGTATGGTGCTGGCATTATTTAAATCGGCTTCATTAGTGATGGAAGCAATTGCTTCGCGCCCGCGTAAAAAGGTTTTTATTTCACCCACAATATTGGCGAGCTCTTGGTCGTTCTTTACCATCCCCATGATAAAGCGAGGAGACTCTAAGTTGGAGCTTCCGCTGGTAGCAAATATACTGGTGATCAATCTGGAGGTAATGACCCAAGGCGTGATACTCGAGCGAACTACCACGTTTTCTGAGCGCGTAGAGTCATGAATAGACATACCCGTTGAGATTTTAGATTCGGTGTAGGTGCCTTCGGTTTTCATATACATCAGTAGGGATGAAAATTGTAATTCGCCCCAAAATAGATGTGAGGTATTATTTAATAATCTCCCTGCTGCTTGAAAGGTAAGCCAAGCGATCAAAGTAAAAATGACCGGATTAATTAACTCAAATAAAACAGATACCTGCTCTTGAGCTACATTAGCACTGCTTAAATAGCCGACTAAATTAACAATGCTGTATACCAAGCTCGCAAAAAAAGCATAGCTTGCTAACACAAAGAACTGAGCCATTATACTTATCAGTATTTTTGCGCTTTTTTTAACACCTACGCTGTCTTCTTTTGCTAGCTCTGGTTGGGTTTCTACTAATAGCTCACCATTAAAATTACCTTTTCCTTCGGCCTGCTCTACTAGCTTTGGATCAAACTCGCGATAAATTCTGTTGGGGATCTCTTTGTAGCGGCGATTGGCTAAAACAATATTTTCGATATTGATGAAAATCTCATTCGGATGCACACTCTCTTGCAAGTTCTCTCTAAACTCAGATACATCAGTAGAAGGGGTTATATGTTTACTGCGACCAATTAAGGCTGGTGCGACACCAATAGTGACTAAAATAATAGCACCCAACAATAAGGCTAAATTGCCCCATGCAGAAAATAAGTTAACTTGAGAGGTGAAGTCCGAGATATCGGCTGCCGACCAGCCGGTAACTTCATCTAATGCAAAGCCGCTAAATACCGGTACTGTGATGCTCAAGCCAATTAAAACCCCTAGTGATAAGCCTTTTGACGATGAGTTTAAACTGGAGTTAGAGCTAATCGAGTTAGCCGAGCGGCGCCACGAAAGCACTAAATATAATAGAAGTAAGACAGACAAAATAGGTATCGCCGTTTCTTTGGCCACAATGCCTGCAAGCCCAGTTGAAACCACAAAAAATACAATCAAAAATGAAATTAACGCGGTACCAAAATTGAGAAACATAACGCCTAGCTCTTGGGCTACGTGGCGTATCGGATAGGGTAAAAAAGTTAAGTTAGGGAATACGCTATGAATTAGGCGGGCGACCCAACCAATAGGCTCAATGAAGGTGCTGTTTTTTCTGCCCATAAGCATGGAATGGAGTTTTTCGTCATTATATAAAACGGCTTTTTGTTCTGCGGCTGCCGCTTCTCTCTCCGAGCGACTCTTATTATACGCCAGCGATGTGGGCACTGAGCGTCCAACAAAATAACGAAACATCTGAAACAGTCCAACCCCAAGATGCCTTGAGCCAGCAGCCAAAAGGATAAATCCTAAAATAGCGTTAGCATATGCATTTATCGGAGCGCTTTGCAGTTGTTCAGCGACTTCTAACAGCGGAAAAACGCCAGCAATTAATAACAAAGCACCCGCAAACGCTCTAAAGCGTCCTTCTATTTTAAAGGGGTTTTTAATACCAAGGGTTTGAGAACCAAAATCATAAGCCATTGAAACTTCCTTATTAGGGTTGAGTAGTTATGTACAATAAATAGCGTAATGCTATTACTTCAAAATTTATCGGACTGAAGCCGCAAAAACATTAGCAAGTGTATGTTTCTTTCGTAAAAACACACTATTGCTCAAATGCTAATGCCAGCGCCTCGGCAACTCGAATGCCATCTATACCCGCTGACCAAATACCACCCGCATAACCAGCGCCTTCTCCGGCCGGATATAAGCCTTGAACATTTATGCTTTGATAATCTGCTCCTCGCTTGATGCAAATAGGAGATGATGTGCGAGTTTCGACGCCGGTAAGCAAGCCATCAGCTTTAGCAAAGCCCTTTATTTGCCTTTCAAAGGCTGGGATAGCTTCTCGAATGGCTGCGGTAACATAATCGGGGACAACTGTGCTCAAATCGCTGAGCGTAATGCCGGGTGTGTAAGAGGGTTTTACATCACCCACTTCTGCACTCGTATTACCGGCAAGAAAATCACCAATAAGCTGTGCTGGTGCATGATAATTCTCCCCACCCACTTTATATGCCAATGTTTCTAGGCTGCGTTGTAACTCAATACCCGCAAGTGGATTATCAGGATAATCTTGTTCTGGGGTAATACCCACTACAATTGCGCTATTTGCGTTTCGCTCATGTCGGGAGTATTGGCTCATACCATTGGTTACCACCCTGCCTGGCTCAGAGGCTGCAGCCACTACCGTGCCGCCTGGACACATACAAAAGCTGTAAACGGTGCGGCCATTTTTACAGTGGTGCACGAGTTTATAATCTGCCGCCCACAAGATTTCATTTCCGGCATTGTCGCCAAAGCGACTAGAATCAATCATGCTTTGTTCATGCTCAATTCGAAAACCAATGGAAAAGGGTTTAGCTTCAATATAGACACCTTGGTCATATAAGGCTTGAAAGGTATCGCGGGCGCTATGACCAACCGCTAATATAACCTGCTTGCAACTCAGGTATTCACCACCAGATAAGAATAATCCTTTAATCTTATGCCCATCGCCAGCAGCTTCTAAATCAAGCTTTTCGACTCGGGTGCTAAAGCGAAACTCACCGCCCAAATCAATAATTTTTTTGCGCATTTTTTCAACCATATTGACCAGCTTAAATGTGCCAATATGGGGTTTGCTAACATACATGATTTCTTCTGGCGCCCCAGCCTCAACAAATTCGTTAAGTACTTTACGTCCATAATGCTTACGGTCCTTTACTTGGCTGTAGAGTTTCCCATCTGAAAAGGTACCTGCACCGCCCTCGCCAAACTGAACGTTTGATTCAGGATTAAGAGGCTGTTTGCGCCAAAAACCAAAGGTGTCTTTAGTACGCTGACGTACTTCTTTGCCGCGCTCTAATATAATTGGCTTAAAACCCATTTGCGCCAAAATAAGGGCTGCAAATAAACCGCAAGGGCCAAGGCCAATCACTACAGGGCGGTGGTTCAAATCTTCTGGTGCTTGGGCAACAAACTTGTAGGTCATATCTGGAGTAATACGTACATGAGGATCTAGAGAAAATTCATGCAGCAAGTCTTGCTGTTGTTTTAAACTTGAGAGTTCAACATCGAGAGTGTAAATGAGTTGAATATTGGAATTGTTGCGAGCGTCATAGCCTCGCTTAAACATATCGAATGACACAAGTTCATTTTCACTTATCTTTAGCTTGTTTAAGATAGCATGCTCTAGCGCATGTTCATCATGGTTAAGGGGTAATTTAATATCGGTTAAACGAAGCATTTATTCTAACTCTCAAAGTCGCTGGACAGTCATTCTGTCAGAGCGTGAGGGTGAATTTTAAAACACTTAGTTTTACATAGATAGTGTCTTTGTAAACTAGTGTGGCTTAGGTCAACACTTTAAGATGCTAGGCGCCGCTGAGAGAGAAAAAGCTACAGCGATTTCTGCCATCCGCTTTCGCTCGGTATAAGGCTTTGTCGGCTTGTTCGATGATAATGTCGGCGGTCCAATTACTATTATCAATGAAGGGGAAGGTTGCAACGCCAACGCTGACGGTGACTACTGGGCCCACTGCACTCTTATTATGCGGAATGCGCATATTCTCAATAGATAATCTAAGCGCTTCGGCCTTTTCTTGGGCGCCATTTGCACCGGTATTTGGTAGTAAACACACAAACTCTTCACCTCCAAAGCGCGCACAAAAATCAGTATTTCGTAGTACCACTGAATTCAATTGTCTGGCCACTAGACGCAAACATGCATCGCCGTCATTATGCCCATAGTGATCGTTGTAGGGTTTAAAAAAGTCAATATCTACAAGCAGTACGGTCAAATCCCAATGGTTTCTTTGGGCTTGTGCAATCATTGCTTTAATTTGCTTGTCGAAGGCGCGTCTATTGGGGATATTGGTTAAGGGGTCGGTCAAGGCCATATCTAATAAAGCTTTTTCTTGGTCTCTTACTTTATGCAGATACACAGAAAAAGTCTTTGCTAAATTTGCAATTTCGTCGTCGCCGCTAATATTGACTGTCGCGGCGCTGTCTACTGAGGCTGTTCTTACTTGTGAATCTAATAATAACAGGCGCAAAACAATTCGTTTGTACAAGAAGTAAATAATAGCCAATGTAATTAATACAGAGATAATACCAGCCCATATTGCTAAGGTAATTTGCTGCGACGTTTTTACGGCGGCCTTTGACGTGTCGTCTAAAATAGTTTGATTAATGATTTGAGACTGAAACTCAAGATTACTAGCGACGTCGGCAATCAGATTGCGCACAAAGCTGTCGCGACCGCGTGTGCGACCAGCTACTCTAAGCGATTCAACTTTTTGGTTTACGAGTCCGTTTTCACCCACTGCTAATACTTCCAATAATTCGATAGTACTGCGTAATTCAATGTTAGATGAGGCTAAGCTTCTTTGTGTAAGTTCTATTTTGAGCACTAAATCTTGCTCTATTTTGCGCAGTTCATGTAGTCGACTTTGTTCATCTATTTGCACAGCGAGTAACAAAATCTTTAATAAATTATTAGTGATGTTTTTATCTTCTAAATTGATATTACCCTCAACAAAAAGCTTGAACACAATATCGTAGAAACGCGAAAAACTCGCCTTCAACGACTCTTCTTGCTCAATTCGCTTTAATACCAAAACATTTAGTTCATTAATCTCTTCATAAACAGTATTCAGTTGTTTAGTGAGATATTGCGAGCCGGAGTCGCTATTTATTAAGTTGAGATTAATTTTGTCAATAATGCTTTCAATCTTACGCTTGGCTGAACTTACCTCAGGGCTTGAGTTCGATACAGACAAAAAGGTGGTTAATGTTGCCAAAGATTGCACTTGGTTATTTAGTTGTGAGGTTTGACTGATCACCGGCACCGATTCTTGTGTTAGCGATAGCAATAAGGCTCTGACGTCTGCTAAGCGTACAAGAGAAACTAAAGTCACTACGGTAAACAGTAAAATAATGGCAAGTTGTGCAAAGGTGAATAGCCTTACTGTTTTTTGAGTTTGCTCAAACATACTAAGGCTTACTCCCTACATCGACAATACGTTGCTCTACTTTACTATCGAGTTTTCCATTAAGATTAAGCACTTGCTGTACCAAATCAGATACCAAAATTGTGCGTTTAAATGATGCCACCGTCGTTGTATTAGCAACGGCCAAAGAGGCATAGCCGTCGCCTCCAGACGCCAAATAATCAGTTGTTGCCAAAACATAGTTTTTCGATAGATTTAATTGTTCATCATTGATATAAACTGATTGGACTCGATTTCCTGCTGGCGCGTTAGAGTCAAACTCAACCCGCATGCCTGACACTTGCGGAAAGGTGCCTCGAAGCTGATCAAGTCCAGCGAGGCCTGCCTCTAGGGCATCCAATATTTGCTGACCAGAAACTGTAATAACCGTTAAGGCTGCTCTAAATGGAAGTTCTGTTGCGATAGTTCTGCGCGTAATTTGCGTATTCTTTTGGTATGTGGTGTCGCCGCGAATAGCGCCGCCATTAATAATGGCAATATCTGCCTTACCAAAACTGCGCATCGTGTCGACCACAAAATTAGCAAATGCATTTTCTTTGCCGCGAACATCATCTCGGCGTGTCGAAAAAGTGCCGTCCCAGTATGCAATGTTATCGTCTAACAAGCGGTTTAGGCGATGTAGGTACGAATTCACCTGATTCTCAACAACTGGATCTGCTGGTATATTTGTAAGGTCAGATTTTGTGACCGATAAGAGCTCAAAACCACGATTTACTGCTAAGCTTGCAATGATCGCACTGCCAGGGCTATCTAAAGTAAAAATACGTGGGTCTTTTAGATATTCGGGTACGATGCTATCGAGATATCTTGTATTAGAGTTAAATGCGTAATTAAGAACGTGTTCATCGAGCAATTTCACGACTGTAGGAAAAGCATCAAAGAAATGCAGCAAGACGATATCGGCACCTGCTTCTCGCAACTCTTGTGAGAGCACTCTAATGGTTTTCTCTGCGTCTTGAACTATGACATTGTCTAATAAATATTCATTTACGAGTCGCGGGTCAGATATTGATATAAAACCTAATGTCACCTTGTTCCGCGTGATTAATGCAGTATCGGTTAGCCCTGTGAGTAAGGTATTAAAACGTGTATCAATTAGATTGCTGGCAACCATAGGAAAGGCAGCCTCGTAAGAGCGTAATGATAACTCGTCTTCTAAGTAACTAAATTCACGTTTGGCTACGCCCATGGCATCGGGTTCTAAGCTGTTAAGAATGTCTATAATGTGCGAGCCGCGGTCTAAGTTTGACAGCGCGCTGGGTCCAACTGAGCCTCCACCAAAAATAAAGAACGTAGTTGGAACTTGCTCTCTTTCGTCTTTGATGAGTTGCTTCAGTTCTCCATAGCGTGTTTTTGAGGTGTCGGCGATATCAGGCATTTCAGCTGCCAAGATTATTTGCATGCTTTCTTGCGCAGACTCGTCTTGCACAGCCTCTTCGTACACTAATGCATTGACCGTTTGACTAAACAAAAGTGTTAGGCATGCAAATGTTGTTAAAAATACTGGGCGCATTGAGCTCAAAGGAACATTATCATTACTAAAGGTATCGGCTTGGAAGTAAAAATATAAAGCATATTAATGGTTATTGCATTTGTCATGTTCACATCCTATTAAGGTAAAGCTCATTTACTCAAAAAACCAAAAAACTTGTGTTTTCACTGAGCTTCATTAGACTTATATCTTCGACTTATTACTGATATGCAAACATGACTTTTGTAGTTACCGACAACTGTATTAAATGTAAATACACTGATTGTGTTGCGGTTTGTCCGGTGGACGCCTTTTTTGAAGGACCTAATTTTTTAGCCATTGATCCAGTCATTTGCATTGACTGCGCGCTATGCGTCCCTGAATGTCCGGCAGATGCGATATTCCAAGATACCGAATTGCCAGAAGAGTATAACGAATTTTTAGCAATCAATGCTGATTTATCTCAGCAATGGCCAAATATCATTGAGATAAAAGCCGCACCAGAAGACGCTGACGAGTGGAACGGTGTTGCTGAAAAGCTTCCCCTATTAGAAAAATAAACCTTAGCCTTTAAAGCCTTTCGCGACCAAATAAACTTCGCGTGAGCGTGGGCGAGACGCCGCAGGTTTTCGCGCTATGACTTTTTCAAATGAGCTTCGTACATCTTTTACGTAGGCTTCATACCCTACCCCTTGAAATACCTTGGCGCAAAAGTTTCCGCCGGGCTTAAGTACATTACGTGCCATATCAAGAGCTAACTCGACTAAATAGATTGAGGAGTATTGATCGGTGGTGTTTACGCCGCTCATATTTGGCGCCATGTCTGAAATGACGGTATCGACTTTTTGTTCACCTAAACTTTTCAGTAGTTGTTCGTAAACTTTTTCATCTGTGAAGTCACCTTGTATGAAGCTAACGCCAGCAATGCTGTCCATATGCAAAATGTCGGAGGCAATCACGCGACCTGAATCGTTATTTTCAGTTACCACCGGCGCGACGACTTGAGACCAACCGCCTGGCGCAGAGCCAAGGTCCATTACTAATGAACCTGGGCGAAATAACTTATCTTTTTCATTAAGCTCAATGAGCTTATAGCTGGCACGCGAACGATAACCGTCAATTTGGGCTTGTTTAACATAAGGATCATTTAGATGTTCGTCCATCCATTGTTTGCTAGTTTTTGATCGCGCCATAAGCTTGCTTTGTTGTCCGTGCTAATTAAAACGCTCTTATTGTAAGCGGGTGCGGTGTATTTGCCAATTTCTTGTGGGTTTAATTGCGTTCGAGCTTTGTAATTTTGCTTTTGTGTTCCGTTTTCAAATATCCCTCTACCTATTTTTACCTGACTTAGACCAACCAAAGTGCTACATTTATCCTTCTCACGTGTTATCAGCAAGGCCTTAAAGGCAAGCGTATATGAAACTAGATGATGTTAAAAAGCTGCATCAAAAAAAATATCGAGCGCAATTTGGCTACTATTTAGTAGAGGGCGAGCATCTTGTATTAGAGTTGCAAAAAGCGCTACGCGCTCTTAATCATACAAATGGTACCCTACAAAACATCAAGCTGTACGTTGTCGAAGAGCATCAAGGTTGGGCGCAAAGCCTTAATGAGGACTTTTCGGTAACGGTGCTCACTCATAAACAGATGAGCCAAATAAGTGATACCAAAACGCCTCAAGGCATGATCGCTAGAGTCCCCTTGGATCAGGCCGTTTCAGCCCACGCTGAGCAAACATCAAAGCAACGCTATCTTTACCTTCACGAAGTGCAAGATCCTGGTAATCTCGGCACCATCATGAGAAGTCTTGCATGGTTTGGAGGCTTCAAGCTACTACTGAGCCCAAATAGCGTTGACCCCTTTAATCCAAAGGTCGTTAGGTCTAGCATGGGAGCTATTTTTCATATTCCTATTGAGCTTGATGTTGAGCTTAATGCACTTCAGCAGCGTTTTAAAAACTTTGCTTATTTAGATATGGATGGCAGTCCCATACATACCTCATCTTTTGCCGAGTATGAATGTTATATGTTTGGTAACGAGGCTCGCGGTGTGCCACGTAGTGCACTATTAGCCTGCCAAGCCGAAGCCTTTACTATTGCCGGTTGCGGTAGCATTGATTCATTAAATTTAGCGAGCGCGGTGAACATATGCGCTTATCAACTCTCACTGTAAAAAAGGTTAAAAATATGAAGAATAAAGAACAACAAGCATCTATACAAATACCCCAACAAGCGTTTGACTGGTATGACGAATATGCACACGGCGACATTGACCGAAGAACCTTTATGTCTCGTTTAGCCTCATTGTCGGTCGTAGGTTTATCACTGGGTGTGATCAGCAGTGCACTTATTCCTAACTACGCGCAGGCTGAACAAGTGTCATTTAATGATCCAGATATTAAAGCTACATATGAAACGTTTGATTCGCCGCAAGGGCACGGCACTGGCAGTGGTTACTTAGTGGTGCCCGCGGCACTTGAAGAAAAAGCTCCTACCGTGCTTGTTGTGCATGAAAACCGAGGTCTAAACCCTTACATTAAAGATGTTGCCCGTCGTTTGGCTAAAGTAGGGTTTATTGCCTTTGCGCCAGACGCCTTACACCCACTAGGCGGTTATCCAGGTAACGACGATGAGGGGCGAGCGATGCAACGCAGCCTAGAGCGAGACAAAATAGAACAAGATTTTATGGCAGCAGCAAGCTGGCTCAAAAGTCATGAACAAGGCACTGGAAAATTAGGTGTCGTTGGGTTTTGTTTTGGTGGTTATATTAGTAATTTACTTGCGGCAACCATGCCGCAGAGTATTGATGCTGCCGTGCCTTATTACGGCACGCCCGCGAGTGAAGAGCTGCAACAGAACGTAAAAGGGCCGTTACTCATTCATTTTGCCGAGCGCGATCAACGTGTAAATGCATCATGGCCAGGTTATGAAACTATTCTGAAAGCGAATAGTGCAGAGTACCAAGCTTTTACTTATGCCGAAGCTCAGCATGGTTTCCATAACGATTCTACCAGCCGCTATAGCCCGGAAGACGCAGAATTATCGTGGAAGCGCACTACTGACTTTTTTGCAAAACACTTAAAAATGAGCTGATTATAAGGGCTTTTATTAAACGGGCTGGCTTTAACAGCCAGCCTAGTTTATTTGCTGAGCAAAGCGTTTTTCATTTATTAAGTTAAGCAACTCAC
>Ga0307933_1001780_pt1 | contig 15838 bp, 34 predicted proteins | sample OrgLakmetageno88_FD_201811 | JGI IMG/M metagenome (GOLD analysis project Ga0307933, IMG submission 201811) | Saline water microbial communities from Organic Lake, Antarctica - #88 | ecosystem: Environmental > Aquatic > Non-marine Saline and Alkaline > Saline | place: Antarctica: Organic Lake...
GCTCTGTGTTCCCCTGCATCTGCGTTATCCGCTCTTTGAGTAATTCTTGTGCGGCTGCCGGTTTTTTCCAATAATTTTTAGCCATAGCGGTTTGAGTTTAGTTTGCACGCGAAACGCTTTTTTTTACGTTTCTTTTTGGTTCCGATCACTAAGTGGTTTATCAAGTATCTTACATTATCACAGGTGTGGTCGTCTTTTTTGACCGGTTCCCCTGACTTGTCCGATTTGTAGCGGTATCCGCTATGCTCCTTGATCGTGTAAACGCATGACGGGTCAAAAGTTAGTCTGGGCGGAATGACGACCTCGTTGTCTTCATTTATCGAGTAGCGCAGAAATTCACGCACCGCTTGAATACCTCCCTCCACGTCGTTGTTCGCTTTAATGAACGAGTAACCGAAGCCGCCAAGGTCTTTAGATCGGTTCAATCTTTTAAAGGTATTTTCACCTTTTGACTGAACATCTCGCTTGTCTGCAGCCGGGTCGATTATCTCAAGGTTAATTACATCTTGCAGTTCTTGCAAATCTATTCTTTGCGCCACTTTCCCAAGTTCCCACTCTTTTGCGTAAAGTTCCCGGAAGATATGAACGCAGTGTTGATTCTGTGCATTAAAGTAAACATAGCCCCAAATAACGGCCGTAACTCTAAGCCCTGGATCCATAACCCGAGCCGTAAATAAAGCGCCGGCAATAGGCATTTTTTTAACGTGTACTCTGAAATTAAAACCAGGGTAAATCTTACCCTCTCGGTTTACCGCCACTCCCTCAATCCGTGATAAATAATCCGAACCAGAAAATTTATGCTGCAGCGTGGTTTTTTCTTCATCACTAATATGCGGATTGTCTAAAAGCGAAATGTGTTGATGAAAATAAATCGGATCCGTTTCGGGTGCTTCTGTTACCACGGTATAAAGTTCTGTCTCCCCTTGAAGCGGTGTCATGGATAGCGCCACCTCTCCCTTACAATCGATCGTCCGCATGTAACATTCATCGAAAACATCTTGCGGCGGTTCTTCATCGAGATGAATCCGGTGTTTAGACGTTCCCTGAAATTTCTTACGGCCTTGATCGTATGATTTAAATTGAATCTCTGATTTGCCGTCGATTTCTCCGTGTTCGTTGTAGTGCTTGATATAGACTTTATCCACGGCCCCTGGCGTGTTCCGTTTTTTGTTCCAGTTGATAATGTCTTCTTTCGGTATTAGCCCGGTTCCAATTGCGTCGTCTTCATCGATGTCATCCGTACCGAGTAATTCTTTCTGTAGAATATCTCGCGTTGTTTCCGCTGTATCTGACGCCGCCCAAAACCCGATAGGCTCATGGTATCTTCTACCTTTCCACCAGTCCGGGTAACGGCCGGTTAAGTGGATTGCGTCTTCCGCTGTCACCGTGTAGGTCTTACCTGAACGATTACCGCCTAGAAAAGCTCGAATCTTTTTTAAGCTGTTGTGGTATTCCAGGTATTTCGGCCCATTGTGTTCGTAGAACAAAATTTTCTGGGTTCGCTTCAGCCGTTTTTTTTCGTCTAAGATCGCTTGGCGCAATTCTGGGTTGGTTTCTAATAACTCCTGCAGAACTTCCGGTGATGTGTTTTCGTTTATTTGATCAATCTTCATCTTCATCGGGGGTTATATCGACTACTTCCAGTTCTGTAGGGGGTTGGCTTATTTGATGGCTAGTTGATTCAACGTGTTTTGCTAAAAGCAAAATCGCCTTAACCGGCAAGTTATCCAGCTTTGGTTTGTGGCTAGAGCTTGCGTCGTACTGTTTTATTCTCGCGCCAAGAACTTTACTCGCTTCTAAAATTTGCGGTAATGATACGCGCTTACCGTTGTAGTATCCGGTTTCAATCGCTTTTTTGATTTCATTCTGTGCTTTGTCCAGGAGCTCAATATCTTTTTTACGCAGGTTGGTGTAAATTTCCGAGTTCCCCATGGTTTCCCAATTCAACGCCTGGGCGATTGGGTCAGCAATTATCTCGCTGTTTGGTTTAAAAAAGAGGTCGACGTATTTACGTTCAACCCCTGCTTTCTCGGTTATGGCTTTCTTGTACCCTTTTAATTCTTTGATGCCTGGGTTTGCTCGAATGGTGTCTGCAATCTTAATCATGGCGCCAGCCTTTATTCCGTCTTCTTTGCTCAAAGGTTTTGATGGTACCGGCGTTTGGGATTTTATTAACTCCGAGTTCTGCGCCATTTTCTCGGCCGAAGCCATTTCATGCATGACATCATCCTCGTAAACTTCTAGGTCGTTTGGGATGCCGTGTTCAAGTTTCCAGTCTGATTGCAGGGCGATGTACTTTCTGGGGGCAACCTTTATTTTTTTGCGCCATTGATTCGCTCGGACCAAACAAAGCTTTGCTTCTTTGGTGTTTTCCGAGTGTGAAAATTTTTCTTCTTCCAGGCGTATTTTTTCTATAATCTCTTTTTTTGTGAAAGCATTATTTGCCATGTTATTCTTGGTTTAAGACTGTTGATAAATCGCTGTGTTTAAAATTTTCTGACTCTTTTTTGCTGCAACCGGCCGCTTCTCTGAAGTGTGAAATACCTTTTAGCTGGCTGTTATGTGCGGTCGTCATTTCGCGAACCTCTTTTACCGTTTGTGGCTGGTAGTTCACTTTGACGATTGCGTGGCTGTAAAGGTAGCGCCGGACGTTGACCGGTAGGTACGTGTCTGTGTTTTTTCTACCTTGGCACCACCTTTGGTATGTGCGCCATGACTTACCTGAAAGAGCAATAACCATACCGCGCACGATACGATTTTCATAATAGATTTTAGTTTCATTGAGTTTTGGCATGGTTTAAAGGTTAGGAAGTGCTGGAAGTGCGCCCTGCTTTAATTCACCGAGCATACCGAGGGCTTCGGCTTCGTCCTTAGCCTTGATAATCAATAAAGCGCACTCTACGTGCATTATTTCGAATCCGCCCGGTACAGCGTCGCCCTTGTTTGGTTCAAAAATAATAAAATCTCCTATTTTTAGCTGCGGCGATTTCTTGGCTGAAAGTTCGCTAATGGCTTTAACCTGGCCCAGCGTCGGCGCCGGCTTATTCGTGGTTACTACGATTCCGCTTTTAGAAAGGTTTGTACTAAGCGGTTTTACGATGATGTGATAATTTAAAGGTTTTAACATGGTGGTTCAGTTGGCATATTAGAAGGTGGTTTCGTTACGTTATGTGCTGATCTTAATACCGGTTCGTGAAACCAATATTGCGGCGTTTTCATCACCCATCCGTACTTTGATAAGAACCGGTAAATTGTGTGCTGAATGTCCGCTCCGTTTTTTGAAGCCTCCTTGTCGTAGTTTGTAAAAATCTCTTTCCACATTTTTTCTTCTTCCGGGTCACCGTTAATTATTTTTGCTTCGACGACTGATTCTATTTTAGTTGCGTCTAATTTGTTTTGACGTTGGTAGCTAACGATAATTAAGATTGTTTCCATGAGTTGATTTTAAGAAATTGCTTCTCTTTAATTTGCCCGAGAAGCTTAAAAGCTGGTTCGTCTAATTTGTTTTTACCCCACCTGGCGCAACCGATACTAAGCATTTGTTTCTGTGCTTTAATTCTGGACGGCGTGTGCGTGGTAAAATGTTTCGATAAGATTACTTCGCTGCAATGCTCCTTGTTCATCGGCAGGCTGCAGGCGTATTCTTTCTCGATCTTCTTTCCGTTAAAAATGTAAGTGATTAAATAGTGGCTGTATAACCGATCAGGGCCTTTTTGCATTTGTCTTCATAATGATTAAGTAAATTTTTTGCTACGCTTCGTGCTCGGTAAAAATGCTGTTCTTCAGCTTTAAAAATCGCTTGCTCTAATTCGCTTCTCAAATTAAAAATAGCCACTTGATTCAAGATTGAACCACGAGGCTGATTAAGCTCCTTGTTAAGTTTGCAGCCAGCGGTAAAAGCTTTATCGCATAAACGTTGTTCGCGTTTATGTCTGGCGGTGAAGTGAAATAAAAGCCAAAAAAGAAAGGCCAATAGAATGAGAGCCGGTAATGTAATGATCATCTGCGACCAACCTATTACACACTCGCGTCAAAATCAAGCCTTAATTGTCATCACAGTTTACAACGTCGAATTCTGTTGATTTAATATCTTGATTTTTCGGGTCGTCTGTTAAAGGCGCTATTCCGTGTATTTGCGTAGAAAGGTAGCAAGTCGCTATAAATCCTGGGGCGCCAGGTTTATAAAACCAAGGTGAAGTCTTTCTAGGGCTAGCTGAAGCGTGACGAATTTTCGTTTCGTAGTTCGTTGTAAATCTAAACATCTTCTGTCCGGGCTTCTTGCAGAATAAAATATCATTCCACTCAAGGGTGATAGCTCGCTTGATCTCTGCGTCTGAAACAAATTCTAATACTTCATCTACACAAAATTCTGGTTTATTAGGTTCCACCGCATGGTAAGTGTACCACCATTCGCGCGGCTGCTCGTCGAACGTGCCTTGCTTTAGTTTGAGTTGTGAAAAATAAAGAATTGCGATAACTATTACCGCTAGTATTGCCGTTGCCTTTAGTCGGTGATTCATTTTCCTAATTTATCAAGAACTAGCTCAATGATTTTCATCATTTTTTCACCAAGTTCATGATTAGCTGCAGCTATAACAGTACCAGAGAATACATGCAAGAACCAAGAGGTGTTATTTGTACCGGACTGGATGTCTGTGTAAACCGACCACGACCATAAAAAAAACACCACCACGGTGATGATTAACTTCCAGAATGGGATCCGCTTCTCTGGGTATCGCTTGTAATAAAAAGCCGAGCCAAAGGCCCCTATAAACATTCCTAGTGTTAGGAAGCATAAGGCAAACACTATCGGGTTTGATAAAAAGTCTGTCATGCGTTTTTTTTGGTTTAAGCCTAACCGCAATTAAACGGTTTGTATAATTTTTTACTCTTTAACGTGCTTCAATGTGCAGGTTGTGCATTGTCTGAACATCAAAAGTTGGCCGTTCTCTCGCATGGTTCCTTTTTTCCACGTAGTTTCCCAAGAGCACCGGGGGCAAAACTGGACGCTGCGGAATATCCATATCCAGCGGCGCCGAAAAGCTTTGAAAAAACCTCGATTACGTTTGTTGTAAGCGCGGATTTTGTTGTTTTTCTGTTTACTGATCTTGCTATCTATCATTTTACAGGGATTTAAGAGCATTTAAAGCGGCACCATGCATGAAAGCCTGGCCCTCATCGATTTGTCTTGTAGTTATTTTGCCTGCTACGTCTGTTGCGCCTGGGGCTAATTCTGCGCCCATATCTATTTCGTCTTGAACGTGGCGCGTAAAGGCCATGCTCGCTAAATTCTTAAGCGTGGCGAGGTCGCTTTTTTTCCAAAAATAAAAAGTCTCGTATGGGAACGGACTATCTGGGTTCACGGTAACGATATAAAAGCCATAATCTGACATGTACCTCTGGATTAAATTGTATAAACACAACGTACCGCGTTTTTGCGTTTAAATCAAATACTAAGAAGGCATGACCTGAACACGAAGCCAATGGTGTGCTTCCTCTGCTTCAATTCTAGCCCTAATCGCTTCGTCTCTTGTTTCATGAAAACCAAGGCTTATATTTTTCCCCTTAACAAATATTTGAGCTCTCCACTTCTTATTTTTAGACTCCCAATAAATCCCGGTGTATCCGCTCTTATTGTTTATGTTTAACTTTTTTCTGTTTGTTTGGTTTTCGTGGGGGGTAGCAAGTCTTAAGTTGTCTGGATGATTGTTGAATCCATCCCCATCAATATGATCTACTAAGTTTTTTTTAGGGTCACCAAACAAAACAATCCAAAGAAATCTATGCAATAAATAAAACTGCTTATCAAATATCACTAAACAATACCTTTTGTTTTTAATGATTTTAATCTTTTTTCCACATGAATATTTTAATATATTTTCAACAGGACAATATAACACTTCGGATCGTATTTTTTCGTAAGCTTCTCTGGTTATTCTTTTCATAGCTTTAGTTGAATTATTATAAATTCTTTCTTCCCACATGCTGAGACAATGTTTTTTATTTAGGCTGGTAACCTGTCACGCCGTCAATCGTCACGGCTTCCAGCAAAGTATCGGGATGAAGTGTCGACTCACCCTCCTTTCGCGTCTTAAACGTGGCCCTGGGGCTAAACCGCCCCTGAACGCCGGTAAACTTCGCTTGGCGCGTTTCATTTGCGAACCGCCCAAGCAATAAGTCACCGCGTTTGAGGTTTTTAGCTTTTATCATGCTTGTCGAATTCTAAAATCCACTTCTTCCTGCAACTCAACCATGAAGCCAAACACTATTTTCTGACTCTCAGCGTCTACCAGGACTTTCATCGCCCGGTCGCAAATTAACATCTGTGCTTTTAGCTCATCAAAGGTTAGCCCTAATACGTCAGCCGATTGTTTTTCTTTCATGATTGTGTTTTCTTAAGCAGCCGTGCTTTTCTCCTTTTTGCTGCACGTGTCTCCACCTTGCCCGGCCGGAACTCGTCAAAGATAACCTGACGCTGATTCATGCCGAGCCGCTTCGTCTTATTATTCTGCGCCTTAATCGCCGATTTCGATTTTGTTATTTGTGATTTCATTTTCGCTCAATAGAAATTAAAGCCATGCCCTCCGGGATGTACTTGTTCCCGGCACACACGTCCGTTATTTTAAAAACCATGCTATCTTGCTGCAGCATAGGGTTTTCTGCCTCGCCTCTAATAAAAATTATCTCGTCACCCTTTTGAAAGTGTCGATCGTTTACTCGGTACTCCGCTTTTTTATCGCCGCTATCTACTGCGGCCCAAAACTCCGGCGCCAGTTTTAATTCATGGGTTTGCATTATTCGCCCAGGCTAAATAAACGCTTCTTCTCCAAATCGAACTTCCCCTTACATTCCTGCAGCGATGTTTCGAGCGCCCCGAAAATTTTTGAGATTTCCTCATCGGTATATTCATAATGCCCCTTGTTCGAACAATTACCCAAAAGCCGGATCTGCTCCAATGCATTATTCACCCTTCGAACCGCCACCCTCCTGAAATCGTTTTGCTTCTCCGTCATCGTAAAAAAAGATTATTAAGTATTACACTCCAAAACGAACCCGGACCGATTCACCACTCAATGGATCCATACGTCTGCGTTTACACCACTTGGCCCATGTCGGCCATTTACAGCGCGTTATCTCACAGATCATCTGTCGCCTTTGAAAAGAATTAGCCGGTATCACTTTTGGCATGTGTCCACACTATGCCCCGACTCTCCTGGACATTGCAAGCGGAAATACCCTAAAACCCGATGTGTTTGGTGTGGGGTATATATAAGGTAAAAAAAGTTTTCGCCCAAAGTGGGAGGGGCGGGGCAATTAAGTCGAAAAAAAAAGGATAACACAATACCTCTTGTGTTAACTAACTTACCCCCCCACCCCCTCATTTTTCCGCTCTACCACCGACTTTGAGGCACTATTGCCCGCTGGCTGCTTTTGTTTTTAAATAAGGTATCACGGTGCCACTTGGGGTTGAACCAGGCCACACGCTGCCAGTCTCGCGCTGTTCCGCCCTGGGTCTGGCTTGGTTTGGTTGTGGTTGAGTGTATTAGTGCTGTTCGGGCGTTTCGCTGCTAGGTTCTGGGTTCTCATTCAATTTCTGTTGCTCTGGTCGGTACGCCCCAGTCGCCTCTTGTCTTGACTTTGTGTCTTGTGTGTTCGGGTGTTGTTTGTTCTGGGTTGGTTTGTGTGGTCCTGGTTGTGGTTGTGGTGGTTTAGTTGGTTGCGTGTTCGCGTGGTGGTGTAAAGGGTTTGTGGTGGTTTTGGGGTGGTTGTTTGTGTGGTCGTTTCCTCTACCTGTAGTGTGGGGGTTTGTCTTGGGTTTTGTGTTGCGCCGCCTTTTGATTTCTACCCCTGTGTTTGGCGCGCCGTTCGCGTTGGCTCTGTCAAAGGGCTACTGGGCTACCTTTAGCCGTAGAAGTCTAGCGCGTTTTATCGCGTTGCTCTGGGCTTTCCTGGCGACTTTGGTCAAAAGGGTTGCGCGCTTGTCGTTGCTATGGTACTATTCTCCTGTCGCTGAATAAAGCGGCTTGCTCTTTCACTCCAATCGGACTTCGTTGTTCGGCTCAATCTATCAAAGGATTAAATGCTATCAGATTATTATGTGCTTTCCGCTCTGCGGTCTAAGTGTCTGCGCCTCCTTTATCTAGTTGTTTCGTTCATTGTGCCTACTGGGGCTTACCGTTTTATGGTGGTCTTTGGTTCGCGCCGTCTTTCCGCTTCGGGTGAAGGGTTAATTCTTTAATCCTTTTGTCTTATGTCACGTCCTAATCCAATTATCGGCACCGCTACTGAAATCTGCGATCAATTTTCTAATTCGCCTGCCTCCCTTAATTCTCGTTTTGTTCGAGTGATGCACGAAGACTTCTACGTGTCTATTAAGCCTCGCTACGATGATTCTGCGGTGTTCTTTTTAACCCCTCAAGCTGACGGCTTCAAGCTATCGGTTGCGGCTGCTAAGAATGATGAATCCACGCACTTGGCGGCTCGAAAACTTCATAATGAAGGCTACTTCGATCGATCTATCCTACTGGAGGACGGTTACTTACTAACTGAAATTTACGAATGGAACGTTCTCAAACGAGTTTTGTTCGCGTTCGGTGGTGGGTTCTAGTCGCGCCGCTCGCGCTTAATTGTCCGTGGCTTTTTTCTTTTCTATTTTCTTTTAACCCTTTTGTCTTATGTCTAAAACCGCTTTATCTTTTGTCGAAGTTCGCAATCTTTTGCTTCAGCACGATATCCGATTAAACGAAGATCGCGACTACCTTGCGGGGCAATTCCTGCCTGTTAAAGGTTCATCTTTCTTGGATGAGTTCGGAACGCATGAAATGTACAATCGGCAGTCAGTCTTTTCTTGGCTTGGCTATTAATCTTTTCTTTTCTCTTTTCTTAAATTTCTTTTTTTAATCCCCTTACTTTATGTTAATTTTGTCTACTGAATTCGTGCCACGTCAGTCTTTCGTTGATCTGACTGTAACTAAAAAATCTTTTAACGTTGTGGGCTTGGCTTCCAACGTTCGGGGCTTGGCTTCCTCTGAATCATTCGAGGTTCGTGCCTTGGTTTGTGGTTCGGTTGCCGTTGACGCGCCATCTTCGGTTGTGCTTGATGATTTTGAAAATTTCAAGGCATTTGTGGATCTTTACGAAAAAACGGAAACGGACGCCGATCTTGACTTTAACTCTGACGAGGTGTCGGAGGCTGAATTCACTTTTCTCGAAATTAAGTTTTCTGATCGCTCGGTGTACTTTGACCCACAAGGTTTTCTCTACCCGCGCTACATCGGACTTACTTCTGAAGCTCTTTAAGGGGCTGTGGCTCTTTTCTTAAATCTTAATTCTTTTTTCTAATGTTAAAATTCACAAATGACGGCTTCGTATGGTTGGTTATCTCAAAGGCGCATGCAGAGGCACAGTTCTGCTCTGAAAACGGTCTTAGCGTTTATATGCTAGGCGAGGACGATTCTGATCGTGAGGTAGTTGAATTCGATGATTTTGAAAATCATGACGGTGAGTTCGCTATCGAGGGTGGTTTCCCTGCTCCTGCTGATTTAAAAGCGGCTTTAATTCAAAGGCTCCTTTCTCTATCTGGTTTTGATAACGCTTCAGAATATGCAGAATCTGAAGGCTTCGTGTGTCTCCTGGAAACCGAAACCGAAGCGGTAAACATTCACACGGAATCTATGGAGTTCATCTTCAAAAACTTAGCTTAATTTGCGCCGCCCTTAATAATTTAATCTTTTACTCATGGAAACCTCCGAACTTGCCGATCTCATTACAAACTTGCTACAAGAGCACCTTGCTGAATACCCAGAAGATTTCGGGGCTGCAGCTAAGGTCGAATCATTCAATGACGCAGTGGCGCTTACGTGGGATAAAGGTTGTTTTGTCTCGATTGACGGTGAATGCTTCATGGTTCGCATATCTTAATTCTTATTTCTTATTTCTTATTCTTTTCTAATCATGACTACTCTTACTCTCTATTCTCGTTGCGCTGACGCCGCCATCTTCCGTCTTGCTGCCGTTGGTATCACTTCAAGCGCCAAGGTCGAACTAATCGGCAAAGGTGTCCGTCTGCAGGTTGGTTCTATCGTGTCCCCGCTGTTCTACTCGTTTACCGCGTTTCGGCTCTGGGTGGATGCCCTGCAGGAGGCATAGCGTTGTAGGTGGCTTAACTCATTTTCTAATTCTCAAAACTTAAATTTACTATGAAATACCTAACAGATTACATTTCGGAAGCTCAAACCGCCGCGTTTGATGAAGCAGGGGCGTTCTTCGCGTTCGGCACGGAACAGTTCAAAAAGCAGCAGGTCGAGGGCGTCAAATACGTAAACATGGGCGGTGGTTTAATTTGCCCTAAAGAAACCTACAAAACACTCTCTACGTCGCTTGAAACAATCGCCGCCGCTGGTATGGCTCAAGACTTAAAAGAAAACGGCAAGGAGGGCGTAATCGCTCGCGAGCTTGGCAATCATGAATATGGCTACACGGGAGATATTAGCGACACGGTAGACACCCTAGCAGGTTACGGCATTACTCGTAAGGAAGTGGCGCAGGTTGCAAGGGGTGATATCGGTCGTTCATTAATCGAATCTTCATAATGAAATTTTTAATAAACGGCTACTGGAAAGATGATGAAGTTCATTTTTATGATTACATAGTAACTTCCGAAACTAACCCACCGAACCCTGACTATTATTTTTTCGAGGGCATCACTGAAGATGAAATAAAAAAAGCTATCAAGGACGGAGTGAAATCCGATTTTGAGTTCGTCATTACTTCTTACAAACCTTACTAATGTTCTCAATCTTACTAATCCAAAAACTTTTACGTCGGCTTTCATCACGGTTCTGCGCCGCCCTTGATTCTCTTTGGCTTCGCGTTCCAGCAGTTCTTATATTTTCTTACCTACTTTTATCTTATGTCTAAAAACAACCCCTATTCCGCACTTCGGTACCAGTTCACAATTGTGAACGGCGAGTTTGAAGATTCAAACCATATTGATTACCCGGGCAGCATCGCACCAAGTCGAGCAGAATTGTGTGAGGCAGTAGCGCGTACTTATTTGGAAATTTCAGCGACGCCGACGGTTGAGGAAGCTGAAGAATTAAAAATAACGCTTGATTCGTTTGTAAGCGATGACGTGCTGGACTTACCTGACGGTCGAGCGATCTATAAGCTTGATGAAACGGTGCGCGAAGTGATCTACCGTCACCTCTGGGTTCATCCTGATGTTTACTCGCTGTTCTATCAAGAAGTGTTCGAGCGGATGGAACGGTTCGGCGGTAGCTTTGCTTCGGCTCTAGCGAATTGCTTTTACCGCGCCGACATCGAAAACAGAAAGCTGATCATTGAAACCTGGGGTGAGCTTGTCGAAAATTACCGAACTCTTAAAGCTAGAAAATAATGACTAAATCTAAAGAACCAAAAACAATAGTTATTCAGGATCGCTCTGGCTTGCTTTGTGCCTACGAAGGCTACGAATCAACGACTGAAGCATGGGCGGCTCACGTTACAGATGAGGCAGGGCGGTTGTTTATCGCCGTCGACGCTGAAGATCTAAAAACGCAGCTACGCTCTCGGAAGGTTCAAGAGTTCACTTTTGTACCTGTCTCATAACCACGGTATTTCTTAACTGCATAAAATGCACAATACACTACTAATCGTTTTCGGACTCGCGTTTGGGTACGCGGTCACACAGCTCTGTTTCATTCATCATTATTTGCGCCAACGCGAACGACTCGCACGGGTGTTTAAAGACCTAGCGCAAGCCAAGCGCGAACTGCCTCGCGTTCAGCACTCAAGCCCTGCCTGCCCAGAAGTTCGAAAAGCCCCAGAAAATGCGCGACTGATCTATAACATTTTATTTCTGGCTCCAGGTCTTACTACTGACTCGCTACTCGAACGATTGCCTGCTGGCTTGTTCAAAGGTGATGATCGCGCCCAGCTTCGGGCAATCTCAAAGTACCTTTTGTACTACGCTCGAACTGGTCGGTATTTCCGAATAGTTAAAGCTGACCACATCGGTGAACAGAATCATTATTTTGTAATCACTGATAAATCATGACCGCAAAAATCAAAACGGCAGCGTTAAAACTAATGATTGAGGCACATCCTGAACCAGTACACAGAAACACTTTTTTACAAAGTTACTTGTACAGCTTCAGAAACCGCTTGAGCGAATTGCGAAAGGTCGGAATAAATTATGACGCCACGCTCGCAAAAAAATCGCTTTATAAATTTGCGGACGATGGAAGTCTGCAGAAAGCGAAAGAATTAATTAAATAACCCCTTAAAGATGGCTATATGGTCACATAAAAAATTGCGCTCTATAAAAAACGACATTCAGGAACAAGACCGAATTGGTGGAGTAGGAAAACTCCACATACCTTACGCCTTAGACGGTTGGAGACGCTCAACTTGCAATAAATGCAAATCAATATTTTACTGCGAAAAAATGGAAAGATCCACTTATAAAGAACGGCACAGAACCGTGAAGCTTTGCCCCGATTGCGATCCCTTCCCTAATGATTGGAAGAGGAAAGGAACCAAAGAAGACGATCGTGTGTACTTACTTAGATGCGAAGCACACGGCATAAAAATAACTAGACCTACAAATTAGCTATCTCGCTCTTGCCTCTGGCAGGAGCGAGGGAGTCCACCCTCACTTATTTCTTAGCCCCCTAAAAAATGGAACAATCTACTAACCCCCTACGTGAATGGCTAACCCTACAAAACGTAACCATCGCGTTGCTGGCATCGGCATTACTGCTTCTATTCTTGTCGGTGGCGCCATCGGGTTCACCCTCGACCAGTTCGTCAAAAACTCCGACATTGGAGCGTCAGCTCGAAACACACTACACGGAGAAAGCCAGGCTACGGTTGCAAAAATCAGACTTGCTCGTGAAGCAGGCCGAGTCGCAGGCGATTCTGTCGGGGATTCAATCGGAATTAGCGACAGTGAACCAGAAGCTCGTATCAAGCCAAGAACAAGAGATAGCTCTATCGCTGCAGGCTGTGTCCTCTCTGGCGAGTTTAGCCTCGACCGACTAGCTCGCGCCGTTGCTCGCCATGAAACGGCAAACTGCACGACTGGAATCGGACCGCAGACTAATAACTGTTTCGGCATCCGAGACTTCACTACCGACTGGTTCAAATTCTACGATACTCCAGAAGACTCCTACAAAGATTTTAAACGGATCTGGTCAACGTATTACAAAGGATTTCCCACGGTGAAAATGGCAGAAAAGTGGAGCGGTAAAGACAGGGTCGACGCCTGGATGTGTAACGTCGAAAAATTCTACAAAAACTCTTAATCATGAAGCTTAACGGATACGTTATCGGAGGCGCGGTTCTAGTTGTGTTTTCAATCGGAGGCCTGGTCGGAAGACTGGACGGTCTGAATGTCGGACACGATAAAGGCTACGAACTCGGCAAGGTTGAAGCCTCGCCTAATTACGACATGGCGATTCAACTCGCGGTCGCTAAAAGGGTGATCGAAGAGTTCCGCAACGGCTCGCACATAAACTACGAATGCGAGGAGCGTGTCGTGGACGCCTACGTCAAAGGGGCGCGTGAATGCACAAACTAATTCTTAACCCACAGAATATTAAATGAATCTATTTTTAGTCACAGACGGCGGCTCCAGGGGCAATCCCGGACCGAGCGCGAGCGCGGCTATCTGCTATGACTCTGCCGGTACTATCATCTGGGAGAAAGGGATCTTGCTTGAGGGTGATCGAACGAATAATTGGGCGGAGTACGCCGCTGTTGTTCTCGCCCTGCAGGAGACTCTGTCGCGTGGTGAAAACGAAGCACACATTGAGTTGCTTTCTGATTCATCAATCGTGATCAACCAGATCAACGGCAAATACAAAGTTAACCGCAATCGAAATAAATTACACGTGATGTATGACGAAGCAAAAGAATTGCTCGAGCAATTTCCAAACATAACTTTTAAACATATTCCTCGCGACTTCTCGCAGGACGCTGACACCTTAGTCAATAAAGTTTTAGATGAAAATCGAGTAAATAATAAAAATGTTCCTAATTTCTTAAAAACTAAATTCCAACATGGGACTGATTGATAAAAAACGGCAAACGGTGAGCCACGCTTCAAATAAAGACTTGAACGCTGACGCTCAAAAAATGGAAGAAGCAAAGGCTCGCGTTAAAGCGGCGCCAGGGAAGACGCCAGCACCCTCGATTGGTGAGCAAGTAATCGCCACAATGCCCGAAGGCCAGAAGATGTCCACGGATTTGCAGCGGTTCCTGGAGTGCGAGCAAATGGCTACGGCATATGTCGCGTCCAAAGCTTTACCCTCGGATATGAATGGCGGCAAATGTTTGATGGCTATTCAGTATGGTGCGGAGCTAGGATTGTCGCCGGTCGAATCGGTATTTAAGCTGTTCTTTATTAACGGCCGTATCGATACCTACGGTGAAGTGATCTTGATGATGATGTTGCGCCACGGTTATCAAACCGAAGTTGTCGAACGAACGCCTAAAAAAGCTCACATTAAAGTAACGCACCCGACCTCCGGTCAGGTTCATGAAGAAATATTTACGTGGGAGGACGCTGAACGCGCCAAGCTGCCACCGCTCCCTGGAAGTAAAAATTACGAAACGGACGTGTGGATTCTTTATCCACAAAACATGCTTTATTGGAAAGCTGTTTCAAACGCCAGGCGTTTCTTCTGCCCTGAAGTTATGCGTGGAGTGATGATGAAAGAGGACACTATGGGTTCTGTTATTGATGTCACAAATAATACTAACCCGGGATTAACAGACGCCGGTCGTGCATTAATGGCTGAACAAGACGCCGCCCCTGAAACGGAAACGCCAGAATCGCCTCCTAACGAGCCGGAAGTTGTCAAAGAGGTACAAACACCAGACCCAGAGGAAGAAGACTCGCCACAAGTTCACAGAGTTCCAACGAAGCCAAAATCTGCCAAGGCTGAACCGGCTAAAAAAGCCACAGCTAAAAAAGAACCTGCTAAACCGCCCTTTTCTTTAAGTGGAAAAGGCAAAGACGAATTACCTTACTAACCCATTAAATTTTATGTCACAAGAAACTATCGCTAACGAAAAATTAGAGCTCATTAAAAAAGATGTCGAGTCTTTTGTCGAACAAGGTGGCGCCATTGTTATTGATTCGCCTGAATCTTTAGCTGATGCTACGGAGTATTTATCAAACTGTATGAACCGCTGGAAACGAATAGAAGAAATCCGAACCGATTTAGTTAAACCGTTGAATGATACGGTTAAAAAAATTAATAACGGATTCAAAGACCAGCAGGCTCCGCTGAAGGATCAAGAGCGAATCATTAAAGCTGGTATCTCTAAGTATCAAATGGCTTTAATCGCTAAACAGCGCGAAGACGAAGCTGTTGCTGAAGCGGCAAAAGCAGAACTTGAAGCTGCCGCTGCGAAAGCTACTACCCCTGCAGCCAAGAAAGCCGCCGAAGAGGCAGCTTCTGCAGTTCAGGCTCCGGTTGCTGCCGCTCCTACTACGGTTAACACTTCCGCTGGTTCCACTTCTATGCGTACCGTTTGGAAGTTTGAAGTAGAAGACGCCGCCAAAGTTCCGAGCAACTACAAAGTGGTTGATGACAAACTTATCCGGGCTGCGGTCGCAAAAGGCGAGCGTTCTATTCCTGGTGTTCGGATTTACGAAGATGCTCAAGTAAGCGTTCGATAATAATAAAACTTTGGCATTTTACAGAGGCACCATGCGCCCAGAATTTAAACGCGCTGTTCTAAAAATGTAAGACCAATTTCTTTTTTCACCTCCGGTAAATATTTCTTAATAAATTTTTTTATGAAAGCATTTATCCGGTCTATGAAG
>Ga0307933_1001787_pt1 | contig 15788 bp, 16 predicted proteins | sample OrgLakmetageno88_FD_201811 | JGI IMG/M metagenome (GOLD analysis project Ga0307933, IMG submission 201811) | Saline water microbial communities from Organic Lake, Antarctica - #88 | ecosystem: Environmental > Aquatic > Non-marine Saline and Alkaline > Saline | place: Antarctica: Organic Lake...
CAATGATATCGCCGAAACCTTGCTGAGGTTAGCTGGCAAAAGAAAATATAGCGCACAGGAAAAGCACTGCGACTTTTACATATGTGTTAAATCGCAAACCTGATACGCATGGGGCTAGGGGGTGGAAAAAGACCATTTTAATTCTAGAAAAATGAACAGTCCGAGGTGAAAGGTTGAGGCTGAGGTTGTCAACTACGCTTCGCTACGTCGACCGGAGAAGGTTGAGCGCGAGCAGGGGCGACAACTCCCCCGGCAGCGAGCTGCCTCCGCTCCCAGCAGCCAGAGCATGGTCATGCTTGCCAAACTCCGAAAGAGTGATACACCTCTGACTGGGGCAACGCCCCAGGAATTTAATGCCGTTGGTTGAAGCCCTGTAAGGGCGGCACCGCTCGCTCCCTAAACGCTAACCCCTACTCCCCCCCACACCACCTTCATATACAAAAAAACATTAAAAAGAAAAAACCCTCCAAAATTTGGCACTATCAAAAGCCCTTCGTTTTTTTGTGTCAGTTTATATGTTGAGTACTTAACGCTTAACAATGCTGAGCTGGCTCTCCTGCTAGCAAAGCTTTTTTTTCTGCTGCCGATAAGCCCTTTGCGACTTATCGTTGGCGAAGCCGTAAGAGTGGTGCGATGGCAAAGGGGAGATTTAGGTTGGCAAGTGCAGTGGCGTTCGGAAAGGTTAAGGTTAAGTGCCCTAGCAATGGTAACCAACGCGGCGACAATTAATTGTCGCTCCCAACGGAAGAACTCGCCTAGACCGTCCAAGTGGCGATCGCAAAACGGTCGCTCCCTACAGAAGACCCCGGATGGTTTCAACCTCATCCTCGGTCCAGACCCAGTCCCAGACCAACCTTAACCTAACTCAAGAAAATTCTAGACCACCATACCCTACCAATCCTTCACCGAAATGCCCGTCTGGCAAAAAGCAAACAAATTAGCCACCGAGATCTTCCAGTTGACAGTACCACTGCCTCGCTCCGAAGACTACGGGCTGACCTCGCAAATCCGGCGTTCTTCGAATAGCGTTTCCGGCAATATTGCAGAAGGGTTTGGCAGGCACACTTCAAAGGATAAAAGTTTTTTTTATACTATAGCCCGTGGGTCGGCTTTTGAAACTCAAAGCCACTTGCTTTACGGTCAACAAGTTGAATACTTTAAACCAGAAAACGTTGAAGCCACCTATCAGGCGTATAATTCGCTGATTTTGGAATTGAATCGATTGATGAGGGCGTTGGGGTGAGGGCAAAGGGGAGGTTGAGGTTGGCAAGCGTGGTGGCGCTCGGAAAGGTTAAGGTTAAGTGCCCCAGCGAGAGCACCCCAAGCAGCGACAGTAAACTGTCGTCCCCTACGGAAGCCCCCGAATTGTCCTCAACCTCATCCTCGGACTAGACACAGCCAAGACCAACCTCAACCTGACCATCGGCAAGGATTAGGTTAAGGTTAAGGTTAAGTGCCAGAGCATGGGCACCACAAGCGGCGACAGTAAACTGTCGCTCCCCACGGAAGCCCCCGGATAGTCTCAACCTCATCCTCGGACTCGACACAGCCAAGACCAACCTCAACCTGACCCCAATACATCTCACTTATAATTAACAAATGAAAATTTTAGTTACCGGCACCGCAGGCTTCATCGGCTACCACCTGGCTAACCGCCTCACCGCCCGCGGCGACCAAGTCACCGGCCTCGACATCATAAACGACTACTACGACCCCAATGTCAAGTACAACCGCTTGAAGCGCGCCGGCATCGCAAAGGACCAAATCGAATACGGCAAACCGTTACAGAGCACGACCCACAGCAACTACAAGTTTGTGAAGCTGGACCTGGTGGACCGCGACGGGCTCAATAGCTTGTTCAAAGCCGAACAGTTTGATGCCGTGGTGAACCTGGCCGCACAGGCCGGCGTGCGCTATAGCCTTATCAACCCGCAGGCGTATATCGATAGCAATATCATTGGATTCACCAATATACTGGAATGCTGCCGGCACCATGAAGTGGGGCACCTGGCGTACGCCTCGAGCTCGAGCGTGTACGGACTGAATGAGAAAATGCCTTTGTCTACGGCAGATAATGTGGACCACCCGATTTCCCTCTATGCGGCTTCCAAGAAGAGCAACGAGCTGATGGCCCATACTTACAGCCACTTATTTGGACTACCGACCACCGGGCTGCGCTTCTTTACGGTCTATGGTCCCTGGGGCCGGCCGGATATGGCGCTCTTCCTCTTTACGGATGCGATGCTGAAGGGCGAGCCGATCAAGGTCTTCAACCACGGCAACATGGTGCGCGACTTTACGTATGTGGATGATATCGTGGAGGGCGTCACGCGCGTCATCGATAACCCACCGCAGGGCAATACTTCCTGGACTGGCGCTGCCCCGCAGCCCGACTCCTCCGTAGCGCCCTGGAAAGTCTACAACATCGGCAACAACAACCCCGTCAAGCTCATGGACTTCATTAAAGCCATTGAGGACAAACTGGGGATCACTGCCGAAAAGAATATGATGGATATCCAACCGGGCGACGTCCCCGCTACCTACGCGGATGTGCAGGACTTGATGGATAACTTTGGGTATAAGCCGGAGACCACGATACGGGAGGGAATTGATGCGTTTGTGGATTGGTACCTGGCCTACTACAAAATCAAAATAACTGAACAAGGATAAAGCCAAGAAACCAAGGTTAAAGTGTAAAGCTGACAAGGTTAAAGTACCAACCCAGCCCCCCAACCACCACAATACCAAAACACCACAACACCCAAAACAAAGGTTAAAGCGTAAAGTGGCAAAGTTTAAAGGACCAAGCCAGCACCGAAAAACCCCAAAACCCTAACACCAAAATACCAGACAACGCCAGGAAAACCATAACAGCACAATACCAAAGCACCAGAAAATCACAACACCCAAGCCCCCCCAAAACCTCCTCAAACGATTCTAAGCAAAGATTGGTTATTCTAATATGCAAAACTATAAAGCCACCAAACCGGAAGAAACCAATCCCACTCCATCCGCAACTGCGCTCTCCCGCCGTATGTTCTGGGACACACCCGTTTCCAATATCCATTGGCACGAACATCGGCACTTCATCGTACAGCGGGTCATGCGTTACGGAAAGCTGGAAGACTGGAAGCTCATCCAACAATGGTATGGACCAGATAGGCTTCGTGAAATTGTAGTATCTCTAAACAACCTTGATGCCATAAGTGTAGCTTTCCTAAGCTTAGTATTGAATATCGACAAAAAAGCATTCCGGTGCTACACAGAAAAACAGTCTCGGCAGAGCTTCTGGGATTATTAGAATCCCTCATGGCAATACCAGCCTTTTCGAAACTGCGCTTGGTGGGTGGTACAGCTCTGGCGCTACAGCTTGGGCATCGGAGCTCCATAGATATTGATTTATTTGGCGAACATCATCTCGATGATCATCAGCTTTCAGCACAATTATCGGAATTTGCAGAAGTAGTTGCCATAGGGGGCAGCAGTTCCATCAAAGCTTTTTTCATCAACGATATCAAAGTCGACATCGTCAATTACCCCTATCCATGGATTGCTTCGCAAGTAGAGGAAGATGGTATTCGTATGGCGTCAATCTTGGATATCGCCGCCATGAAAATTGCAGCGATTGAACAGCGTGGTTCCAAAAAAGACTTTATCGACCTTTATTTCCTGCTACAGCAATTTTCACTTTCGGAAATATTGCAATTCTACCAACAAAAAATCACCGATGGAAATGAATGGATAGCCCTCCGTAGCCTAGCTTACTTCGAGGATGCAGAACGCGAGCCGATGCCAACGATGTTCTCCGATGCCTCCTGGCTACTTATCAAAAACCACATCGCTAATGAGGTTCGAAAGTATAGCCGCCAATAAGCCAAAATACCTGAACAAGGTTAAAGTGTAAAGCTGCCAAGGTTAAAGCAGCACCAAAACACCAAAACACCACAATCCCCCCCCCTTGCCCCACCCCCAAAAAAAACCTAACTTGTCAGAAACCTTTCCAAACGGCGACATGACACAAAACATAAAAATACCCATCCATCAACTCAATGAAGACAAGCTCAAAGAGTTGCAGGAAAAGTACCCCGGGGCAGAAGTCAACCTGATCCTGCAGGCCAAGCCAGGTAGCAGCTTGAACGAACAAGACTTCTGGGGGATCATTGGCCTGCTGGACTGGGAAGCCAAAACAGATGAAGCCATTGTCCACCCGGCAGTAGAAAAGCTTGCCCAACTCGATGCCCGCTCCATCTACAGCTTTGCAGACTTGCTGTCTGAAAAATTATACCAACTCGACCAAAAGAAATACGCCCTGCATATAGGCGAGGATGCCTGGCAGCCAGACACCTACTTCTCCGTAGATAATTTCCTGTACGCTCGCGCTTGCGTCATCGCCAACGGGAAAGACTACTACGAAGAGGTATTGATCAAGCCAGAGGCAATGCCCAAAGACCTGACCTTCGAGTCCCTGCTATATATACCCAGCGAGGTCTTCGAGCTTAAAACCGGTAATCCCTACGACTACATACCTGCCTACCCTATTGAAACGTATAGCAATAAGCAGGGCTGGAGAGACTGAATGGTATGGCAAAACACGGAAATAGCCTCGACAATGAAAAAGAGCATCATCTCTACACCATACACGATCGAAAGGAGAAGGACATCTTCAAATATGGCATTAGCGACAAACCTATTGGAAAAGATGGCTACTCCTCAAGAATGCGTGAACAAATCAATTTCCTCAATGCAGCCGTAGGTATCATCCGCTACGTTGGAGAAATCCTCATCAAAGGAATAATTGGCAGAAAAAAAGCGCGCCAACTTGAAGACGAGCATATTGAGGCTTATGAGCGCGAAAATGGCAGAAAACCCAGAGGGAACAGAAGATGAACCACAGAACCACAAAACCAAAACACCACAAAACCCTTTGAAAAACACATAAGAGAACGTTTAGAGTTTAGTTCATGGCTGGGGCTAGGATAGTTTAGGGTTTAGGGCTGGGAGTAGTCCTTGTTGGTTTAGGGTTTAGAGCTGGGAGCAGTTCTTGCTAGTTTAGAGGTTAAAGTATTAGATTTTCGTTAACTCGCGTTTTAGGTTAAAAAAATAAAATGTCAGCCAGCGGAGCCCCTCTAAACTCTACCCCCCTAAACCATGAAAACCTACAGCTTCGAGTCCCTAAAAGCCTGGCAAACGAGTAAAGAACTGGCAAAAACAGTGTACAAAATCACCAAAAATTTTCCGGCAGACGAGCGCTATGGACTGACAAGCCAAATCCGAAGATCAGCCGTTTCCGTACCTACAAATATTGCCGAAGGCAGCGGAAGAATAACCGGTAAAGACAAAGCTCACTTTTCGACACAATCCTACAGCAGTCTAATGGAAGTACTCAACCACGCCATCATAGCCCAGGAACTAGGCTACATGAGCCAGGAACAGCTAAAAGATTTAAGAACCCAAGTCAACCAGGTAGCCCCATTACTCAGCGGATTACGTACAGCACAACTCAAGCAATCAAGCTAGTCCCCCCTCTAAACCCTAAACCCCTAAACCCTAAACTTATAACCCCCAAAAATGAACCCCACCATAAAAAACATAACCCTCTATACCCTAATTACCCTCCTTCTCTCTTCCTGCGTCACCCACGACGAGCTCCTCAACTTCAACCAAGGTCCCGAGTTCCCAGCATCCCCGGTAGACATCCAAAACCTGCCAGAGCTGGAAATACAGCCTGATGACCTGCTCTCCATACGGATAAAAGCACTCGACCCCATCGCAGCGATGCCCTTTAATATTGATCCGGAGGGTATGGCGAATATGAATATGAATATGGCGGGTGGTGGCATGCGCCCACTGATTGGATATCTAGTAGACCGGGAAGGCACCATCGATATGCCCATGCTGGGAAAAATCAAGGTGCTGGGAAAAAGCACCGATGAGGTACGGCAAATCGTACTGAAAAAGCTGAAACCGTTTTTGAACAACCCGGTGGTTTCGGTACGGTTTTTAAACTTTAGGATCACGGTATTAGGGGAAGTACTTGGGCCAGGGACATTTTTCGTAGCTAATGAGAGAGTAACGGTACTCGACATGCTGGGATTGGCCGGCGACATCACGCCTTATGGCAACCGGACTAACATCCTGGTGATCCGCGAAGAAGACGGGCAACGTGAGTTTGGCCGGCTGAACATACAGGAACGGGATATCTTCCAGTCGCCTTACTTTTACCTGCAGCAAAACGATGTAATCTATGTGGAGCCGCTTCCGGTACGTACGGCTTCTATTCGGGATCAGTCCACAAGGATACTTCCTTGGCTTTCGGCGATTACGGCGTTGACTACTTTGGCTTTGACGTTAAGTAATCTTTAATTGAGGCGGAGCGAGGGCTGGAGAGGGTTAGAGTTTAGGGCAGAGCTGGGACTGGGGTAGTTTAGAGTTTAGTTCAGGGCTGGGGCTAGGATAGTTTAGGGTTTAGGGCAGGGAGTAGTCTTTGTTGGTTTAGGGTTTAGGGCTTGACTCGGTCCGGGATGGTTAAAAGGTTTTTCGTTAACTAGCGTTTTAGGTTGAAAAAATAAAATGTCAGCCAGCGGAGCCCCTCTAAACTCTACCCCCCTAAACACTAAACCATGAAAACCTACAGCTTCGAGTCTTTAAAAGCCTGGCAAACCAGTAAAAAACTAGCGAAGATTGTGTACCAGGCAACTCGGAACTTTCCAAAAGAAGAACGCTACGGCCTGACAAGCCAAATGCGAAGAGCAGCACTTTCTGTACCCACGAATATAGCCGAAGGCAGCGGACGGATAACCGGCAAAGATAAAGCCCACTATACCGCCCAATCCTATGGCAGCCTGATGGAACTACTCAACCATGCCATTATAGCACACGAACTAAGCTTCTTGGAAACAGACCAACTAACAGCAATTCGCACACAAATCGACCAAGTCGCACCTCTATTAAGTGGACTCCGAAAAGCCCAACTCAAACAACCCTAAACTTTAAACTCTAAACCCTAAACCCCGACAAGCCACACCCCAAGACCTAAACCCTAAACTCTAAACCCCAACAAGCCACACCCCAAGACCTAAACCCTAAACCCCGACAAGCCACACCCCAAGACCTAAACCCTAAACTCTAAACCCCGATAAGCCACAGCCCAGAACCTAAACCCTAAACCCCGACAAGCCACACCCCAAGACCTAAACCCTAAACCCCGACAAGCCACACCCCAAGACCTAAACCCTAAACTCTAAACCCCGAAAAGCCACAGCCCAGAACCTAAACCCTAAACCCCGAAACCCGACAAGCCACACCCAAGAAAAAGAAATTGAACAACAACATAAACAACCCCGACTTCAACCAACCCGACCCCTACGAAGGAGACGCCATCGACATAAAAGAACTCCTCTTTGCCTTCCTACGCGGTTGGTATTGGATTGTGCTCTGCGTGGTGATTGGCTTTTTCGGGGCAAGGTTCTACCTGAGGTATACGGTGCCAATCTATCAAGCTACAGAAAAGATCTTGATCAAAGAGGAAGAAAGCAGTGGGCTGTCAGAAGAAGCGGTGTTGCAGGAAATTGGGATACTAAAACCGAGTGGTAACATTGGTAATGAAATACAGATTCTGAAATCGCGGTCCCTAATGCAGGAGGTCATGCAGGAACTGGGGCTGACTGTAGAATACCTGGGCTTGGGGAGGATAAGGAATACCGAACTTTACCGAAGCTCACCAGTGGTTGTCGACTCTGTACATTGGGGAGGTGGCAAGACATCGGCTACGCTTGACTTAGAACTTATTGGTGCCGGTTCCTTCACCTTGCTGGACTTGGAGAATGAAACAGAAAGTACGCATTCTTTTTCCGAACCCTTAGTCCTCGATCGAGACACCTTTTGGTTGCAGTATGTACCCAATAAAAACAATGCTATCCGCATTCAGATCAATATTGGGATTGGGCCAAATCGTTACCTGAAGCCACTACAGATAAAAACAGTGGATGATTACTCCAGTGTGCTGAACCTGCAAATTGAGGACCCTGTACCGAAAAAAGCGGTAGACATTCTGAACAAACTGGTTGAAGTCTACAATCAGGCAGCTATTGATGATAAGAATCAAGTAGCGAAGAAAACGCTGAAGTTTATTGATGAGCGCCTTCGATTGCTCACTATTGAACTGAGCGATGTGGAAGGGGGGCTGGAACAGTATAAAGAGCGAAATGAAATTCCTACGGAGACCAATACAGCCGTAGATATGGTGCTGGGTGAGATAGCCCAATATGATAATACACTGACGCAGGAACAGATTCGGCTTGAATTGTTGAAGGCTGTAGAGGATATGCTAAGCAGCGGGGATGTCAATCAATATGAATTGATACCTGCTAATATCGTCTTGGAAGACGCCGGTGGGTTGGATGCGCAAATTCAGCGGTACAATGAACTCCTATTGGACAGGGAACGGTTGATGCGGGCGGCGGGTGCGGACAACCCCCAATTGCTTGCACTGAATGATCAGCTGGTGGGCATGCGGCAAAATATTGTGCAGAGTGTGCAAGCGGTACGGCAAAACCTCGAGCTTTCGATCCGAGAGACTCAACGAAAACTGAAGGAATTACAGCAACGGATCAATCAGGTGCCGCGGCAGGAACGGGAGTTGCTGGAAATTAAACGGCAGCAGAATACTAAAGAGGCGTTGTTTCTCTTTTTGCTGCAGAAGAAAGAAGAGACTGCGCTTTCAGCCGCCATTACCGTACCGAACGCCCGGGTAATTGACTCTGCTATCTCGGGTAGCACCCCAGTCTCTCCAAATGCTATGCGCATTTATGCCCTTGGTCTTATGCTGGGCTTTGCCTTCCCTATCGGATTGATCTTCCTACGGGAATTGCTGGACAATAAAATTTACAGCGAGGCAGATATCAAACGATTTACCCAAACCCCGGTGCTGGGCGCTATCGCGCAAAGCAAAAGTGAGAATCCCATTGTGGTGAAGCCTAATAGCCGTACTGGGATTGCGGAGATGTTCCGGTTATTAAGGACCAACCTCAACTATATTGGTCAGGGGCAGTCTAAGCAAGTACTATTGATTACCTCAGGCATGGGGAGCGATGGAAAAACCTTTATTGCGATCAATCTGGGGATTTCTCTTTCTTTGACTGGCAAGCGGGTTGTAATTTTGGGACTGGATTTGCGTAAACCAAAATTGTCCAAGTATTTAACCGAGGAATCAGATTACGAAGGCGAAGGGGTGACCAACTACCTGGTCTCAGATATAGAGATAGATACAGTCCTTCGGTCTACCGAAATTAACGAAAATCTGTTTTTTATTCCCAGTGGACCGATACCGCCTAATCCGGCGGAGCTTTTAAGTGGGCCCAAAACGCCTCAGTTATTCGAATACTTAAAGCAACAGTTTGATTACATTGTGATTGATACAGCTCCGGTAGGACTGGTGGCGGATGCCTTTCTTTTAGAACCTTACACCGATATCTCACTGTTTTCGGTCCGCTACGGAAAAACGCCACAGGAAATGCTCGCTGGACTGGAGGAAATGCGCAAAGATAAAAAGTTGAAAAACCCGGCTATTGTACTCAATGGGGTGAAAGCGGGCAAAGGGTATGGGTATGGGTATGGGTATGGGTATGGGTATGGGTATGGGTATGGGTACTATGAGGAGGATCAGAATAAGAAATGGTGGAAGATTTTTGGCTAGTTAGCTTGCTTAGTAAGCTAAGGTACATAAAACCTGAATTTAAATATTGTAGGGAAATAATCCCTAACTGAACAAAATAATTATTTTAGTTGACCTCAAGGCACGTCATACAGTTGACCTTTAGAAAAAAGTATATTTAATCACCTTTCTTCATGTAGCAATAAAGGTAAAATCCAATAGTAAATTGGATTAGCCTTGAGTGACTTCAATGTCTTTAGTCCTAAGCTGTTGAGAAAAAAGTTTAAAGCAGGTTTAGGAGAAGATTAAGATTGGTATAAAGCTTTGTAGATGAATCTTTTAGATTTGATTGGTAGGAAAAAAAAACTTTTTCTAGAGGATATTGAGATACGGGAGCAAGAGCTTTTAGGTAAAATAAGTAAATCTAAGTTTCTAGTTTTGGGTGGAGCTGGCTCTATTGGGCAAGCAGTAACCAAAGAAATCTTTAAGCGAAAACCTCTAAAGCTGCATGTAGTAGATATCTCCGAGAATAATTTGGTAGAACTCGTGCGAGATATTCGTAGTTCATTTGGCTATATTGAAGGAGACTTTCAAGCCTTTGCATTAGACATTGGCTCCTGGCAATACGATGCTTTTTTTGAGCAGGATGGTCAATATGATTATGTGTTGAACTTGTCAGCGTTGAAGCACGTACGTAGCGAAAAAGACCCTTATACCTTAATGCGGATGATTGAGGTAAATGTCTTTAATACCGACAAAACCATCCAACAGAGCGTTGCCAAAGGGGTGAAAAAATATTTCTGTGTTTCTACCGATAAAGCTGCGAATCCGGTAAATATGATGGGTGGCTCCAAAAGAATCATGGAAATGTTCTTGATGAGACAGAGCCAGCACATAGAAATTTCCACTGCTCGTTTTGCTAACGTAGCTTTTTCCGATGGTTCATTACTGCATGGATTTAATCAGCGTATTTTAAAGAAGCAGCCGATTGTAGCGCCCAATGATGTGAGAAGATATTTTGTGACCCCACAAGAGTCAGGGGAATTATGCTTAATGTCTACCATTTTTGGTGAGAACCGTGATATTTTCTTCCCCAAATTAAGTCAGGACTTACATTTAATAACCTTCGCAGATATTGCGGAGCGATACCTCAAAGATAGAGGCTACCAAGTACATGAGTGTGAAAGTGAAGAGGAGGCGCGAGAATTAATTGCGACTCTGCCGGATAAAGGCATTTGGCCTTGTTTGTTCACTCCTTCGGATACAACAGGGGAAAAAGACTTTGAGGAGTTTTTTACCGAAAATGAAATTTTGGATTTAGAGCGTTTTGAAAGCTTAGGGGTAATTAAGAATGCCCTAGAATTGAATGAGGAAATGCTTGTTCATTTCGAGAGTGTTATAAATGGCTTAAAGCAAAACGGAGTTTGGGGAAAGGAAGAAATAGTTAAGCTATTTCATGAAATGATACCCAATTTTGGACATGAAGAGAAGGGAAAGTATTTGGATGGGAAAATGTAGCTTTTTGCGGTCGATTTGTCTAGGAGGTTGAGTTGTTGATTCGTTGAGTGGATGAGATGAGGAGATACGGTTTTGAAAAGTTAGAGGTTTGGCAAGACGCTAAGTTGCTGGCTGTATTGATTTATAAAGAATCTAAGGACTTTCCTGACAATGAAAGTTTCGGGCTAACTAGTCAGTTAAGACGAGCGGCGGTTTCAGTATCCTCTAATATACCAGCGGGCAGCACTAGGAGTACAAAACGAGATTAAGCACATTTTTATACGATGGCTTATAGTAACTTAATGGAGGCATTGAGCCAGTTGCTTTTGGCAGGCGATCTCGGTTTTATTCAAGAAGATAGAATGGATCAATTAAGACTAGTGATAGAAAAGGTCTCAAACAAATTAAGTGCCTTAAGAAAAGCTGCATTAAGTTCCTAAACACCTAAACATTGCAACAAATAACCAGTGCAAACAGATAAATTAATAAGAAGCATCCGTGATATATTCCAAACTAAGGAGTTTATCCCTTTGCATGAACCTAAACTTGGAGCGCGTGAGCAGGAATTGGTAACGGATTGTTTACGCTCGACTTTTGTTTCTTCAGTGGGAGAATATGTAAACAGGGCGGAAGATCAGTTAGCGGAATTAACTGGCACAGCAAAGGCTACTGCGGTTGTGAATGGAACTGCTGCCTTGCAAGTTGCTTTAAGGCTAGCGGGTGTGAAAGCGGGTGATGAAGTTATTACACAAGCTTTAACTTTCGTGGCTACGGCAAATGCCATTGCTTACAATAATGCAGAAGCAGTTTTTGTAGATGTAGATTTGGATACCATGGGGTTGTCCCCAGTAGCGATGGAAAAGTGGTTAGAAGAAAATGCCGAAATGCGCGAAGGCTCGGCTTTTAATAAAAAGACAAATAGAAGAATAGCGGCTTGTATGCCCATGCATACTTTTGGCTTTATCTGTCGAATGACAGAAATAGTAGCTATTGGTGAGAAATGGAATATTCCGGTAGTAGAGGATGCGGCAGAGGCTTTGGGGAGTTATACTGGTGAAGGTAAAAGCGCGGGAAGTTTTGGATTGATGGGAGCAGGTGATTATTATGAATGATCACCAGAAGAAGCGTTTTGCCCAAAATATTGTTAGCACGCTTTTTAATACAGTTAACGGGAAGAAGATAGCATTTTTAGGTTGGGCCTTCAAGAAGGATACGAATGACACGCGTGAATCGGCTGCTATTTATGTTGCAGATGAACTTGTCGCAGAAAGAGCAGAGGTAACCGTTTACGACCCTAAGGTGAGCAGGGCGCAGATGTTAGGGGATTTAAACTATTTGGCTACGCGAGCAATAGAGGAGAATGATTCTCTATTAAAAATTGCCGAAGATGCTTATGAAGCCTGTGAAGGTGCGCATGCTATTGCAGTTTTGACTGAATGGGATGAATTTAAAGATTTAGATTGGCAGAAAATCTATGAGAATATGGCAAAACCAGCCTTTCTTTTCGACGGCAGAGCTATTTTAAACAAAAAGAACTTGGAAACAATAGGTTTTCAAGTTTATAGAATTGGGAAACATTAAAATTTATTGCATTGAAGACATTAAAAGAATCTAAAATTGCCTTAATTGGTCTCGGTTACGTAGGTTTACCCTTGGCAGTGGAGTTTGCTAAAAAATACCCTACCTTAGGTTTTGATATCAATAAAAATCGCATCGAAGAACTAAGCAAAGCCAAAGATCGTACTTTGGAAGTTGGAGTTGAAGAATTGAAGTCGGTTCTGGTCGCGAATCCAATGATATTAAAAAATAGTTCGAAGGGACTTTATTGTAGCGATGCCATTACAGATATAAGTGAATGCAATATCTATATTGTAACAGTACCTAACCCAACGGATGCCTATAACAGACCTGTCCTGACCCCATTAACTAAATCTAGCGAAACGGTCGGAAAAGTATTAAGTAAGGGAGATGTGGTTATTTATGAATCAACTGTGTACCCGGGAGTGACGGAAGATCACTGCGTACCGATTTTAGAAAAGATTTCAGGTTTAAAATATAATGAAGACTTCTTTGTAGGTTATTCGCCTGAACGTATCAATCCAGGAGATAAAAAGCATACGGTAACTAAAATCTTAAAAGTGACTAGCGGGTCAACCCCCGAGGTGGCAGAGTACGTCGATCAATTGTATAAATCGGTTATCACCGCTGGTACATTTAAGGCTTCAAGTCTCAAAGTAGCATAAGCAGCTAAGGTTATTGAAAACTCGCAGCGTGACATCAATATTGCTTTTGTAAATGAATTAGCGAAGATTTTCAATTTAATGGGGATTGATACTTCTGAAGTATTAGAAGCTGCTGGCACGAAATGGAACTTTTTACCCTTTAAGCCGGGTTTAGTGGGAGGACACTGCATAGGAGTGGATCCTTATTATCTCGCCCAAAAAGCGCAGGAAGTCGGCTATCACCCCGAAATTATTTTAGCCGGGCGTCGTTTGAACGATAGTATGGGCGAATATGTAGCCTCACAAATTGTCAAACTCATGATACGTCGAGAGCGTAAAATTTTAGGCGCCAAAGTTTTAATGTTGGGAATTACTTTTAAAGAAGATTGCCCTGATATCCGCAATACTCGAGCCATTGATATTTATAAAGAATTAAAATCCTACGAAATTGATACGGAGGTTTATGATCCGTGGGCAGATGCCGCGGAGGTTAAACATGAGTACGGTATTGATTTAGTAGATGCTCCTAAAGGAACTTATGATGCGATTGTTTTAGCGGTGGCGCATAAGGAGTTTTTGGAGATGGATTTGCAGAAGTTGAAGAAGGAAGGGGGGATATTGTTTGATGTTAAGAGTATTCTGCCTAAGGAGATGGTTGATGGAAGGTTGTAGTTTGGTGTAGTTTGGGTCACAAAGGACACTAAGAAGACACAAAGGGCACTGAGAGAGTGTTGTGCTAAGGTCACGGAGGACGCGAAGAAGGCACAAAGGGCACAGCGAAAGTGTTGCTAAGGTCACGAAGAACGCTAAGGAGACACGGAGGGCGCTGAGAGAGTTGTGGATGTTGGACACAGAGGACGCTAAGGAGGCACGAAGGGCACAATGAAAGGCAGGTGATAAGGTCATAAAGGAAACTAAGTGGTCATGTAGAGTTCTAAGTAATGGAGAAAGTAAACACTTTGGCAAGTATAGTTTTGGATGCAGCATTTGATTTGCATAAAACTTTGGGGCCTGGTTTACTGGAAAATGCCTACAAGAACTGCCTTTATGCTGACCTTATTGAAGCGGGATTAAAGGTTGAAAAAGAAAAAGCGATTCCAATAGAGTACAAGGGTTTAATTATTGAGCAGGGGTACAGAATTGATTTGCTTGTGGAAGACTGCCTCGTGGTGGAATTGAAAGCGGTGGAGGCCTTAATGGATAAGCATGTAGCACAGACTCTTACTTATCTCCGCTTAGGTAATTATAAGTTAGGATTGTTATTAAATTTCAATGAGAAATTATTGAAAAATGGTATTAGGCGAATCATCAATTAGTGGTTTCGATTTTTTAAATAGTACAGATTAGAAGTAGTTCAGCGCCCAACAACGCATCAAGGCCTTTGTTGACCTTTGTGTTTACTTAGTGCGCTTTGTGACCAAAAATAAATTATGAGCGAAGCGAATAAAAAAACAAACCTACTAATCACCGGTGGAGCGGGCTTCATAGGCTCTAACCTGGTAGAACACTTTCTTAGGGATGAGCGAGTGGGATTGGTGAGGGTATTAGATAACCTATCAAATGGTTATTACGAAAATATTGAAGAATTTATAGGGCATCCGCGTTTTGAGTTTATTGAAGGGGATATCTGTGATTATGATACCTGTTTAAAAGCCTGTGAGGGGATTGATAAGATTAGTCACCAAGCAGCATTGGGTTCGGTGCCAAGGAGTATTGAAGATCCGATGTTGACCAATAAAGTAAATGTGGGAGGGACGGTGAATGTATTGCATGCGGCCCATACTCAAGGCGTGGAGCGAGTGATACTGGCTTTTTCAAGCAGTACTTACGGCGACCATCCGGGTTTACCAAAGGTAGAAGGTAGAGAAGGTAAGCCTTTATCGCCCTACGCAGTAAGCAAAGCGGCCATTGAGCAGTATGCCGATGTTTTCGCCAGCACATACGGTTTAAACTACGTGGGCCTGCGCTACTTTAACATTTTTGGCCCCAAGCAAAATCCTGATAATCCTTATGCAGCGGTAATTCCTATTTTCTGCAAGGCCTTTTTAGAAGATGGCCAAATAACCATTAATGGCGATGGTGAAACCAGTCGCGATTTTACTTTTGTGCACAATGCGGTTTTAGCCAATGATTTAGCCTTATTCACCCAGAATAAAGAAGCGCTTAATCAAGTATATAATACCGCTTGTGGAGACCAAGTAACCTTAAACGAAATGGTGAAAATGCTGGAGAAGATTTCTGGTAAAACGGTATCGGTTAAGTACGGACCAGAACGCCCGGGCGATGTAAAACACAGCAGAGCCGATATAACCAAGATTACCAAGCGATTGGACTATAAACCGAAGATGCGTTTTGAAGAGGGTTTGAAAGGGGTTTTTGAGTGGTATTCGGGCATTAGTTGATCTATCTGAATTTCT
>Ga0307933_1001788_pt1 | contig 15786 bp, 10 predicted proteins | sample OrgLakmetageno88_FD_201811 | JGI IMG/M metagenome (GOLD analysis project Ga0307933, IMG submission 201811) | Saline water microbial communities from Organic Lake, Antarctica - #88 | ecosystem: Environmental > Aquatic > Non-marine Saline and Alkaline > Saline | place: Antarctica: Organic Lake...
AAATATCATGGAAAATTTCGAGAAGCAATATGCCTTCAAGGGGCACGCCAAGTTCGTCGAGATTGCCCGGCTCTTCGGCTGGGATCGGCTGGTCGACCGTCGGATTATGGCGATTGGAGATCCGCATGGGCGGCAGCGAATCTGGTCAATCCGCAATCAGATCTCGACGGCGACGGGATGCTCAACGGCGACGAACGGATTTGGGGACTGGATCCGACAAGTGGGGCATCTTCAAGTCCGATCCAGCTCGGACCTACTTTGCGAAACGGTAGCTTTTCCTACACCCGTCGCGACCAGTCACTCACCGGACAAAACTATAGCGTCTGGGTCTCGACCGACCTGTCCGGATGGAATGAGGATACCGGAGCCCAGCAAATCCCCGGCGAGACTGACAGCAACGGCGTGCAGTCAGTGGAAACGATCCTGAGCTCCGAACTGCTCGACGAACCCAGCTTGTTTATCCAGATGCGAGCCAGTGAGTGATCCCTTATCCCAAAAGGGTAGCGCAGGCCCGTCCCCGGACCGCACGGATGGAAAAGGTAGCGCAGGTCCGTCCCCGGACCGCACGAACGCTGTTTAACCTAAATCCAGCAGTCAGAGGTCAGAGGTCAGAGGTCAGCAGTCGGAGAACAGAGAACAGGCATCGAAAATCAGGCACTTAGCGCACTATCGATTTCCGCTCCCGATGCATTCCCCTAGGGACTCAAAAGCACTTTGGCGCAGCTAGAAATCCCATAGCGAACTAGCATTCAAATCTGTCTCCTGCCATCTGCCTCCTGCTGTCCCCCTGATCTTCTGGCGCATACACAAACTATTCTGAAAATAGCCACAGTTAATTAGTCACTTTTACCTATCGTGGGCTTGTTAACGAGAAATATCTGGGATTTAATGCAATTTCTATCCAATAGAGTTCAGTCCTTATCCCACCCACAACCCTAAATATATATATGAAACGTAGCCACCAATACGCTCGAAGCACACGTGTCTGCTTAGCCCTTTCTGCTTGGATTACATTGCTAGCAATCTCACCGGCCTCCGCCGCCGATTATTACTGGGACGCCGATGGCGCTACTCCCGGTTTCGGTGACGCCGATAGCACGACCTGGGATGCAACCGGCACCGGCAACTTGTGGAGCACGGATGCGACAGGGAGTTCCGCGACCGCAGCTATTCAGACCACGACAGCCGACGATCTTTTCTTCGGCACCGCCGCCACCAGCATTAGTGGTGACATCACGATCGCTGGTCCAGTGAATGCAAACTCCGTTTTTAATGCCGGTGGAAACCCTGCCGGAACTACCCCCACCATCAACTTCTCGGCCACAGGCAGCTACGAAAGAGCCAACAATAATGGAAACTTTCCTGCCGGCACTACCTTTACCGGAAATGCCATCAGTTTCACCTGAAAATCCCAAAGAAATTTGAATGTAGCCAATGTCGACACCAGCAGCGCCGGCCAGATCATCCTGTCAACCGCCTCGACATCCACTTTTCTATATCCGGGCAGGACCGTCATGGATGAGACCGCAAACGTAACTCTTGGCGCTGAAAACGCCCCGCTGGTTTTCGACGGTGGCACGCTGCGGATGGCCACCGGCTTCCCGTATGAAACCCTAAGCGGCTTGCATGCGGCCCACCCCGTTTCCTTCACGGCCGACAAGGATGCCGGGTTTGAACATCTGAATAATTCCTTCGCAACCTTCACAATCGATATACTGATCGATCTGGGCACGGGTACTTTTTGGCCTGAGAGCTCAAGCTTCAAACCCATTGTGCTGACTCAGGCAAACACTTGGGGCCAGATCAATCTCACCAGCGCCGTAGTCGAGGTCAGCGCATTGGAGCAACTTGGTCCCGTCGGGAGTATCGTTCAATTTGGATCGGGCACAATAGAACTCGACGCGGGCACCCTGCGAATCACGGGCACCACCTTAAGTGACTTCGGCGATCGCATTTTCCAAACCACGGAAACAAAAAACGCGGAATTCGATATTGTCGAAGCAGCGCACACCTTCACTTTGGACAGAGTGCTGGCCATGACCACGGGTGATCTCATCAAATCAGGTAATGGCACATTGGCCCTGTCGGGGACCATCAATACCTACACGGGAGCCACCACCGTCGCCGCCGGCACGCTCGCTCTCATTGGCGGCAGCCAGACCTCTACGATCACCGTATCCAGCGGTGCCTCGCTCGGCTTCACGCTCGGCTCAGCGACCACCTCTTCCGCCTCGGTCGATCTGACCAACGGAGGCGTCACCATCTCAAATCCGGATGCGGTCGACGGCTCCTTGTCCCGTCCTGAGCTTGTCGAAGGGCAAAAGCATTGCGGACCAAAGTAGATTCCGTAAGGCAAACTATTCTATTTATTGTAACAGAATAAGAGGGTATTTATCTTGATGTGTCTGGCATCAAAATCATGCTCCTGCGAGTGCCCTATATGAACCACATCTCAAGGTTCCTTCCCATCGTTTGCGCCGTTTGCATCTGTGCTTTCTGCCAGATTCACCTTATCCACAGCCGATCTCCATGACACGTATCATCCTACTCCTCTTCGCTAGCGCATTGCTGGTGGCTCCGTCCGCACATGCCCGCAAGCCACCGATGCCGCATCCGGATTTCACTCAGGGCGATCACATTCCGGAAGGTGCCACTCACGACTGGACACTCGGTGCGACCGGCGCCCGCGGCTGGATCTACAGCAACCAGTTGGAAACCACCAAGGCCCGTCAGATCTACATCACCGAAGTCGCCAAAGGCTCACCCGCCGACGGAACGCTTGAGGTGGGCGATGTGGTCCTCGGTATCGGCAAAGACCCATTCGTCACCGACCCGCGAGTCACTTTCGCGAAAGCGCTGACCGCTGCTGAGTCCGCTGCCGGCCAGGGCGAACTCAACCTTCTACGCTGGCGCGCAGGCGATACAACTCCCGTCACGGTGAAGCTACCGGTGCTGGGCACTTACAGCCCGACCGCACCCTACAACTGCCCAAAATCGAAGTTGATCCTCGAACAAGGGTGCAAGACGCTCGCCGAACGCATCCAGCAGGAAGGCTATAACCCGAGCCCGATCTCGCGCTCACTCAATGCGCTCGCGCTACTCGCCAGCGGTGACGAATCCTACCTACCAGTCATTCGCCAGGAGGCCGAATGGGCCTCCAATTACAAGGCCGATGGTTTCCAGGTTTGGTATTACGGCTACGTTGTCTCCTTCCTGGCTGAATACGTCATGGCCACTGGTGACGAATCGGTGATGCCCGGCCTAAAACGCCTGGTGATGGAAGCGGTGAAAGGCCAAAGCATTGTTGGCTCATGGGGCCACCGCTTTGCTGGCAAGGATGGACGCCTGGTGGGATACGGCATGATGAATGCCCCGGGCGTGACACTCACCATTTCGCTGGTGCTCGCTCAAAAGGCCGGCGTCGATGATCCCAAAGTAACCACTGCGATCGAGCGCAGCGCCAAGCTGCTCCGCTTTTACATCGGCAAAGGGGCCGTCCCCTACGGTGACCACCACCCCTGGATCAAAACCCATGAGGACAATGGCAAATGCGGAATGGCCGCCGTGCTCTTCAATCTTCTGGAAGAACCCCAAGGGGCTCGCTTCTTCTCGCGCATGAGCCTCGCAGCCCACGGCTCAACTCGTGATACCGGCCACACCGGCAACTTCTGGAACATCACCTGGGCGATGCCCGGTGTCGTGCAATCCGGTCCGAATGCATCCGGCGCGTGGATGCACGAATTCGGTGCCTGGTATTTCGACCTCGCCCGCAATCACAACGGCACCTTCCTCCACCAAGGGCCACCGCAAGCCAAACCCGACCATACCTATGAATGGGATGCCACCGGCGCTTATCTCCTCGCCTACGCCATGCCGCTCAAAAAGCTCATCCTGACCGGTCGCGAACCCGCCACCACCGCGCAACTCAACGCCGCACAAGCCTCCGCCATCATCGATGACGGCCGCGGTTGGACCAACAGCGACCACACCAGCGCCTACGATCAAATACCCGATGATGTCTTAATCGAACGCCTTAGCAGTTGGTCTCCAGTCGTTCGCGAACGTGCTGCCGCCGCCTTGGCCCGCCGTAACACCGCACCCATCCAGACGTTCATCTCCATGCTTTCGGCACCAAAGCTGGAAACCCGCCTCGGCGCCTGCCAAGCCCTAGCCCAATTCGGCGACAAGGCCGCACCTGCCGTCCCCGCACTGCGAGAAACCCTCAAAGCCGACGACCTCTGGCTGCGCGTCAAGGCAGCCGATGCGCTCGCCGCGATCGGCCCAGCGGCTCGCTCTGCCGCTGAAGACCTTCTCAAGATGCTGATCCGCACCCCCGATCAGGACGACCCACGTGCCATGGAACAACGCTACCTTTGCTTTGCGCTGTTCAGCAGCAAGACCGGCCTGCTTGGCCAGTCCTTGGAGGGTATCGACCACAAGTTGCTGTTCGAGGCGATCCGCGTTGGCATGCAAAACCAAGACGGGCGTGCACGCGGCAACTTCGTCGCGGTCTTCGACAACCTCTCCGAAGCGGACCACATGCAATTGCTGCCGGAACTCCACCGTGCGGTCGTCGAGCCCGCCCCGAGCGGCATCATGTTTGCCAACCAAATTCGGATGGCAGCACTCGAACTGCTCACCAAATACCAAGTCAAGGAAGGCCTCGACGCCTGCGTCTTCTACCTCGGCAACCAAAACCCATGGGCGAGTGAGCACCGCACGCCGATGCTGCTCGAAAACCTGCTAAAATACGGTGCCCACGCCAAACCCATGATCCCCGAACTGGAGAAAATCGCCGCTAAGTTCGATGCCGCCAACACTCACTTTCCTGCTCACCTCGACAAGTTGAAGGCCCAGATGGTCCGCGACGCGATCGAAACAATCCAGGCGTTCACAGAGATGCCCAAGCTAATCTCCATCCACTAGTATCCGTTCATCATGAAATCCACCATCACAATTCTTACATTCGCACTCCTCGCCACCCTCGGCTTGGACGCCAAGCCGCTCAAGGTGTTCATCCTTACCGGCCAGTCAAACATGGAGGGGCACGCGCAGACCAGCACCTTCCCCGCGATCGCCAAAGACCCCAAGACCGCAGACCTCTATAAGCAGATGGTCGATGCCGACGGCAATCCGGTGGTCTGCGATGACGTGTGGATCGCCTATACCTATGGCAACTTTTCGGGCGACCCGGTGGGCAAAAGATCCGGCCAGCTGACGGCGGGCTACGGCAGCCAGCACCATGTGGGGACCGGCAAGATCGGCCCTGAGTTCACCTTCGGGATCACTATGCGCGAGCTCCTGGGCGAGCCCGTTTTGTTGATCAAGGCCGCCTGGGGCGGCAAGAGCCTACAAGTCGATTTTCGCCCGCCCAGCGGCGGTGAGATCGACGATGAGAAAGCCAAGGAAGCGGCGGGCGTGAATTACAAGTTGCTGATCGACCATGTGAAGGAGGTTCTGGCCGATCCCAAGAGCGTTTATCCGGATTACGATCCCAGGGAAGGTTATGAGCTGGCTGGCTTCGTCTGGTTCCAGGGCTTCAACGACATGGTGGGGAACTATCCTCGAGTGGATTCCAGCAAGGGCAGGAGAAGCATCAAGGATTATTCCGAATACAGCCGGCTTCTCGCCTGTTTGATTCGGGATGTGCGCAAGGATATTTCGGCTCCCAAGCTGCCTTTCGTGATCGGAATCCTGGGTGTGGGTGGGGAAGATGTGAGTGAAAACGCCAAGGCATTTCGCAATGCCATGGCCGCACCGGCCGGGATGGATGAATTCAAGAGCAGCGTCGCCAACGTATTCACCGAAAAATACTGGCCAACGGAGCTCGACGAGGTTCTTGCCAAGCAAATGGACGTCAAAAAAGAGTTTGCCGATCAACAAAACGAGATCAAGCAGCGTCAGAAAGACGGCGAGAATGTGAGGGAAGATCAAGCCAAGTTGAATGACGAAATCCGCGCCAAAGTCGAAACAACCCTGACCAAGGACGAACTGTTCTTACTCGACAAGGGTATGTCTAACAGAAGCTTCCACTACTATGGTTCCGCCAAGTTCTTCGCCCAGATCGGCAAAGCCTTCGCCGAGACCCTGGTGGATTTGAAGAAATGAACCCCATCTGCGTGTGTCCGGGGGGTGAAGTTCCGGCGTCTTGTGCGGGCTCCTCCGGCAGCCGCCGGAGGAGCCCCAAGTCATACGTGAATCGGGACAAAGCCTCTGGTTTTAGCAACAAACGACTACTGTTCATCGAGTAATCGAGAGAGTTTTTGATCTTTCGGGTGGTATGTTTAAGGTCAGGTTCCGACGGTTGCACCGGGCCTGATGAAAGGACTTTCAGCACTCCATATCTTCGGGCACCTGATCACTGTAATGCTTGATTTAAAGCACTTGGAGATGATTTCGCCCGTATTGCGATAGCTTAGCCTGAGGTCAAAGCACCACTGTGAGTGGGGATGAGTCGGTTAGAAGTATGGCCGTCAGTGACCGCCTAAAAAGAGTGGAACTGCACCCAGTCCTGGTTCTTAGCTTTTTTCTTCAGGAGTACAGGACTTCGTTATTTATGAAACAGTTTTTTGGAAAGAAATCACGAAACACGCTTGCGACGATTATTGTGGCAAGCTTGGCACTGCACATTGCGGCCCTGATTATATTTGGAGCGGTTAAGTTCGTTTCCGCGGTGTTGCGCGAAGAAAAAGTGTTTGAGGCGGCTCTGACCGAGACGACACCTCAGAAGGAGCCGAAACCTGCCGTGAATATCCGACCGATGAAAAATTCCGTGCCACCACCGAGGCCACCCGTAATTGTCGTTAATAATCCGAAGGACTTGGAAATTCCGGCTCTTGATATTGACGTCAATGTCGAAAGCAGCGCCGTTTTCGGCAGAGGGGGAGGGGGATTTGGCGGCGGACTCGCGCAAGTCAGAGAGATGGCCGTGAATTTTAAATTAACCGACTTCGGCTACACCGGGCAAACTGAAGGCACTTTGGAAGCCACCCTGATCGACTTGAAGCGGGATAAGTCGGGCAAGGATATCGGCTCCTTTGGCGCATATATCAGGCAGCGGATTCGCGACTTCACTGCAGGATCCTGGCGGGTGAGCGATCTGACCCAAAAATACTACACCGCCGAAAAGAAGCTCTACGGGTCATACTGGATCATTCCAAACGGCAGCGCGGCCTTAGCCCCCAAAGCCTTTGGGGTGGAAGACGAGTTCGAGCCGAAGTCCATCGCCGCGCTTTATAAGGGCACCTACACGCCGACCGAAAATATGGAGATGCGCTTCTGCGGGGTGGCCGATGATGTGCTCATCGTCCGGCTCGGCTCCAAAATCGTTCTCAACGGAAGTGTCGACCCTGGCTACTGTAACGAATTCGAACATACGAAAAATGGCTTCGGCCCCACCTTGGCCGAGTTTACCAGACCCGTGCGCTATGGTGACTGGATCGAACTAAAGCGCGGCCAAGATTATGATCTAAGCATTCTGATTGCCGAGGTGCCCGGTGGCTTTTTCGGCTGTTTTCTCTTCTACCAGACCAAGCAGAGCGATGAGTTTAGGGTCTTTTCGACAAAACCCCTGACCGTTCAAGAAAAGAAGAAACTTAGAGTGATTCACGAAGATGTAGCGAAGGCGCTTTAAACGACGAAACCTCCGACATTTCTACTTCCGGAACCGGTATGTTTTAGGACAGGTATTCGGTCTTTGGAGACGTCTGCTGCAGTCAGAATTTTAGTCAATTGGCTATATTTACAGTGGTGGCTTCTTTTTCTATAGTAGTGAAAGTCCTTCATATCCAGATACTTGTTAAATTCAGTAATCACTTTGGATCGAGTCATGTATTCCGACTGCACATTCGCGCTGCTGCCCACTTTCACTCGAAAGCTATCAGAAGAGGTGCGCATGTACTATGCGCATGCGATTTGATTACTCTCATTAATTATTCTAATTAAGGTAAAACAGCACCATGCAAAGATCGTTGTCTTCACTACACCAATCAAACCCCAAGCACCCAGCCGGTTTTGCTCTCGTCGCGAGCCTATCGATCATGGCTGTGCTGGTCTTGATCGCTGTGGCGCTATACTCCCTCTCTTCTGTGGCCACCCGGAGTGCGGAAATAGCCTCGGCCCGGGCTGAGGCTCAGGCGAATGCGAAAATGGCTCTGATGATGGCCATCGGGGAGTTGCAATCTGAACTCGGCCCGGATCAGCGCATTTCGGCCAATGCTGCCATCTTAGACAGTGAAACAGATACGCCTGATATCGATGCTGTTTCTCATCCACATTGGCTCGGCGTCTGGGACTCATGGATCGCAGGTGATCTAGCAAATGCTTCGGTCAATCCGGATTACCCAAGCGGCACGAGCGAACACCAGACACTAGGTGATCCTGCTGATGAAGATCTATCCGATCAGATGCATCCTAAGTATGACCAAAAAAACGACCACTTTAGAAGATGGTTGGTCTCCTTGAATCGGGAAATCGCTGCAGCGAATCCTTTAAATCCGAACTTACCCCTGACGGGTGTTTTGGAATTTAACGGCGATCCAACGCCTGGTGCGACTTCTACTGGGGTGCGTCTCGTTGGCGAAAGTTCTCTTGGCCCGAGCGCGGTCGATGCAGACTTTGTAAATGCTCAACTTATTGATATAATCGGTGATGTTGCATCCGTATCCGGACGCTACGCATGGTGGGTCGGTGACCAGAGCCAAAAGGCCACGATCATGGCTGACTCTTACAGCAGCGAGAGCAGCCTGACCGATGCGGATCGAATCTTCCGCGCACAAGCCCCGGCTTCAATGGGGACGAAGGCCATATCTGAGCTTTCTCAATTGACTCCGGAGGATGAGGTTCAATTCGATAAAGTAGGTGCTTCACTCGAGCAACTGGATCTATTCAGCGTGGATGGGAGTCAAGTCAGTGGATCACCTTCAAAAACTTTCACTTTTGTGGATGATGCAGAACAGCAGCACAGTTTTCACCACTTCACAATGAATTCTCTTGGCGTTTTAGCCGACGTACGTGAAGGTGGACTTAAGCGAGACCTGTCAACTTTACTGGAACGGCCGATCGACATTAATGAAGATGGTGATGAGTTCATGCTTTATGCTTTTGACGACCCTCGTTTTGATGATCGATCACAATCCAGAGTTCCTATTCAAGACCTTGCAGCTTATTATCAACTCTATGATGATGAGCCTGCATTCGGAAATCAGCGGCGCGAGGGCATTCGCTACGATTCTGACGAACTTCCGGATTCCATGCAGCTAAACGTTCCTGACTACGACGGAGGCAGCACTGACCGGGAAAGGGTTCTCGAAGAATACACTACATTATATCGCCAGCCGGTCATTACCAAGGTGCAGTTCCTCGTCGGTTTAACGGCTCAAGAGATCACTGCTGCTGATCGTCTGGATATTCAGAATCAAATAGATGGAATCACCAACGTGGACGGGTATCACAATGTGCCGATTAGAGCAGATGATACGCATCGGTTGCGTGTTGGTATTATGCCAATGATAACACTGTGGAATCCCAATAACGTTCCGCTTATTATGGATAGCGCGCAGACCTTATTGATAAACAATCCTCCTCCGATTACTCTCCGGTGGCGCAAAAATAGCGGTGCTGGTGATGACTTCGAATCCAACTGGTTCAATCTGAGTTTTTTGGCTTCCGGTGGAACTCAGAACTATGGTTTTAGCTCAGGGTTTCCCTTGCTACAACTGACTATTGCTGGAGAAGGAGCAGATTCCGTTGTGTTTGAACCCGGAGAAGTTAAGGTGTTTTCCGTTTCAGCCGCTGAAGAATCTTTGTTAGGTCAAGGTGAGGGTTCGATGACTTTAGTTGCCGAAGGCTACAAGGCCGAGCCGGGGTATGATCCATTTGGATTTTTGCTCATGCGGCAATCTGCTCCGTATAGTAGCAGTCAAACGCCACCTGACGTTTTTCTCTTCACGACGGCAGGTGGGCCGGGCAACCCGGAATCCAATATGGTGTTTAATTCCAGTGATAGTTTATCACTTTTTATTGATCACGACGTGGGAACGGGGAACTGGGCAAGCGGCCAAGTTGTCGGGATGAAGTCAGACATCAAAGGCGCTGCATTCGCCTTCTCCTTGATAGACCCCGGATATAGAGAAGCCGGTGGGAGCGACAATACCGGGTTTGGCTTCCTCAAGCATTATTCTATGGTGAGCCGACACGGTAACCCCAGCGACAATAGCCTTAAAAATGCGATGGCGAGTTTCAATGAGCAACTCATGACTCCCGGTTTTCCCGGTGGAGTCACGCCGATTGACTACGAAGATCCTTCAGAAGCGATTCAGGGCAGTGCACTCATTGGGGCAAGTTCCGCCTCCGAAGTCATCGGTATGTTTGAATTCTCCTTGAGCCTAGGTTGTGAAGTAGGAACTGCTAGCACCGGTGGATTCGGCGGAGGACGTCGTGTGACAAGCCGCCCGTTTCTGCATTCTCCAGTATCGGCACCACCCTTCATCGATCAGGCCGATAAAGCATCGCTCTATAACCACGGTTGGGATTGGCAGCTTAGTAGGGTGAACAATGTCGAAGACTCCATTATCCAAGCGGATCCAGGCACAGATAATGGCTTCTTTGGCGGTGGTTACACAGTAGAGGCCGGAACCACTTATGTCATACAGCGGGAGATCCCTGTTCTACCCACGATATCGATTGCCTCACTTAGCAATGCGCATCTCGGCGGCTTCAGCTTGGGGCGTGATGCCTTAATAGGAGATGATCCAAACGCCTCACTGGGCAAAAATCGTGTAGCTATCCTAGAAGGAACCGACCACCAGAAGACTACAGCGACTGGTCAAGGCGGACTGGGGCCACACATAGTGCAAGCGATTGGAAATTCCTATGCTCACCCAAATATCCCGGCAGCAAGCGCATTTACCACCAAGACTCGCCATTTTGATATAGATGAGGGTGAGGTGGATGATATTCCTTTCGTCGATCATTCTTACTTGGCCAACAAAGCGATATGGGACGAATACTTCTTCTCCTCGATTGCTCCGCAACCTTCCAAAGTGCCACTGTTTGGTAGTGTGAATCTCACAGCTAAAGAGTTGGCGGACGGTTTTTTCTTTAACAATCCCAATAATCAACACTTGCCGAATAGACGTTTGAAACCTTACACCGTAAGTTTTACCCAGGACGATCTGGATACGCTGTTTACTGAAGTAGATACCTACACGAATGGCCTCGCAGATAAAATAGCTGGCCAACTCATGGTTGACGGAGCTTTTAATATCAACTCAACTTCAATTGAAGCTTGGAAAGTATTCCTTTACAGCATGAGAGGTAAGCCAATCGCATATTTTGAATCAGGTGTCGAACTGGAAGAAGTCCAAGTAATAGGAACATCGCTTACTTCAGGCATATTGCCGAACAGTGCGCCAATTCAGTCTTCAGAGATTAGCAGCCCGAAGTTACCAGCGGAACAATGGATGACTGGTCGAGAACTTACCGATGTTGAAATCAGCCAACTGGCAGAGGCGATAGTCAAGCAGGTTAAACTACGCGGCCCATTCCTCTCTCTTTCAGAATTTGTCAACCGGCGTTTGGACGAAAACGATTTAGACTTCTCGGTTAAAGGCGCCCTGCAGGCTGCGCTTGATGATGATAGCGTAAGCATAAACGCCAACTTCCGTACGGGTGCCCGCATGATAGATGAAGAGACGACGGATATCGGCGGCTTTGATTTTCCGGATGCTGCCAAGGGGCCGATCGCCTACGGAAGCACTGCCTATGTGGATCAAGCTGATCTGCTGAAGCATTTCTCTGAACAGTTGACGCCACGTGGTGATACTTTCGTCATCCGCACCTATGGGGATTCTCTCGATGCTGGTGGCGATGTTATTGCTCGCACCTGGTGTGAAGCAGTTGTCCAGCGAGTGCCTGAATATTGCGATTCACTCAATCTATCACATGAAAAACAAGCCGACCTCACCGAGACGAATCGATCGTTTGGTCGTAAATTTAAAATCATCAGCTTCCGTTGGCTCGATTCCAGTGAAGTTTGATTCGCCGGAACTTATTTTGAGACACAACAATTTCTCAGTACGCAAATTATTATGAACAGGTGTTTAATTCTATCTTTTTACTTATGCATTTCTTCGCTGGTTGTTTTTGCCCAAGAAGGAAAGGTGTCCTTGCAATTTGTTTCTTTTCCCAAATTGCCCAACGCAGAGCCTCTTGAGCTTCTTGTTGGGAATGAGGAGACACTGAGCATAGTCGCCCCAACGAATAATTTATCACCAATCTATGAGGTCAGTCGCATGACTGAATGGGTCCTCGGTGAATCATCGTCTAATGGCAATGGTGAGTTTGTTTTTAATACTTACGGGAAATCAAGTTCACTGGATTCGTCGAATCAGTTGATTTTAGTGATACGTAAGGGTTCCAGCAACTCTGACGGTTTTCAACTCATCCCGATGGATAATGAGTTAACCGCATTTGGGGGCGGTGACTACTTTTTCATGAATGCGGCACGAGTCGATATTGCTGTTGAAATCGGCAAGACTAAGTTCGCATTAAAACCTCGTGGACGAAAAATGGTAGCGCCGGAGCCTTCTGAAGTCAGTGAGAATAAAAGATATCTTTATGTTTACCTCCACTTTCGCAAGGGGGAGGAAGCTGTTCCGTTTTATTCATCAACGTGGCGCCTGAGTAACAGTGCACGGACTATGGTATTCTTTTATCATGACACACATACTCGCCAGCTACGGACCCATACGATTCGAAATTACATCCGGCAGTAATAAATGTAGATCCGGCCTATCAACCTTTAGAGGGAAAACCCGATCTGGTGCCCGACAAGGTGCACCCGAAGGGAGCAGGGGCGAAGATCATGGCCAAGGTCATAAAGTCCGCGATTATTCAGAAATAAACTTTTACAATATAAAATAATGAAACGTATCCAAAATCACATTACGAAAATTTCACTGGCTTTAATTACTGCGTTCACGCTGGCTCCCGGTGGAAAAGTTGAGGCGCAGGGTTACTACGACGCCGACAACTTGCCGATCTTCCGGCCTTATCCCAAGGATGAGGGTAGAGGTGCCGGCACCTGGCGGGTTCGCTACTTCGGTCCGGTCGGGATCGGTATCGACCTGAAACGCCCGGGCATGACCATGGAGATCGCCAATGTGGAGGAAGGCTCGCCGGCCGATAAAACCGGCAAGCTGAAGCAGGGCCAAATTATCGAGAGTATCAACGGAGTCACTCTCAGGAAGATCGATCCGCGCATGATCCTTGGTGAAATTATTACCCGCGCTGAAGCCACGGATGGCGTGATCGACTTGAAGATCAAAGGGCAGGGCAATGTCAAGGTGCAGATCCCGGTGATGGGGGCTTACAGCGAGACTTGGCCCGTTAATTGCCCGAAGTCGGATAAAATCGTCCGTAATTTGGCGGACCTTATCGCCAAGGAAAAAGAACCCTCTTGGGGTTCCGTGCTGTTTATGCTGTCGACCGGGGAAGAGAAAGATCTCAATGTCGTGCGTGGCTGGATGCGGGGCATCGAAACCATCGGCGGCATGAACTGGCAGAAGGGCTATAAGGGTATTGGCCTCTGCGAATATTATCTGCGGACCGGCGATCAATCGGTCCTGCCGGTCATCAAAAAGATGACTGAAGAACTTAAGGTGCACATGTATAACGGCGGCTGGAGCGGTCGTGGCGCACCCGCCCGCTTTACCTACTCCACCGGCACGGGGCAGGTGCACGCCTCGGGCATGCACTGCCTTACTTTTATCCTCATGGCCCGTTTGTGCGGGGTCGAGGTCGATGAGTATATGCTTAATGAATCGCTCACCCAGTTTTATCGTTTCGGCGGGCACGGAAATGTCGCCTATGGCAACGGACCGCCCGAGGGTGGCTTCCGCGACAACGGCAAAACCAGCGGCTTGGCGGTCGCTATGGCGGTAGCGGCCCAACTCACCCCCGAAGGTGAAAAATCCGTCTACGCCATGGCGCGGGATAACTCGGCCATGAAAGCTTTTTACGCGACCAACTGGTTCCACGCCGCCCATACCGGCGGTGGGATGGGCGAGATCTGGCACCACGGGGCCATGGCCCTGATGCGCGAGAAGCGCCCGATTCCATATCGCTCCTATCACGATACCCGCCGCTGGGTGATGGAGCTGTCCCGACGGCACGACGGCAGCATGGGGATCGCGGGTATGGATGATCGTTACAATCGGTCACTGACCGACGCGTCGGCCGGTCGGGCCTGGGGCACTTATTTTGCACTCACCTACACCTACCCGCGCAAAGCCCTACAGATCTGGGGGGCGCCCCGCAGTCCATATGCCAAGCAGTATCAGCTGCCCGAGCGCCCCTGGGGCAACCCGGCGGACGACATCTTTAACTCACCGGATCCGATCTACATCGGCGAGGGGATGAAGCTGACGAGGGAAGAGCTTCGAAGTGAGAACGTGCACGAAGATGCCTCGCTCGCCGTCCTAAATGAATACCAAGAATCGGGTTATACCGAGAAAGACCTTTTTAAGCGTCTGCTCCACCCGGAGTATGCCTATCGTGCCGGCGCCATGAACAACCTGGTCGGGCGTGGTTGGAAGCACTTGATGGTTCCGTTGCTGGAGTCGGGCGACCCGCGCCTGAGGCAGGCGGGGTTGTTGGGCATCACGGGCATGTTCAAGGGCGGGCGTTTCCACGAGGATCAGCTCACGCCGGAGATGTTTGATCTGGTCGGCGCCATGATCGAAGACCCGAACGAGTCGTGGTGGGTCACGCTCTATGCGGTCGAGGCGATGCACCGGGCCGACCCGGACCGGGTGGCCCGTCACCACGAACGGCTGCTAGAATTGTTGAAATACAACAGCGACTGGATCCAGGCTGCCTCCATCGTAGCATTGACGAAGATCGCAAATGACAGGGAGCACTACAAGGATGTCTATCCTGCGATTATCTACACCGCTTCAAAGATGACGGTCGATGCGACCTCTAACAAATCGATTCAGGCCATACGGGGGGCGCTCGAGGGGGCGAGTTCAGAGGTCAAGGCCTTTGCCGGCCCCATGCTCAGGAAAGTCTATGCGGATTTTCCCACTAAGTTGGCCGATCCTTACACGGGTGCCGTCATGAAGGACGGCGCTAAGACGATGCGGAAACGCATTGGCAGTATGATCGAAAAGCTCCCTGACGGCGAAGCATTCATGAGGCAGATTCCGAAAGAAACGCTTGAATCCTTCATTAGTGGGCAGGACTCGGATATGTATACCTACGACGGAAAATTTCAGCCCAACGATGAGTTGCTCGGCACCTGGCACTGGGCGGTCCACCCGAACCCCAAGACACCCAGCGACATTGATTCCACCATCGAAAGCTGGCTCAAGCCCAAAGGCAATGGGCCAATCAATTAGGGTATTCCAAAGGATGTGCTCGTCATCGAAAAAGGCGGCAAAACCTCCAAGACGAGATATTATAATAAATACTTCTGGAGCGGCAATCGGTTGATCGGGAACGAGGACGGTATCGCTCTGAAAATGGAGGTGAGGACCTACGACGGCATCGACTTTCTCATTCTGGAGAAAGGCAAATTGGGCGACGGCCTAAGCCCGGAGCAAATGGATGATGTGCCCAGAGATTACCACTGCGGCTTCTTTGCCTACATGCGCGCAGAGTAGGGCGAATGGGGCTCGGTTCCGAACCCTGCAGCGCACAAGCTCCCCGCCTTTTCAAGGAGGGGACAGCGACATCGCCGTCTTAGGCGATGACGCAGGGGTGGTTGCGGCACGTCTAAGCCTC
>Ga0307933_1001790_pt1 | contig 15773 bp, 17 predicted proteins | sample OrgLakmetageno88_FD_201811 | JGI IMG/M metagenome (GOLD analysis project Ga0307933, IMG submission 201811) | Saline water microbial communities from Organic Lake, Antarctica - #88 | ecosystem: Environmental > Aquatic > Non-marine Saline and Alkaline > Saline | place: Antarctica: Organic Lake...
ACGCCATTTGATGCCGCTTCCTTTAAGATTTGAAGCTTGTCTGATTTGGTGAATCTACGTTTTGCCATGGTCAAAATTACAGTTTTTGATCTGTAATCAAGTCTGATCTATTAGGGGGCTGAAACACTAGCTTATTCCACAAAAAAAATGTTAAGATGCCCAATTCCCGTATGCTGCCTGATTTCTTGCTGCCTTGTCTGCTTAGTATTTAAAGTGCTGTTGCAGAGGTGTTTCGAGCACACCCCAGGCTTAAAGACAAAGATGTAGAAGCCGTCTACGAGCAGCTTTTAGGGTTTTTTAAAAAACTTGCCGGGGGCGCAGATCTGGAAGAGCCTTTCTCTACGATAACCCACAAACAACAGCTGATTGAAGTGATAATTGCTGCTTTAGATGCACGTGAAGAAATGGGCGGGGATCAACATGTGCTACAAAACCCGGAATATAGACTGGGCGCGCTTAATCCACCCGCTCAAAGACAAGCGACCCGCCGGCAGCACCGATAGCCGTGTATTCCAGGGTGGTCAAATCGGCAGTGATAATGAGATTACACTGCGCATCAAACTCGTCTTTCTCAATGAAGCAAAACCCCTCGGGGGCAGTGCCCGTAATGGCGCAGGCTTCAGATTGGCAGCCGGGGTCTGGTTCGATAGTGACCGTGTAGGTCAGGCGCTGATTATTGTAGTGGCGCATTTGATCGCCCTCAATGATGATTTCGTAGCCCTCGTCCGTAGTGGAGCGCCAGCCGCCCTGCATCATAGCGATCGGGCTGCGACGAGATGAGCTAAAGGTCATCTTGTTTACTGTTGCCTTTGTTTGGCGCACTGAAGCGTCATCGCTGCTGATGATGACTTCTCCTAAAAGCTCCATAGGGGTTTCTGCACCTTCAGCAGATTCGAAGCGGAGCCCGAGCCCCTGATTCTCCAGTTGGCCACCTTTCCAGTTATTCACGTAGCCGCCGAAGTCCCAACCGAAGCCGTAAAACTCAAAAGGTTTGCCGTTTAGGCGTTCCACCTCTTCCAAAGAAGTTCCAATAGTAATATCGTTCGGCGTTTTCCAGTCCGTTTGACCGTCTTTCCCGTAGATCGCGACGTAACCGGGCTGATGTATGCCCATAGTGGGGTCCCAGTAAAGCTCTACCTGGTTTTTCGTTCTCTTGAATAAGATAACACCGGGCTCAAAAATACCTTCGCCAAGGTAGATGCTGTCTTTCTGAGCCTGGTCACCGTAGGCGTTCAGAACTGCTGCTTCCGTGGCTGTATTTAAATCAATAAGCCCAACGCGTTCACCAAGTACGATAGTAAAGTCGGGCTGTGGACCTACTTCCGTAGCTATGGTGTCTTGGGCATTGTTTTCAGAATCCCCAGTAGCACGAGGCTGGCAATTGGTCAGACCGAAGGCAAACAGCATAGTGGATAGCAGGATCAGTAACTGGCTCCTCATAGGTTCTTCTATTTTAAAGGTGATGTTAACCTGCTGCAATGCAGGGAAAGACAACGCTTCAAAAATACACCACTTTGCTTAGGATAGACCTATTTATGCTGCTTAAATTTTTCAAGTAATTCGGAGGTTAGCCGGTCAGGCCCGTACATGCCGTCTTCCTCGATCAGGGTACCATTGTTTTCGCCCTTTGCTTTGATCAGGAAAAGAGTGGACCGTGTATTGGGGCTACTGTCTGCTCCCTCGAAGTGCAAGACTTGCTCCACTTCAAACTCCTCCGGACCGAAGTTCTTACTGGTATCCTCAGAGTGAATGTAGTCAGGCTTAAGCGTGAAGTTGTGTGTGTAGCCTTTTTCTTTCAGGGCTTGGATGGCTTCCACCAGATTATCAAAATGTCTCATTGACTTTTATTTTTGAAACCGCTGCGGTGGTGTCATGTTCGCGTTACTGCTCTGCGTTTAGGTAAATGGCTTTGAGATAGGCGCCTTCCGGAAATCCGATAGGGTGGTCTGTATCGTGGTAGGATCGCCCGCTTTCGCGGAAATGGCGGGGGTGATCGTCGAGTACAGCCGTCACTGCTTCAAAAAACTCCGGGGCAGTCACCCGGCTGGAGCAGGAGGCGAGCAGCAAGCGGCCCTTCGGAGCCAGGATGTCTGCTGCTAAACCGGCGAGCTGTTGGTAGGCTTCCAGTGCGCGCGCTTTTTCACTCCGTTGTTTGGCAAAGGAAGGTGGGTCTACGATGATGAGGTCAAACCGTGTGCCTTGCTTCCTAAGCCGATTCATTTGTTCGAAGGCATCGCCGGCCAGTACCCGGTGGCGGCCTCCAAGCTGGTTGAGCTCCACGTTTTTAGCGGCCATTTTCAGAGCCTGTGCACTAATGTCAAGGCTGACAACGGATGAAGCGCCTCCCGCAAGTGCATGGACCGAAAAGCCGCCAGCGTAAGCAAAGACATCCAGTACGGATTTCCCTTTCGCCAGTTCCCCTATGTGTTTGCGATTATGGCGGTGGTCGAGAAAGTAGCCGGTTTTGTGCCCTTTTATCACATTGGCAGAGAACAACAGACCGTGCTCCCGGAAAATGATTTCCTCCTGCTTCAGGGTGCCATAGATAACTTGCCCGTCGGACAACCCGTGGCAAAGGTCGGGTTGCGCTTGTAAATTACGGCTCAGCCGGAGTACGACGGTCGTGCATTCGCTCAGCCTAAGCAAAGGCGGAAGGATTATGCGCAGGTACGGCGGCCAGATAAAGCTGTACAATTTGATGACGAGGCTCTGATCGTAAACATCAGCGACGAAACCAGGGAGCCCGTCATTCTCACCGTAGATCAACCGGTAGCTATTTGTATCAGTCGCCAGGAGTGGGCGTCGTTTTTCGAAAGCCTGTTCTATCTTGCTCGCAAACCACAGGGCATCGATTTTAGCAGGCTGCCCAAACTGCAGGGCTCTGATCCGGATGAGAGAATGGGGGTCGTAAAGGCCTGCTGCAAGGAATTTATCCTTTTTCCGATCGAAGATTATAGCCAGGCTACCAGCTTCACCTTCCGAATTTTGCTTGACGATGGCCTCCTCGAAAATCCAGGGATGCTCCTGCCGGAGTGCCCGCTCGGCCGCAGGCTTTACGTGTACGGCCAGGCGCCTGGCAGGTGGAGAGGGGAGATGTGCTAATGCTTCCATGGAGAGCAATGTAACGAATAAGCAGCAAAACTTTAACCAAAATTTAATGCTCTTTCTCCATAAGCTGTTAAGTTGGTATAAAATTGCCCGTCTTTGCGTTAACCCTCCGTTAAAGCCCGGCATCATAGGCGAAAAGCGCTTATATTTGAAGCGTAATCAAAAAATGAAAGCCATGAAAAAGCAACTGCTCGCATTAACCCTCACTCTGGCCCTTGGGCTCACTTTGTCTGCACAATCTGCCGATCAAAACCCGCGGGCACAGCTGGCTCACGAAAAATACCAAACCGAAGCCCCAGCTGATCATGCCAATACGATGGGCGTTACCATCGACCAAACTTACGAGGCCTATGATCCGATTCTGATCAGAGAAGCCCGCCGTCAGGAACGCCGTGATTTCCGTCGGCAGCTGCGCCTCGAGCGGGCCCGTCGCCCGCAGGTGATTGTTCCGCGCCGCCCCTGGGGCCGGCGTGGCTGGTAAAGCCTTCCGTTAGGCTGCCTCAACAATACTTTTTACATTGTAATCCGCTTTTGCAAAACGAAATACGTGCCTGCCAGCGTGCCAACGCGCGCCTGGCAGGCACCAAAACCAAATCTACATGAAACCCTTCCTTCCACTTTTATTCTTCGTCTTACTTCTTGGTACTTCCTGCAACCGTAAAGTACAGCGTATTGATACAGACACCACGGTTGACCTCAGCGGTCGTTGGAATGATACTGATGCCCGCCTGACCGCAGCCGAACTGGTCTCCGAGATAATGGGGCAACCCTGGCTGGAACGCCATAAGCGCAATAATGGCGGGGAAGAGCCGGTAGTCATTGTCGGTATGGTAGAAAATAAATCCCATGAACATATCGAGGCGGAGGTCTTCACCAAAGAACTGGAAAAAGCTTTTGTCAAGAGCGGACGGGTACGCCTCGTACAGGGTGGAACCAAGCGGGAGCAAATCCGGCGCGAGCGTGCCGATCAGCAAAATAATGCCTCCCGGTCGACCATGAAAAGCTGGGGGCTGGAAGTTGGTGCCGACTACATGTTGCAGGGCTCCATCAACTCCATCATGGACGCCTACAAGCGCAAAAAGGTCATTTACTATCAGATTGACATGACGCTCACCAACATGGAGACGAGTGAGGTGGTCTGGATTGGCGACAAAAAGATCAAAAAGTTTGTGAAAAATTAACAGAAGGACTGAAATCTGTTAATAGGGTGCTCCTCTTCGGGAGGAGTACTCTGTTTACCTGCTTTTTTCCGCACCAACCCGACATCCATGAAATACCTTTACCTACTGTCGCTATTTATTCTGGCCGGTGGGCTTACCTCCTGTGCCTCCTTCGAGCGCTACCGGGTGCTGTACAACGATCGAATTGAATCCGGAAATTTTGAAGATGCCACCCGCCTGATCGAGAACAAGCGGTTTTACAAAAAAGACCGTAACGCGGTGCTCCGCTACCTGGAGCTGGGCGCCCTGGCCCGGATGCAGGGCGACCTCGCGAAGAGCAACGAATACCTTAACAAGGCGGATTATCTGATTGAAGACCGCCGGGCTTCCCTGGGCGCTCAGGGCCTGGCTGTTGTCAGTAATCCCAGGGTGTTGCCTTACCAGACTGAATACTTTGAGAATATCGCGGTGCACTACCTCAAAAGCCTGAATTACCTACAGTTGAATGACGTTTCAGCTGCCCGTGTTGAAGCCCGCCGGACTAATATCCGGTTGCAGGAACTAAACGATGCGGTACCTGATAAACCCTTAAAATACCGGGATGATGTATTGGGCCACATTACGATGGGGCTGAGCTACGAGATGAACGGGGAATGGAATAATGCATTTATCGCTTACCGTAATGCAACAGAGCTCTTTTTGGAAGAGGGCAAAGAGCAGCCCTACATGGGGGTGCGTATGCCCGGTCAGCTCAAATGCGACCTGGTACGTATAGCTGATCAACTGGGGTTTGCGAATGAAGCTTCCCGCTACCGTCGTCTCCTCAACCCGCGCTGCAAAGACGATCTGGGTGAAGGCGGCGCTCTGGTTTTATTTTGGGAAAACGGACAGGGGCCCATCAAAGAAGAAAATATCATTGGTTTTGATGTGGTACGCCGGGGCGACCGCTCTCAGGTGCGCTTTGTCAACAACCGTATGGGGATGCAGTACGACTATGGCGAAGACATCTACAATGAGTACAATGGCTTCGAGGGCATTAACAATATCAGGCTGGCGCTGCCGGCATTTCGGGCCCGCGAGTTCCCTTTGCACCGGGCCGATATCAAGTACCCCGGTGGCCTGCAGCGCATGGAATTGCTTGAAGACCTCAATGTAGTCGCCGAGCAGTCTCTACGCGACCGGTTTGGGCGGGAGCTGGGCAGTGCCCTTTTGCGATTGGCGGCAAAAGAAGCAATAGAAGCTGGGCTGCGCTCCATCAAAACCAAGAAAAAAGACGATGAGGGCGATAAAGATGAAGGCAAGGAGAAATCCAAAGCCGATAAGGACGACGATGAAGAATACGATGAAACCCTTGGTCTCATCCTGGGTACGACAATGAGCATTGTGAATGCTGCTACGGAGCGTGCTGACATCCGGTCTTGGCAAACCCTGCCGGCAGAAATCTACTATCAGCGGGTGCCCTTGAAGCGGGGAGCAAACGAAATCCGCGTGACCTTCTATAATCAGTACAATCAGCGCCTGGAGGAACACCACCTACGCATCAACGGCGATGGTGGACTGGAAGTCAGGCATTTAACCACACCTGATAGCCGCGTCATCGAACCGGCTTCATTACAAAAATCAAAACCAATACAACCATGAGAACGATACTACTCACTTGTGTTATGGCCCTGATGGCCACCGTTGCTTTCGCTCAGGACAAAATGGATGTGATCTACCTTAAAAACGGACAGGTCATCAAAGGTTCGATCATCAAACCGATGGATGCAGATGGGGTACAGATCATGACCACGGAGAGCGACGTATACACCTTTTCTCCGGATGAGGTGCGCCGTATCGTACGCGAAGAAGTACCCCACGATAACCTCAGAAATAAAATTATCGTCCACGATGGCGAAGGCTTTACGAATATTACCACGCTGGGGTATGGCTTTGGAATAGGGACGCTTGGGGATGACCGTGCTATCGATAACGATGAAGATTATTTTGCTATACATACCGTCAACGGCTACCATCTCAATCGGAATATCAGTCTTGGGGTCGGGGTTGGTGTGGAATGGTACGGCGATTATGAGCTGGTGCCTCTCTACGCAGATGTACGCTATTACCCCAGCTTAACGGAGTGGGCGCCCTTTTTCTACGGTGACCTGGGCTACGGGCTCGGCTTTCTGGACGAAGGGGCGGACGGCGGTATTCTGTTTGGTATTGGTGGGGGCATTCAGCGCTCCGTCAATGCCAATATGGGCTATGTGGCGTCTTTTGGCTACCGTTATCAGGAAAATACGCTGGGCACAGTTAACGCCGATGCACACTTTCTGCAGTTTAGCGTAGGTTTGAAGTTCTAAAACTTCTTATCTTCAGCCCATGGGGCTACTCCAGAATATATCACTCCAATGGGACCTTTGGATCGGTAAGTACCGGGCATTTTTTGTAACCGATTCCCAGGACCGGGAAGCTTGCGAACGGCTATTGAACTACGATGGTAATCGCAACCTTCCCGAGTCTGGTCAATTAGTCGCCTGCCTGGACACCCGACGAAGTAAGATTATCGCCTGCCTTGTACTGAGCAACGCGGTGGACCGGGTAGATGAAACAGCCAGTGCTTTCGGATATGTCAAGGCGGTGTACATGCCTCAACTGGCTGTGGTCTCTCAGTTGTCTTTCGATAGCACTTACCTCAACACACCGGCTGTTCCGGTATTGCTTAGCCATTGTTTTGTGGAAGTGCTTAAAGCAGATGGGCTGGCTCTGCTTATGCAGTGCGACCCCGGGCATTATTCCATTTACAAAAGATTGGGCATGCGGCCTATCGGGCCACTGCAGATGGGGGAGGGTGGCGACTACCAAATCCCAATGATCGGACTGCCGGATATGGAATACCTTTCGGTTATACACTCCCCTTTGCTGCCTATGCTGCGCGGGGTTTCCTTCGATCGTTACCAGCCCATTTGCGACTGGTATTATGCGGTGGTGCGAGAGCACAAGGAATTGCAGACGGGCACTGCATTTTACCCGGAAGATGATCAGGACTTTCAGGGGCACCATGCCATTACAGAAGGGCTAAGCGAGGCCGGGAAGGCTGCTTTTCTTAAAAACGCTATGGTTGTAACCTGCCGTCAGGACGAGGTGTTGTTTGCTGAGAATGACACCGGTAAGTCTATCGGCTATGTGCGCAAAGGATTACTTCGGGTTGAAATCGGTGGCCAGACGGTGGTCATGCTAGGGGAGGGAGACCTCTTCGGTGAAATTGCCTATATCCTAAATACCAAGCGCACAGCAAAGATTGTATCGGCCAGCTCAGAGACGGAGGTCGTCTTGTTCCAGGAATCTGCAATTGACCAGCTGACCGAAGAAGCCGACCGAAAGATCATCTGGCGTAACCTGGCAAAGGTGTTGGCTCAGCGGGTGGTGGTAACCAGTAAATTACTGAAGTGATCACTTCACTTCGTCTACCTGATAAATGAAGTAGTTGGTGTCGCCTTGCCAGGGCATAGCTTTATATTTTTCGCGGTAGTATAGTTTCACCTGTTTCCCTTCGTAGTTTTGTAGCTCCCGGTAAACTTTATCATCCCAAACAGAGAATTCCCAGATGTTCCCGGAAACCCCATCGCTGGCATTTTGGCGGAAGCCACCGAGGTTCAACTGGCCCTCGTAAGTCTTAAGGGCTACCCCTTTATAAGAAATCTTAATCAGTGTGCCTGCCCGGGTACCGGAGCTGTATGTCCAGTTGCAAACCCACAGATAGCCTGCTCCGCCAAGGATGGCCAGGGTGAGCAGGATAAGAAAAAAGCGCTTGATCCAGCCGCCTACTGTACCAGCTCCTTCTTTGACCACTTGTTTAAACTCGCTCATAGTCGTTTAGCTTTGACTGCAATATTGCAGAAAGTTGATGGGATTTTCAAGAAAAACCAAACCACACTTAGAACTTGTCTAAAAATTGCTCACATACTCTAAGGCTTTTGATACCGTTCTTTCAGCAACTCCGGGTGGGCCTTCATAAACTTCTCAATTTTGGGCATGGACACGCCAACCACATAGGGCTGATTGGGGTTGTGCACAATATAGTCCTGATGGTAGCCTTCGGCAGTGTAAAAAGTGCCCAGTGGGTTCAGCTTAGTGACAATTGGCATTTTGAATTGACCACTTTTATCCAGCTGCTCTATGAAAGCCTTTGCCCTTGCTTGCTCATAGGCGTCTGCGTAGAAGATAGCAGAACGGTACTGTGGCCCGACATCCGGCCCCTGCCGGTTGAGCTGTGTGGGGTTATGGCCCGAAAAGAAGGCCGTCAGCAGCTCATCGTAGCTCACCACGGTAGAGTCGTAGTATACAATGACAGATTCTGCGTAGTCCGTCATGCCGGAAGCGACTTTCCTGTAGGTAGGGTCAGTTGTGGTGCCGCCTGCGTAGCCGGAAATAGCTTCTTCGACTCCTTCAACCCGTTCAAAGACGCCCTCTACGCACCAAAAACATCCACCGGCAAAGACGGCTTCAGAAAGCGCTTCGTAGGGATCGTCGATTTCGTCGACCGGTACAACACCTTCGGGGTAATCAATTTTTTGGGCGGCATTACGGTCAGTCTTTTGCGAATTGGCACAACTTAACACCAGGATGCTCATGGTCAGAAAAAGGAATATGCGTTTCATTTTTTCTTTTGGTAACAGAAGTATGGTGTGATTTGTTAACCAAAAATAGAGCTCAGGGGTAGGAAGGCGACAAGTCTGCAGCTATTCGACCATTCTTATTGAATTGAGATGCACTGCTAAAGAGGAACAATAAGAACACTGGCCACACTTTATTTCTACGAAAATTGGCAGATTCCCGACAAGGCTGGAAAGAAGAGAATGGGCAAAAAAAAAGCTGCCCGACTAAGCGGGCAGCACTATACTACTGCATACTGAAAGCACAACTTTAATGCCCTATGTGCTTCTCTTTATAATTCTTTACGGTATAGGCAGAGTAACCGATACTGGTCAGCAGGAAAAAAGCAGAGTTGGCATACATACCGTACAGGTAACAAGCCACTCCGCCAATAATTGCAATCAGACTAAGTACGAAGAGTAGAATATCTGCTTTTACAATCATGGCTTTCTAAATTTTGATACCCGCTTAACCAGCTTCGGTTGCTTTAGTTCTAAAGTTGGTAGCTTTACTATTATACAATCGGGTGTTTATTGTGTTCGTGGAAAGTTGCATTTTTTTTCTTCTTCTTTTTCCTGAGCGGAAGCAGGGGTTGAATTATCAACATTAGAGGACTATATGGATATAAGTATGCGGAGAAGGTAATGGAGCAATTTAGAAGTCCAGGGGCACTTGATTTTGCGTAAAAGCTCCCAGGCAGGTTAGTATAGGAAAGTTGGAAGCAGATTGGGGGTTCAAATATTTTGGGCTATTAAATGTAGAAGTAAACCTATTTTTTCATTGTGTTTTATTATTTTGGTCTTCATATGGAGGTAATGTGTGGCGTTAAAATTTATTACGAGCTGTACATCACTTATTTATAGTGTCGACAAATTGCTGCCTAAGGTGTTTGGCGGGCTCCGTTAACAGATGCGGGCAAAAAGTCAGGTGCATCAAGAGCCGGTTGGATGCAGTAGGGCATTTCCAAAGGAGGGCAAACCAGTAGGGCTATTCTGCTAAAACCGTAAAAAAAGACAGATTTCAATGCTTCAGGTGAATGTGAATCTAGATATCAACGACAAACTCTTCGTGAAAAACCCTCAGGAAACGGCTTTGGGGCGGCGTATTATAGAGTTTTCAGTCGCATTATTTGATGAGGTCGGCTTCGAAAACTTCACCTTCCGGAAATTAGCAGATCGTATTCATTCCACAGAAGCGTCTATCTATCGTTATTTTGAGAACAAGCACTACCTATTCATATACCTGGTCAACTGGTACTGGGAATGGATGCGGTTCAGGGTGACGTTTTTTACCATGAATATTCCTGCTCCGGAAGATAAATTGAAATCTGCGCTTCGGGCAGTGGTCGATACTTCCCGGAAAAGTACAAGCGTTGACTTCATTGACACAGAGGTGCTTCACCGGATCGTTGTCACGGAAGGCCCAAAAGCCTATCACAAAAAAAATGTAGACGAAGAGAACAAATATGGCTTTTTTCTGGCCTATAAGATGCTTTGTGCTAAAATCGCGGATATTGTAATTGAAATAAAACCAGGTTACCCTTACCCCCGCGCCCTGGGGAGTATGCTTTTAGAGTCCGCGAACAATAATATTTATTTTGCAGAGCACCTCCCAAGGCTGACAGATATAAAGTTTCAGGAGGATTACCTGGATAGAGTGGTCGAAATGCTTTGCTCCTTCGCTTTTGGCTGTTTGAAGTCAGATTCAATATAGGAGTGCAAAACCTTTATTGTCTTTCTTTTGGGGTATTCCTTTTTCTGAATGAGCAGTAGCCTGATATGTACTTAGCGACGCGCGATCAATAACTGTCGGCTCTCTAGGAGTGCTTTTTCCTTTATCCGGCGTTGAGGAACCGCTGACCTTAGCCCCACTAAGGGCAGGAACCCTCGCCTTGGTTAAAGAAAAAATCACTACCCTAGCCAAACACGACACTTATTAAACGCGCGTCGCTTAAGCCTGCCCCGCCGGTCTGATTTTGCGGATTAATGCATATCCCATGCCAATCAGCAGCGCAACCGCAGCAATGATCAAGGCTGTTTGTAGATTGCCGCCCTGTGCCTGTCGGGCATAAATACCGTAAAGGGCCCAAAGTATAACACCGCTGTAAAGGAAATCTTTGAAGCGAAGCGTAAAGGAAATACCGGCGATACCCGCTATAAATACCATCAAAGCTGCCCAGGTGGATTCAGAAAATGGGGCTCCGTTCCAGCCAGCGTTTACCAGTACCGCTGTAGTATTAGCAATAGTCGCCACAGAAATCCATCCGAGATAGAGTTGAAACGGCAGCTTGGCTGCCCAGTTGGGAGACCATTCAAAGGGCGCTATCCTTATATATATCACGACCAAACTAAATAACAATAATAGCATAACACCCAGCGCAACCAGGGGGAGTTGATAGTGCCAGACCAGAATCCAGCTGGCGTTAGCTATACACGATACCAGAAACCAGATCCCAATTGATTTGGTGATGGGTATGGCAGACTTAAAGAACTGGAAAACCACAAAGCCGAGTAAAGCTAAATAGATGAGCCCCCAAATACCAAAGGTGAAGCCTGCCGGAACAAACCGGTTGGGATAGAGTGCAGATAGTTCTCCTGTTGTCATTCCATTGATAGGCAATGTATTGGCCAGCACGTTCAGCGCAATGACCATTATAAAACCCAGTAAATTGGCGTATCGTAGTCCGGTTATTGGCATCTTTAAAAAAAAATTATCAGGTTAAATATCGTTATTGAATTTAACGCCACAGAGCAGCTTGAAGTTCTCCCTTAAGGCGGACTCTCAGCAATAACAATGCTTTCATTTTTTTCTGAATTTTCAATACATAAATAATTGGTAAACATTCAGCCGCTATTTGGCTTTCAAGGCATTGATTATCAGCGCCTAGAAACGACCATGAAATAGAATTAATATTCAAGAGAATTCACTAAAAGAAATAAGTGTCTGATAATGAATGAATTATGATTTTTGCTTAAAATTAATTCTATTTACAAATAATTGATAATCAATGACATGACCGGCTGAATGGATACAATAATTGAGCATATTCCGCCGGATTGATACATTAATTTTGAAATCCCTTCGAACTGTAAGTGACTTCTATTGTTGATAGTAAAACTTTAAAACCAAATAATTGTCCAATTTTATGAAAGAGAAATGGAACGCTGATAACAGCTCAATGGGCAATGCCTCCAGCCCTCAGTCACAAGAATCCACAACAGAATCCAAGTCTCTGTCTAACCGCATCGCTGTAGCCTTTGGTGATGGCATTGGACCGGAGATCATGCGCGCCACACTAGATATCCTGGAAGCCGCCGGTGCAGGATTGCAATATGAAGAAGTAAAAATCGGAAAAGAGATGTACCTCACCGGTCATCAGTCCGGAATCGCTCCTGATGCGTGGGACATCCTGCGCCGTAACCGCGTATTTCTGAAAGGTCCGATTACCACCCCGCAGGGTGGGGGCTACAAAAGCCTGAACGTAACCATCCGCAAAACCTTGGGGCTCTTTGCAAATGTTAGGCCTTGCCGGGCCTTCACGCCATATGTGGACAGCAACTTTCCGGATATGGACCTGATCGTTGTTCGCGAAAACGAAGAAGACCTTTACGCGGGTATCGAGCACCAACAGACTGCAGAAGTGGTGCAGTGCCTGAAATTGGTTTCCCGCCCGGGCTGTGAGCGGGTGGTTCGGTACGCTTTTGAGTACGCACGTGCCAACGGACGTCATAAAGTTACCTGCATGAGCAAGGATAACATTATGAAGCATACCGATGGCCTTTTCCATAGTATATTTGATGAAATAGCCCGGGAATACCCGGACATCGAAAACGAACACCATATTATAGATATAGGTTCTGCGCTGTTGGCAGACCGCCCCGAGCAGTTTGATGTAATCGTCACCCTCAATTTGTATGGCGATATCGTTTCGGATATAACGGCCCAGATAGCCGGGTCTGTAGGGCTCGGTGGTTCTGCCAACATTGGTAACCCCATTTCCATGTTCGAAGCGATTCATGGTTCTGCTCCTGATATCGCCGGTAAAGGTATTGCAAACCCATCAGGCTTAATTCATGCGGCCTGCATGATGTTGGCTCATATGGGCAAGAATGATATTGCAGTACGGATTCAAAATGCTTTGCTCCGAACTTTGGAAGATGGTATTCATACCGGCGACCTGTACAGTGAAGCCTACACACGTCAGCGTGCAGGGACGCGGGAATGCTAAAGCAGTTATAGAACGGCTTGGACAGGTTCCTAAGCACCTCAAAGTGGTAGAGCCTTCTGCTGCTCAGAAACCAATCGAGGTAAATATTAAGCCTTTTGTGCCAGCTAATAAAAAGCTGGTAGGGGTTGATGTCTTTGTTGACTGGGCTGTGGGAGAACGGGATCCTGATGCACTGGGCAAAGCACTTGAAGAGATTGCTAAAGCGGATTTTAAGCTCAAGATGATCACCAACCGGGGGGTAAAGGTTTATCCGAATGGATTCCCTGAAACCTTCTGCACGGACCATTGGCGCTGCCGCTTTATCGCAGCTAAGGATGGAGGTACTGAAGCGGGTGGAAAACCTCGTATAGCTGCAGTTACTTATGAGCAAATCACCGGGCTCCTGCAACGCCTTACTGTTGAAGGCCTCAACTTTATAAAAATTGAGAACCTTTACGAAATAAACGGAGAACGGGCCTATTCTCTTGGCCAGGGAGAATAAAAATTTACGTTAATAAACGCTATATATTCTAGTCGCAAAAGCAGAAGCCAGGTACGGGTTGCCTGGCTTCTTTACCTTTAGAGCAGAGCTATAAATGAAGTTGTCCTTTGAACACTTCAACCGCCGGCCCGCAAAGCCATATATTGACATAGCCTGCTGCTTCTTTTTCCAACCTGACTTCAAGCTGTCCCCCCAGGGTTTGTATGGAAATGGTCTGAGGTACATCCGTGGAGCGCTTATGTTGCATGGTAAATGCTATGGCAGCTGCAGTGACTCCGGTCCCACAGGACAGCGTTTCTGCTTCCACACCCCGCTCATAGGTCCTGACAAACAGAGGCAGCTGTGAGGAGGCCGATACAAAGTTTACATTGGTACCCTGCTCTGCAAACCGGGGGCTATAACGCACTTGTCTTCCCGCTTGTTCCACATCCAACTCGTTAAGGCGGTCTGCAAACCTAACATAATGTGGAGATCCGGTATCCAAAAAATAGTGGGTCTTGTTATACTCTATTCTTTGCACATCAGCCATTTCTATCTCAATCCAGTCCTTATTCTCCATACTGACTCTGGCTCGATGCGGACCATCCGGTGCAAAGAAGGAATAATCGGATTTCTGTAGACCCAGAGAACGGGCGAAAGCCACAGTGCATCTCGCACCATTCCCGCACATGGAGCCCCGGTGCCCATCGGCATTAAAATAATCCATTTCAAAATCATACCCGGCTTTTTCTTGAAGTAGAATTAGCCCATCTGCTCCGATTCCGAACCGCCGGTCACATAGCCGTTTGATCGTTGCCGTTTCCGAACCATCCAAATACTTATGATCAAGTTGATTGATCATGATGAAGTCATTGCCGGTACCGTGATATTTCGTAAACTGAATAGAGTTTATTAATGTAGGGTTTGTATAGGACATGGATTAAGGTTTTTTGCCAGATTAAAGAACGCCCGGAACCTCGACTTCAGAAAGGGTCCCTTTAATTCCCTTTCTTCGTGTAAGCTACGAGGGTGAGGACCTGCCTGCGTGTCGAACACTTCGGCAGGCAGGCGTGATGCAGAGCTGGTGAAAAAGACAATTCAGGGACGTACAAAATTTACGTTAATAAACTCTAATAATCTTCATTCTGCTCTTGAATTTGAGGCATTTGTACTATCTGGAACAGATTTTTCCTCTATTTTGTCAGGGTCTTCCAGCCCAAAGGGTACGCCAAGTGTATAGTGGCGGTATGCTGCAAATGCAGAAAGCAGGACGATAACGGCTGCTCCAATCAGGGAAATCCGCCAGCCCCAAATATTGCCTATGTATTCTCCATCAAAGGGGTCTCTTTCTTCTGACTGTTTTGACATCACTTTTTTTATAGGCAAATATAATAGGGATCTAACAGGGATTTCAGTTTTACCAGATTGTTAAGCTTTTTTGAGCTTGAAATGTGGTAGGCATTGAGGGTAATATTTTTACTGTAGTAGGTGTACCCATATAATTTCCGAGCAAGCCAGAGTAAACAGCAAGCTTTTTATCTTCCTGTTTAGTTGCAATGTTGACTTTAAATGCGAAATAATATTATCTTTACCATTGTTTTGAGCAATTTTAGTGAAAAGTCATCCAAGTTACATCTGACCTAGTGTATAAATTTTAGCTAGATCTGCTCAGAACCTAAGCTATTTAATACGACCAGAGACCTATACCAAAAACAAATTATCACAAGACGGATAATTTTACCTTTAACGACCTTTTTTAACCTAATTTTTTTTAAAACAAATCGTGATCTTATGGAAAAAGCGAAATTTACATTCGTTTCTCCGTCTCAGCTAGTAGGCGCTTTTGCGTTCGCGCTGCTGACTTTCCTGGGCCTTCCACAGGCTTTTGCACAGGACTGTCCGGCACCCGAGAACGTAACAGTGAGCTATAACTGTGATGGAGTCGTTGTACTGGACTGGGACATTACTGACCCCAACGGACTGGTACAATCTTACACCGTTGACATCGAGAACGGCAACCAGCCGGTTGTCGACTTTGTCAATATGAACTCTACCGTACTGACTATCGTTGCGGGCACATTGACACCAGGCACTACTTACAATTATGCGATTACTGCTAATTGTGCGCAGTCTAACGTGTCTTCCGCTACAGGCCAAATTGAGGGTACTGACATTCAGG
>Ga0307933_1001791_pt1 | contig 15763 bp, 9 predicted proteins | sample OrgLakmetageno88_FD_201811 | JGI IMG/M metagenome (GOLD analysis project Ga0307933, IMG submission 201811) | Saline water microbial communities from Organic Lake, Antarctica - #88 | ecosystem: Environmental > Aquatic > Non-marine Saline and Alkaline > Saline | place: Antarctica: Organic Lake...
CGTTGAATCTATATCATTTCCATTATCAGTTAGAATTTCAGCGGAATTTACTAATGTTCCTGATGCTGAATCTTGTACAACAAAAGATAACTCTACTGTTGCACTAGCACCTGGAGCTAAAGTCACTCCATTGAAACTATATTCTACTGTTCCATTAGAAACTGGTATACCGTTTGCTCACGTTAATACCAATCATACAGGAGGTGTATCTAAAATAGTAATATTAGAAGCATCTTCATCTCATTCATTTTGTACAGTAATTGCAAATGTTACCACATCACCTACCTCTACTTGAGGAGAAGTTACAAGAGACTTCACTAATGCTAAATCATACTCATCATTGTTTCCACAGATGTTTGTATTCTTAGCTTTGTTAGTATATATGTCGTAGTTATTTGTAAGATCTATATCGCCATTTGTAGCAGTTACATTTGCTTCTACAGCAAAGTTATATGATGATTCACAAGAACAACTAGGATGTTGTACTTCGAACTGTACTTCTGCACTACTTCATACTGCTAATTTTCATGTACAAGCTAGTTGATCATTTCCAACAACTTCACACTCCATAGTATCTCCATTAGCTACAGTTACAGATATATAATTTGCTAAAATTGTATGACCAAATGGTACATCAATATATGCCAATACATCTTCTGCAGTAACATCAGCGTTATTTGTATTTTCAATAGTTGCCGTATATGTTACTGTAGTTCCACATACTAGTTCAGTTGCTGGTCACTCTATAGAAATCACTGGATCTGATAGATTTTCTCAATCAACAACTTCTCATTGAACAATTGGACATAATGGGTCATTTTGTGTTCCCCGTGCCTGACACTGAAATGAGTATATTCAAGTACTAGCCGGTGTATATGATAATGTATTAGACGTACCCAACATAGTCAATGTAGGTGTACTAGATCCTGGAACAGTTATCCAAACTCCAAATTCTTCTACATTATCACCTTCACACGTTACTTCAAAATCACCATTATTCAATTCTACCCATGTAGGTGAAAGCTCTGTATCTGTACAAATTGTTAATTCATTTTCTTGGACATATATATATGCATAATCATCATCATCTTCATTCTGACTTCCATTAGCTGGTGTTGAATCTATATCATCTCAGTCATCTATTATAATTTCAGCCCAGTTAGTGATCGTTCCTGATGCTCCAGCAGCTACTGTCATAGTTACTGTTTGGGTTTCTGATTGTCCAGGATTCAATGGTCAAAAATTCAAACTAAAATTATTTGGAAGTCAATTATACAATAGTCCTGTAGGTACGGTATCTTTAACTACTATATTTTGTGCAACAACATCACCCTCATTAGTCACAGTAATATTGAAATCAACTTCATCACCTACTTCAAATGTAACAGTTTGACCTGCAAGTGATTTAACTAAAGCAAGATCATACTCCAATTCATCTTCAATGATACATTGTATACTACATCCATCTCCATTTACATAGTTTCCATCATCACATTGTTCATCATCACTTGTTCATACGATATTGTCTGGTCCATTCGGATCTAGATATCCATCTCCACAGTATTCAAACCAACATGTAGCGTTACATCCATCTCAGTTTGTTGTATTTCCATCATCACATTCTTCTCATGCATCAATATTTCCATCTCCACAGTATGGATTTGGAGTTTCAATTGCACATTGCGCAGAACATCCATCTCCATTTATATTATTTCCATCATCACACTGTTCATCATCTCCATTTCATGGTATATTATCTGGACCATTTGTATCGAGATACCCATCTCCACATGTTTCAAACCAGCATGTAGCATTACATCCGTCTCCATTTATATTATTTCCATCATCACACTCCTCTCATGCATCAATGTTTCCGTCTCCACAGTATGGGTATACTTCATCAGTAACTTCTCATTGTACTGAAGGGCATAATGGATCACTATTTTGTCACCACGCCTGACACTGGAATGTATGTACTCCAGTTGTAGTTGGAGAATACACCAATGTGTCCGAACCACCTAACATAGTCAATGTTGGTGTTGTAGCTCATGGTACAGTTATCAATACACCAAATTCTTGTACATTTAATCCTTCACAAGTTATAACAAAATCACCATTATTTAATTCAATTGTTGTTGGTGTTAACTGTGTATCTATACATATTGTAGTTTCTTCAAGCGCACAATAGGCATCACATCCATCTCCATTTACATTATTTCAGTCATCACATTGTTCTCATGCATCTACTACTCCATTTCCACAACTAGGACAATATGAAGGCATCACTGATGTTACTTCTTTTATTCCTCACAAATAGTGAACCTCAAATAAGATAGTTGCACCTGGAGTTGGCTGAGTAATCCATGTTCCGTTTATAGTCGTAGTTGGATTATTTGTAGCAGGAGCAAATCATTGACCTACCAATTCATTCGTAGTAGTATCATACAGATAAATAGTCGCATCCCCAAGTAATGGATGCGGAAAATCCATAGTCCACCCATCACATCATACAGTTCAATTACAATGAACCATATTTTGAACTAGTATATATGCACTATCATCATCATCTTCTCATTGACTTCCATTTCATGGATATGAGTCAATATCATTTCCATCATCTGTTTTTATTTCTGCCCAATTGGTGATAGTACCAGCTTGAATATTTGGATCAATAAGGAACGTAATAGTTTCAGTTTGTGATGCTCATGGCTGCAGGCCATCTGAGAAGTCTAATACTATAGTATTTCCTACCACTTGCGTTGCAGTTGTTGAACTAACAAACGATAGTCCAGCAGGAACATAATCAGTTACTTGTATATCCTGAGCAAAAATATCACCTTCATTAGTTACTTGTATTGTAAACATTACTTCAGATCCAGCAACGAATGTTACTGTTGGACTGAGTAAAGATTTCGTCAATGACAAGTCATATTCAAGGTTTTGTTCTAGAGTACAATATGCAGAACATCCATCTCCATTTGTTGTATTTCCATCATCACATTCTTCACCAATTTCTACTATTCCATTTCCACATACTGGATGATATGATTCTATTTGACAATATTCATTACAACCGTCTCCATTTGTTGTATTTCCGTCATCGCATGCTTCTCATAACTCTACTATTCCGTTTCCACATACTGGAGTTATAACTTCAATAGCACAATATGAATCACATCCGTCTCCATTTATGTTATTACCATCGTCACATTGTTCATCATCACTTGTTCATGCTATATTATCTGGACCATTCGGATCTAGATATCCATCTCCACAGTATTCAAACCAACACGTAGCATTACATCCATCACCGTTTGCTGTATTTCCGTCATCACATTCTTCTCAATTATCTACATTTCCGTCTCAACAGTATGGATTTGGAGTCTCAATTGCACATAGTGCTGAACATCCATCTCCGTTTATATTATTTCCGTCATCACATTCTTCTCCTGCATCTAGATTTCCATCTCCACATACTGGAACTACTTCGATCTCACAATATTCGTTACATCCATCTCCGTTTGTTGTATTTCCGTCATCACATTCTTCTCACGCATCTACATTTCCATCTCCACATACTGGAACTACTTCGATCTCACAATATTCGTTACATCCATCTCCGTTTGTTGTATTTCCGTCATCACATTCTTCTCACTCGTCTACATTTCCATCTCCACATACTGGAGTGTCTTCTACTTCACAAAACTCGCTACATCCATCTCCATTTGTTGCATTTCCGTCATCACATTCTTCATCATCCGAATTTCATATTATATTATCTATTCCACTTATATCTAAGTATCCATCTCCACAAAATTCAACTCCACACGTAGCATTACATCCATCTCCGTTTGCTGTATTGCCATCGTCACATTCTTCTCACGCGTCTATATTTCCATCTCCACATACAGCTTCATCACAATTCAATCATTCATCGATCAGACCATCACAGTCATCGTCTTCTCCATTACAGATCTCTACAGATACTTGACATCCAGTTTCTTCTTCTTGGCAAAATTCATCACATCCATCTCCGTTTGCTGTATTTCCATCATCACATTCTTCTCACGTATCTACATTTCCATCTCCACATACTGGAGCTGATAAACAATCAAGTCATTCATCTATAAGACCATCACAATCATCATCCTCTCCGTTACAGATCTCTATAGACACAGAACAGCTTGGTAAAGAAAGTGGTTCATCACTATCTACTGGTGTTGGTTGGTTATCTGAATCGTGTACTGTGGTATCAGTATCAATATCATTGACTGGCTCATCAATCTGTTCAGAAAGCTCCTCTACTAGTTCTACATCAGCTTCATCTTCTTCTATAACAGCATCTACTACTTGCTCTTCTCTTTGTTTCGGCGCTTCTTTTGCTTTCTCAATACTATCTTCCACTTGTTCTTTTACATCATCTACCAATACAGTAAGAGCCTCTGTAGCTAGCACTGGTTGAAAAATATTACTCAATGTAAGTGAGGCTATCATCAGCCAACATATAAACTTTTTTCCTGTAGTATACATAGTCATAAGGTGCACAAATATAATAAAAACTAGCTTTTCTCTACAATTTCCTTTTGTTTACTAGGTATTTCTTAGCCAAGAGGTCATGAAATAGCTGTAGACAATAAAAAAAATTAACAAACAAAAAAACTGCGCGTATAGACACAAAAAAGTGTTTCCTGCAGTTTTGATTTTGATTTTAGCTTTAGTTTTTATTTTACAAGCTACCCTATACGAACTATGTACAATAGTTTTACATATAAAGTACTCGTTGGAGTAAAAAATTTATAGACTTTCTACTATAAATGTCAAGAGATTTTTACATAAAGTTGACAAATATAGATAAAGTCAAATTTGTAAAATATTATTTATAAACAATTTTAAAAGGACCTTCCGCAAAGAGCGCGAAAGGTCCTTTTATCAGTGATAAAAAATCACCGATAGTCGCGTCACCCCAGCGACAATAAAGGGTTAGTTAGTAATAAGCGAAAATTATTCCACTTTAATGAGTTGAATTGTTTTCACAGGCTGTCCCTGCGACGTAAGTCGAATTTGGTAGACTCCTCCTCCACCTTCAATATAGCCGGCATCTCCATCAATTTCTTGGACAAACTCCCCCTGTAAATTGAAAATCTGACACTTCAACTCAGGTAGGTCCGGTCCGGCATCACCGACAATATTGATAGTAAAGTTACCGGTAGTGGGATTTGGAAACACAGTTATCTCTTCTGATAACTCAAACTGGACGGTGCTTGTTGTTGAGTTATCAATAAGATTAACAGTTACTACGACCTCCTCAGTAATAAATACCGTATCCGGCAAACATTTTGTGACCTCAACTGTTTCTCTAAAAGCGTATCCTCCATAAGTGCTACCAGTTAAATGATATACTCCGGGATCAGGAAAAGTAACAGTTCCGATATATTTTCGATCTGCTCCCATAATACCGTACATGTTTCCTGAGGACTCATAGAAAGGCAAGCATGTATTTGCAGCATTTGCATCACACTCGGTGGACATAAAAACTTGAAGAAAGCTAATACTATCACCAATTTGAACGATGGGATCGTTACCTGGATACGTAAAAGTGTACTCATTCAAATTAATTGGAACATTGGCTGGAATTGGATCCTTGAATCCGTCTCCATCTGCATCCGGAAATGTCATGTAAATTTACTGTGCTTGCATCGGGAGTGCAAAGCCGAAACACAACAAGGAAAATAATGCACTTGCGAAGGTTGTTAATTGTTTAAACATCATTTAACGATTTAAGATTTATGTGCTCCCTAAACATTAAGGGGTTACACGGTTTACGATTAGTTACAATTTAATACCCATTTCACCTTTTCTCTATTTCTAGAAAATCAGCATGGCGAGTCACCATCTAATTTTATTTCTGAAACTGGTAAAGAACTACTTACTCCACGTTTGGAATCTTTTGTTTTTACTATATTTTATATATTTTTTGTGTATAATGTCAAGTTAATATACTTATTATATACAATCAAATAAATAAAGTAATTCATTAACTTTGAATACTATTATGTAAAATGATATAAGATTTTTGTAAAAAAAATGTCAATTTTATATTGAAAAAGAAGAAAATGTCAGTAATACAATAGATAGATTATAACAAAATATTAGTGTATGGTTGATAGTAAAAAAATAGTAATAACATATTGAATGAAATTGTTGCTAAGGCGAAAGATTGAAGCTGCGCCAGGTCATACACTATTTACAGCACATAGGTTTCATGATGAGCCGTGCAACAATGAATGAAATATGGGACTTTTCAAATCTATAAAACAATTTTCACTGGAGTATAAAATATATTTAATTTATTTTCATTCTATACCATGACAAATCAAGAATATATACATATCAATGAAGCAGTAAAGAAATGGGAAAAAACGAGACAAACGTTCTATAACTATATCCATAAAGGACTCGTAAGAACAAAAAAGATCAACAATAAAGTTTATCTGTATACTGACGATGTAGAACAACTCATGAATGGATTTATTCCTAGTTCAGTGCAACCTGCAGAAGTAGAAACTATCTCAGAGGCTCAGGAAGAATCAGTTCCTACAGTAAAGGAAACATCAGAAGCACAAGATACTGGAGCAAGTACTCAACTACTGATAAACGTACAAGAAGATATGACTCGTCTTCACAAACAATACTATACACTCAAAGATGATATACTCCATGAAGTAAAACGTACCAGAGAAGATGTACTCTTTGATAGCAAGCGTCTTACCAAATCTGTAGAAGATCAAGTAACTATTCGCCTAGATAAAATAGAACAAGACGATCATCACAAAACATTAGATATTATTGATAGCATAGATGAACTGCAACTTTCAAGCAAAAAACAAAGCTTTTGGATAGCTTATTCAAGTATAGTAGCAGTAAATCTATTGGTGATGTTCTTTATGTAAGAAGTATATATAGCATTATTTGATATAAACGCTCACCAATTGAGCGTTTTTTTAAATTTACAAAAAATTCTTCTCTTATTCTTATTCCTAGACTCTCTTTCATATATAGTACAATAAGTTACCTAACTTTCTTAATCATTAACAAAATAGATCAAACATAATGTGTATTATCGAATAAAATAATTTCTAATTACAATAAAATTAGTACATCCTAGAAGTTATTATGTATATCACAAATTTTACTTCGTCATTCCTGCGTAGGCAGGAATCCATCAATTATATCATGGCATACGTGTATATATTAGCAAGCAAATCATACGGAACTCTTTATGTTTGAGTTACTAATAACCTGAGTCGTAGGATTTATCAACATAAAAACAAAGAAGTTGATGGATTTACTAAGAAATATAACATCATAAAATTAGTTCGATATGAAATTCATCCATCAATACTATCTGCAATCAACAAAGAAAAACAACTTAAGAAACGAAAAAGAAATCGAAAGATCAAGTTAATTGAAAAAAATAATCCATTGTGGGAAGATTTATACTATTGAATCGTATAGATTCCTGCCTTCGCAGGAATGACGTATCTACTGGAAATGTATCTTATAATATTTACGTAGTACAAAATTTTACAATTATTTTACAATTTTTTAACATTAAAAAACTTCCTTATAGCAACTTACCTTCTCTTCACCATGTACATATCGCGTATAGCATCATCACAGCGAATATCTTGTTCCTGTTCATGACGATCATTGTCTAAGTTGGAATGTTCTTGGTGTAGCCTCTGAGAGATAATAGGTTCATCTATCATTTGGATTTGGACTTAAAGTCATGACCTCCTCTCTTCATCATATACTCCCATCATAGTTCATCACCAAAATCATAGGATATGTTCTACTATTTGTGACTTTCAAATCTAAATATGGAGCATAGATAGTACTATCAATTCCAGGAATAGTCTGTTTATCACCATTTATCGTGGCAGTATATAAACTACTATACCACTTAGAATGATTTCTTGCTACAAAATCAAGTCAGGTATTGAGAAAACTTCATTGATAGATAGCAGTACTCCCTCCACACAGTCACCCACCGTATGCGTCAACCTCTTCATCTAGAAATATAGCTTTTCACTCTAGATATTTGTTTTGTTCTTGCATATCAAACTCGCTATCTGTTAGAAAACTCAATGTTTGTCATGGATTCAGTACTCTCACATGACCAATATACTTGAAGGATCTAGAGATGTTTTCCCTTCTATAAGATGCATCATTATTTACTCTTGTTCTATGTGAGATAATTTCATATCACAGTGCTTGTAAGTCTGCTTTATTCTTGAATAAATAGATATCTCACCATGCAGACCATACTTCTGGAGAGATAACTATTTCATCTAATTCATCATCACGAGCCATATCATACACTAATACGTCTATGACATCTCTCTCATATACCTCCTCTTCTACCAAATATGTCTCCCAATCGATCGCATTTGTAGTAATAGCACCATCGCCATACTCATATGGTTTAGTCACAAACGATGCATATCAAGCATCAATCAGATCTCTAATAATTGCTCTTCTTAATATCTGACTAAACTCCCAAGATGAATCAGATTGCTCTTTCATAGAAGCAAACTCTTGTTCACTAATACGAATAGTTGCCTTTGAGTCTGCATATCTAACCAAGATATCATCAAACACAAAACGCATAAACTGCATGACAAAACTAGCTGTTTCTCAAGAATACAGAACCTCTTTTTCTCCCAAAATAGCAGAATACTCACCTACCATCTTTATCAAACGAGGCTGTCGGAAAACATCAGCAGTATCTACCAGTAGTCATATTTCATATATATCTTCTTCTAAGGCATCGATTATCTTTTGCACTTCTGGATCACATACAAATGTGTTTTCAGCATCTAGATAACAAGCATCCTCAAGGATAGGATAAGTTAAAGCATCTATTCACGTGACATATGGTGTGTAAGAAAATCAACTAGCTACAAACAATACAGTACCTAAACCAATACATCACAATTTTTTTATCATATTTCAATAAAATAATAAAACCACCTCTAAGCTATAGCAAATTAGGTGGTTTTTGCAAAGGAATTAGTTGCTTATTGTATACTGAACGATAAATTATTATCTTCCAGATCAAGGAGTACATTTGTTCATAGATGTATACGACCATCTATGATCATCATAGCTAATTCATCAAGGACATGCTCTTGCAAAGCTCTTTTCAATGGCCTAGCACCGAATACTATATCACTCCCAAGTGTAGCAATTTTTTGTTTAGCATCATCTGTCACTGTGAGCTGAATTCATTTCTCCTGGGACAGCATAGTAACTAGATCTAGTATATGTTGATCTACTATTTCTACTAAAATCTCATCAGATAACGCGTTGAAGACTATAATATCATCGATTCTATTGATAAATTCAGGACGGAAATGCTGCTGGAGATCTTGACGCAACTCAATATTCAATTTCTCATGCATATCAGAGCTAGAATCAGTAGTTCATTGCATTGTTTCAATAATTTTTTGACTTCATATATTTGAGGTTAGAATAATAATAGTATTTTTAAAATTAACTGTTTTTCACTTTGCATCAGTTAACTGACCATCATCCAATAACTGCAACAATATATTGAATACATCCGGATGTGCTTTTTCTATCTCATCAAATAAAATAACACTATAAGGCTTACGTCTAACCGCTTCTGTCAATTGACCACCCTCATCATGTCATATATATCACGGAGGAGATCCTATCAACTTAGCAACCGTATGACGCTCCATATATTCTGACATATCTAAGCGAATCATAGATTTTTCATCATTGAACAAAAATTCAGCCACTGTCTTAGCCAACTCTGTTTTTCCTACTCATGTAGGACCTAAAAATATAAACGATGCCAATGGACGAGAATCATCATGCAATCATGCTTTCGAGCGACGTATAGCATTTGCTACAATATGTATAGCAGATTCTTGTCACTTGACGCGTTCACGCAAGTGATCCTCCAAACGCAAAAGCTTTTCTGCCTCTGTAGCCATGAGTTTAGTCACTGGTATTCATGTCCATTTTGATATAATCTGAGCAATATGCTCCTCATGAACCGTATCATTTACTGATAAACTCCCATCTTCAAGTCATTGACGAAGTCTTTCTTCCAATCCAGTCAGTTCTTTCTCTAATGCTGGAATTTTGGAATGCTTGATCTCTGCAACTTTCGCATAATCAGTTTGTTTTTCTGCAACACTAGCCTCATACTCCAAACGTTGCATTTTTTCCTTTAACTCCTTTCATTTCGTAAACAATTCACGATCGTCTTCCCACTTAGCTTTTTTTGTTGTATATGTGGAATGCAAATCTACAAGCTCTTTTTCTATTTCCTTGATTCTCTCCTCGTGTTTTTTTGTCTTCTTTTCCTGTTTCAAGGCTTCCTTTTCTACCTCTAATTGCCTTATTGACTGTTCTAGCTCCTGGACGTGTTCTGGCACTGAACTAATTCACATTTTCACGCTCGCACCTGCTTCGTCTAGCAAGTCTATAGCTTTATCAGGCAATTTTCTATCAGCAATATACTTGGTACTCAAATCAACTGCAGCCACCACCGCTTCATCTGCGATTCTAATTCCATGATGTGATTCATAACGATCTTTTATTCCTCTAAGGATAGCTAATGTATCTTCACGAGTAGGTTCAGCAACAGGAATTGGTTGAAATCTACGTTCCAATGCCGCATCTTTTTCTATATATTTTCTCCACTCAGCGGTAGTAGTAGCACCTATGACACGAATCTGTCCACGTGCCAAGGCAGGTTTGATCATATTTCACATATCTGGAGATCATTCGGTCTTTCCAGCTCATACTATCATATGCAATTCATCTATAAACAAGATAATACGACCCTGAGATTCCTTCAATTCCTCAAGCACTGCCTTCAACCTCTCCTCAAAATCTCCACGATATTTTGCTCATGACATCAGCGCTGCCAAATCCAATTCAACAATACGTTTATTGCGAAGATTATCAGGAACGTCTCCAGCAACTATAAGCTGTGCGAGTCACTCTACAATAGCTGTTTTTCCTACACCTGGCTCACCAACCAATACTGGATTGTTTTTTGTTCTTCTACTAAGAATCTGCATAGCACGACGTATTTCACTATCACGTCAGATGATAGGATCCATTTCTCATTGTTCAACCATGGATGTAATATCTTTCCCATACTTACCCAAAGCATCTAAGACAAGCTCATCTTCAGGTGACTGTATAGTTCTTCATTTTCTGAGTTCTTGAATAGCCTGAACAATATCTTTTTCTTGCACTGAATGATTATTGAATATATGTGCGATCTTTGTATATGATTTCACTAATCACAAAAGAATATGTTCTAAGGTCACATACGCATCATTGAATGTATGGAGTCATTGTTCAGCTGCTTGAAAGACGTTTGCTAATTCATTAGACAAAGCGACTTGAGCTACAGATTCACTAGCTTTTGGTAATCCATCGAGTAGTTTTTCTACTTCTAATCTCAATACTGTACTATTGATAGCTAGTTTTTCTAATACTGTATGTATCAATTCTTGATCTTCATGCAACATAGCAAACAACATATGCTCAGGCATAAGCTGTGTATGTTTATATTCTTGTGCACCTTCCTGTGCTTGTTGTATGCATTGCAATGTACTATGTGTATATATTGATGTTTTCATAGTATATATTTGGTAATAAATAAAATAACACATATGAACTATAAACACGAAAAACAAAAAATCAAGAGAAAATAGCACCTTATATATTTTGGTGCTACATATAGAAATTGTAATAAAAAAGAAAATTGATACAGTAGATATACTACTTTATCATAGCATTACTCATGCCAAAACAACCTATATGGAAAAAAATTCGACTCATACTTCTAACATGTATAATGCTATGATTGATTATAGTATCATTTGGTCCAATACTTATGTCTCCAATGATGTTTGATGCTCCTGAATCAACAGAGTCAGTCATGCTATGGATTATTTTTACACTCATTTGGCTATTTCCCTTAGTTGCACTTTGATGAATTATTTACTGATGGATTCATTATAGAAAAAACAAAAACATCCGATCTGCAAGCAGATGGATGTGTTTGTGATTGTGACATATAATAATATTAATAAGCATAGTTGCTATATATACTCTTTTTTTTGAACCAACATAAGTTCTTATCTCTTAGATGCGACTTTTCTCTCACTTTCCTTCAAGTATATCTTTCTGATTCTCACATTTTCTGGTGTAATTTCAACATATTCATCAGGACCAATATAACTCAATGCATCCTCAAGACTCAATGTTCTAATCGGAGCCAAAGTCATATTTTCATCATTTTTACCTGTTCTCATGTTTGACTGATTTTTATTCTTGGTAAGATTTACGATAAGATCTCCAGGTTTTGCAGATTCACCTACAACCATACCTTCATATAAGTCCTGAGCTGGTTGTACAAAAATCACTCATCTCTCCTGCAACTTCCAGATAGAGAATCTCATTGTTTTTCCATTAAATCCTGAAACTATAGATCCATTCATACGTTTTGGAATCTCACCCATATATGGAGCATAATGACTAAATGATGATGACAACAATCATTCTCCTCTTGTTAGGAGAATAAAGTCAGCTCTAAATCATAATAGTCCTCTTGTAGGTACATCAAACTCAAGATTTGTAAGTCCATTTTCTGCCTGCATATTTTGCATAAGTCATTTTCTTTTTGCCAAAAGATCAATCACACCACCAGACAATTCATCTGCAACTGTCACAGCAACACGCTCGATAGGTTCATGCCTCTTTCCTTCTATATCTTTGTATATTACTTGTGGAGATGATACTTGCAATTCAAACCCCTCTCTTCTCATAGTTTCAATAAGCACTGACAAATGGAGTTCTCCACGACCCGCAACTGTACATCTATTTCATCCATCATGTACTTCCACATGCATACCCACATTTGTTTCGAGTTCTTTATTTAGTCTATCAACTATATTTCTTGATGTAACATATTTTCATTCTTTTCCTGCAAATGGAGAATTGTTTACTAAAAAGTCCATCATCAAGGTAGGCTCATCTATATGTATAGGTTCGTAAGGCTCTGTTCCTTCCTCACCAATAGTATCACCAACATAAATGTCTGGAATTCCAGCTACTATCACCACATCTCCACATCTTCATTCATCTACTTCCATTCTAGACACTCCAGCAGTACGATATATTTTTGTTATTTTTCATTTCTTTACGGTTCCATCAGCCTTATAGACCATTACTTCTTGATTCGGCTTCAATGTTCCATCTGCAATACGACCAATACCTAATCTACCTACAAAATTATCATATCCAAGATTTACTACTTGCATACGAAACGGTTTCTCAGGATGATGGGGAGCGTTTGGCACTTTCTCCAAAATAAAATCTAACAATGGTTCCATCGATGGATTTGCCTGAGCTTTTTCTAAATCTTCAAGATCCAAAAATGAGAATCCAAACTTCGCACTAGTATAGATAACTGAAAAGTCAGTCTGATCATCAGTTGCTCATAATTGTACAAAAAGATCAAATAATTGATCCTCTACCCAATCTGGTCTTGCTGTAGGCTTATCAATTTTATTTATCACTACAATAGGATGCAATCACAAATCTAGAGACTTTTTCAAGACAAATTTTGTTTGCGGCATAGGTCCTTCATATGCATCAACAACTAGCAAAACACAGTCAACCATTCTCAATACACGCTCTACCTCAGATCCAAAATCAGCATGTCATGGCGTATCAATAATATTCACTACATGATCTTTCCACTCTACAGAGGTATTTTTTGCATAAATAGTAATACCTCTTTCTTTTTCTTGATCATTACTATCCATGATCAACTCAGCACCATCAAGAGTATCCATAGTTCCTGAAGCAGTCAATAATTGATCTACGAGAGATGTTTTTCCATGATCTACATGGGCAATTATCGCAATATTTTTAAATCATTTCATTTCATTTGTCATATGCACAGTAATAATAAGTAATAAATGAATAATGCTATATTAAGAAAAGAGCCGCAATGGACTCTTTTTGAATTGTATATGTTATACTAATCTTGATTGAATTTGCTAGTGAAGATTATTACACACGTTTGAAAAACTCAGTTTTTAAAAATATTTTCCCATTTTTCTTACAATTTGCTCTCACATGAGTTATATCATCAGTTAGATGAATATTCGTGAATTTATCTCATTTTTTGATATCAGTTCATCATTTTACTGGCAATCACTTAATAGCAATGATTGTATCTCAAGATTGCAGTTCAGTACCATTACAATCAAGAGTTTTCTGAGTTTTCTGATCATCAACCTCTATTGGTTTATCAATAATATTCCAATGCTCATCATAATATATTTCTTCTTCCATACTCATTACAAGTAAATACTAAAAGATCTATGCAAAATATCTGGCTTGAAGATCAGCTTCATCACCATATTTAGCAAAATCTTTGTGATGTGCTTGCAACAATTTTTTGTCTTCTCATTCATGTTGAATTCCACACCAATACTCTTCTGTATCACCAACAATTTTTACCCAATACTGAAGTAAACCATTGATATACCCACAATATACACAATTAAATTTCTTAGAAAAATTGAGGTAAGAAAGATGATGTCTATCTATCAAGATATAATCTCAGCGATTCACCTTAGGGATCTTATACAAAGGAAAACAAATATGATGATATATTTCTACAATAAAATCTAAAACAACAAATGCAATAAATGGCGCATAAATAAATGGAAATGATACAAAATGCTTCAATCTTGTTTCCCAAGTTCTGTGAATAAATGCTTTCATGAAATTATATAAAATGATAAATAATATTACATAGTAGATGCGGCAACAAAACACTACGTTCTTTCTGCAAACTCCAGCCATCTTAGTTCATAATTTTCTAATATCGTTGCGATCTTAGCCAACTCTACTCAGATTTCTTTGATTTGTGTATGATTTAGGTTTCATCACGCCATTATATTGTTTATCTCCTCCTTTCTCAACTCCAAACGCTCTATTTCCTCACCCAGTCGTTGATACTCATCACGCTCCTTATTAGATAAAGATTTTTTTCTGGTTACTTGTTGTTTCATTATCTTATGAGTAGAAGACGACTCATGCGTTCAAGATATTTCACTTTTTTCTTCAAGATGAGACTCTTGTTTCTCCAATTCTTTTTTTTCTCATTGCTCTTCTTCCCAAGCACTGTATCACCCAGGGAAATCAGATATCACTCCATCTCATTCAAAGACTAACAAATGATCTACAATCTTATCCATAAACATCCTATCATGAGAAATAATGACCAGACATCCCGTATACGCAAGTAAAAAGTCCTCAAGCATTCCCAATATCATTATATCTAGATCGTTGGTAGGCTCATCTAAAATCAAAAAGTTCGGATTCTTAATAAGCGTAAGTAATAGCGTCAAACGCCTTTGTTCTCAACCACTAAGAAGTTGTGCTTTTTGATGTTGCTGTCTGGGAGGAAACATAAATTTATCTAACATTTGCTTAGCAGTTACACGTTTTCCTCATCATATTTCAATAGAAGTGGCAACTTCCTTGACTATATCCAATACTGTTTTTGTAGGATCCAAAGGACGTTGCTTTTGCTGATAGAGTCAGATATGAATAGTCTTTCAAATTCTTACCGCTCCAGTATCAGGTTCTTCTTGTCCTGCAAGCATTTTGATAAATGTGCTTTTAC
>Ga0307933_1001816_pt1 | contig 15584 bp, 12 predicted proteins | sample OrgLakmetageno88_FD_201811 | JGI IMG/M metagenome (GOLD analysis project Ga0307933, IMG submission 201811) | Saline water microbial communities from Organic Lake, Antarctica - #88 | ecosystem: Environmental > Aquatic > Non-marine Saline and Alkaline > Saline | place: Antarctica: Organic Lake...
CCTCTCTTTCTGACACCACCCAAGATTCTAAAATATCTGGTGTGAATTCTGTTTCTGCTAGAAACCAATCTTGTTCTGCGTTGTAATCTTCTGCTTGTTGTGAAATCTCCCAACGTTCTGTTTTTTCTTTTATTAAGGAGGCACGAATACTATCAGCGATTGGTTCTAAATAAGCATCGTCTTGAAAGAGGGACGCCAGCGTTAGAATTTTATTACTGGTGGGGTGGTAGTTGTACGTATCGGTGTAATGGTTTCCGTGCGCGCCACCGCTGTAAGTGTAAATCTGGAACGCCAAGCTCCACAGATCGGGTGCGTAACGCCCACCAAGCCATTCGATGTGGTAATCCCACGGAATCGAGGCGGATGAAGTAACGCCCGCTTCGCTGTCGTTAAAAAAGGTGGTGGCTTCGTTTTTAAAGGTTTCTAGGCCCGGAGTGTAACTTTCATTCACGGCTTTTTTAAGGGGGTGATTGGGCCCCAAATTAATTATTAGTGGATAAGTTAAACTGTAAGCGGGTTCAACTTCTGATTGCACGGCGTAAGTTATTTGCGCTTGCCCTTGGCTGGGCCAATAAGAGACCATTTCACTTGCAGTGGTTGCCTCTGATGGTGGTTCTAAAACCGGTTCAGGCGTGCTGCTACAAGCGGCTAGGGTTAGCCCGAGACTGAGTAATAGTAGATTTTTCATAGTTGGAGTTGTTTGCGGAAATACGCGATAAAGCCGAGGTAATACACGGCACTAACCGCCACGGCGAGTAATAAGTTATCGTTAATGTAGGGAAGTTTTAAACCGGCATAAAGCCCAATATTGGCCATAATAATTAAACCCCAGTTAGACCACTTAACCGGCCAGGTAAAGTTTTTTCGGGCGAGTCTGAATAAAAATGCAAACACCAACGCTTCACAAATAACGGTGCTGACGGCCGCGGCTAAAAGACCGTACTGTGGAATGAAATAAAAGTTTAAACTAATGTTTAACGCCAAGGCGATGGCGTTAATAAGCAATAGTTTTTTTTGTTGGTTTTTACTGACCAACGCAAACGTAAAAATTTGGTTGATGAACGCGAATAAAACCGTGGGAACTAAAATATACAGCAGTTGTTCGGAGCCAATTTGGGTGGCGGTCGTTAAATATTCGGTACTACTTAAAAACTTAATAATGTCGCCGCTAAAGGCCATCGTGCCAATAATAATGGGCAGAGCGAATAACCCAGCTTTTTCGAGGCCCCACTGTAACGTGTTATCGGCTTCGTGGTCGTTGCCGGCCAGTTTTGGCAGTAAGGCCTGCCCAAAGAACACGCCGAGCACTAAAAAGCTTTCGAGCACCCGAGCCGACACCCCATAAATACCCACACTGGCCGAACCGAGTAACAAAGAAATGATGATTAAATCAGCTCGTAAATAAAGCGTTTGCAGCACGAGGGCTAAACCGTAGGGCAGGGAAGTGCGAATGGTGTCGCGCCAGTAGGTTTGATCAAACTGTAATGTAACGCTGACTTCGCGTCGGGCCCAGAAAAAAATGAGGGCACAAAAAATAACATTAGACACAACGCCGGCCCACAAAAACCGAAGAAACAAATCAATCCCTGAGGTCGGGGGCAACAGCAGCCCCGTACTTAAAGCAAACACTAAGGTCGCGAGCACCACTTTGGCGGTTACCAAGCTGCCCGAAAATAAATGAATTTTCATACGGGCCTGCAATATGGCGCTCAAACTACCGGCAATGATGGTGAGTCCCATAGACAGACCGGTAATCCAAATACCAGTTTTAACGGCTTCTGAATAAGTCGGAATAAACTGCGCCGCAAAGCCAGCGGCCAGTACGGCCAGTAAAATTAAGGCCAGTCTCATAGCCAGAATGTTCCCGAGCACGAAGCCGGGGGCTTGTGCTTTACGGCTAATGTCACGGACGGCAATGGCAAATAAGCCCGCGTCGGCAAACACGCCAAAGAAAGCGAGAAATTCGTAAGCGGTGACGTAGTCGCCATAAAACTCGGTGCCGTAGCCAGACACTATTTTAACCACGATAAAACTGGCAATCACGGTGCCCACTTTACCCCCAAATTGGGCAAAGGTGTTGGTGATTACGTTTCGGTTGGTGGCCATGTGCGGCGATTGTAATGTTAAACCGATTTGAGGCAAAGCCAGGTTTTTCGCTAAAGCGATCGTTTTACGCTACAGTGGGGGTATGACCCTCCCAGGCGACGCTGGTTTTAGTCACTTTGAGATTCTTTTACTGCTGATGGTAACCGTTTGGGGTGCTGGGCGAATTTTTAAATATTTCAAACTGCCCCCGATGTTGGGGGAAATTTTGTCGGGCGTTTTATTGGGGCCAGCGGTGTTAGGGATTTTGCCGTCCTCTGAGATGATTTTAGTTTTGGCGGAACTGGGTGTATTTTTTCTAATGTTTCATTCGGGGCTCGACACCAATATTAAAGACTTTATGGCGCAGTCAAAACTGTCACTTTATCTGGCTTTAGGCGGAATAGTGCCCGTTATTCTAATGACTTTAGTCGTTATGCAGTGGTGGGGCTTTGGCTGGCTGACATCCCTATTTACCGCTAACACCTTGGCGTTGGCCTCGGTACCGGTGATTGTGTCGGTGTTAAAAACTTACAAACTTAAAGGCAGCCGGGTGTGGCACGTGGTTAAAGGGGCGACCGTCGCGAATGAAATTACCATGTTTATTAGTCTTTCTATTATTTTATCGGTGGCCAGCTCGGGTGGATTTAGCGGTATTTTTGCTTTGTGGGTGGGGGTAAAGGTTTGTTTATTTATTGGGATTGTGCTGGCGCTCGGGCGTGTAGTGTTGCCGTACTTAGCGCCGTACGTGTTAAATAGCTCCGGGTCTAAGGGGTTTACCTTTGCCCTGATTGTGGCGTTGCTGTTTGCTATTATTGCCGAAGCCATTGGTTTGCATTTTGTGGTAGGCGCCTATTTAGCAGGCATGTTTGTGCGTGAAGAAATTACGAGTGACGCTCTGATGCATAAAATTGAAGATCGATTTTACGGATTGTCGCATTCTTTTCTGGGGCCGATCTTTTTTGCTTCAGTCGGGATGGCGATCTCGTTTACTGCGTTTAAAACCGAACCGTGGTTGGTGCTTGCGTTTCTCATTATCTTGTTTACGGGTCAAATTGCGGGTTCGTACGCCGTGGGCCACTGGACCGGGTTGCTAACAGTGAAAGAACGGGTTTTAACCGGCACGTTATTATCGGGGCGGGGGAGTATTGAAATTATTATGGCCCAGATTGGGTTTTCGACTTTTATCGTCGCGACCGGAGACCGCTTAGTGCCAGAAAATTTATTTGGGGTCCTAGTGCTGCTTTCTTTTTGTAGTTCGTTGTTAATGCCGTTGCTGGTGAAGTTAATATTGAAAAAGGTTCCAGCCTAAAGGAATACTCGTAGGAGAAACTTCTTATCTCGCTTTGCTCGAACGAAGGGCGTAACTCGTAGGAGAATACTCCGCTGCGCTCCGTGGCTCTGGCACTCAAAAAAACAAAAGCTCTGCGAGCGCTTGTAAAAAGGAATACTCGTAGGAGAAACTTCTTATCTCGCTTTGCTCGAACGAAGGGAACCTTAAAACCATTCGTGCCTCATGGAACGGCTCGCGAACTCCTGGAGTTCATAATGCCCATGCGGGCATTAAAAAAATTCTTCACATAGCATTTTATGCTATCTGAAGAATTTTGGTAACTCGTAGGAGAATCGAACTCCTGTTACCGGAATGAAAATCCGGCGTCCTAACCACTAGACGAACGAGTCGTGATTAACTGCTGACACATACTAGAAAGTCACAGCCGCTGGTCAAATTAATTTTGAGAGAATTAAAAAACTCACCCTTATTTAGGTGAGTTTTTATTTAAGGCACGTCACTTAGATTTAAGTAAACATGATCTGCGCCATGCTGATCAGGTTGCCCGTTGCGACATCGAGTAAAATCTCGCCATCAGCATTTCTGATATTATCGTAGGCGACTAGTACCGCCGTTGTCAGTAACGCGGTGCCGCTGACTAACGTTACGGGAGAATGAATAACTTCGCTGAAATTTTTTGGCATGTGTAAGGCCATTTGTATTTGGGTTTTAAAATTATATACAATAATAACATATTATTAATTAAAAATCAACTAAGCTTTTTAGTCTTCACCCAGCCTGGTTTGTTTTCAACTTGGTAAAAGTTAAATATTACGTCACTATTAGAACGTCGTTAAAATAAAAATTGAAACGCTACGTTATGGAACACTGGAAAAATTTGATTTGGCGAAGCGCTCGTGAAGGCACGGTACAGTTGATACGAAATAAGTTTTTATCAAGTACGACGGTTTTACTAGGCGCTTTGATTCTTTTTTTATTGAACTTTGTGTTCGCCCTCCATTTTTTTACAGACTACTCGTTAAAAAGCTTAGAAGAACGAGCTGACTTTAGAGTCCCTTTAGAAGAGCCGTATGAAGTCTTTAATTTAGAGGCCCTACAAACGGATTTAAACAATGAGTATGGAATTGAAAGTAGTGTGATTCCGGCTGAAGATTTTTTAAACTTTTCGAATCCACCGATTTTATACATTAAATTTAATAGTCTAGCTGACGTGCCGGGGGTGTTTGAACGGCTTAAAAGTGTGCGTTATTCAGAAGTAGTAGGGGAGTGGGACTTTGCGGCCGAGCGTGAGTTTGTGACGCTCGTCGAACGATTACTCAGTTTAAGAGACACTGTTGAATCGGCGACGTTTTGGCTTATTATTCTGTTTGTGTTGGGTGGTATTGCACTGGCTATTAACACTTTTCGGGTGGTGTTATTCTCCCGTCGGCAAGAAGTCTTTGTGGCACGTTTAGTCGGGGCGGATACGGTTTTTATTGCGGGTCCATATTTATGGGAAGGGATGCTGCTGGGTTTACTGGCGTGGCTTATTTCTGGGGTTGGGTTTGTGCTGGCGTTGCGAGAAATAGATTTTTTACCCGGCGCTAATTTGGGCGGTGCTATATTTGAATACTGGTGGAACACCATTTTATGGAACGAATTACTTATCGCGATGGCGGTAGGCGTATTGGGCGCTTGGATTGCTATTAAGCGTTACTTAACGGGTCACTTTGAAGCTTAATGAATACCCGATCTATCACCACCAACGGTTGGTTATTGCAAAACATACCGTTAGCCAACGATGACTGCTTACTGACTTTTTTAACCGAAGAGCACGGAAAAATTAAAGTGTTTGGTTCTAAGCTACAGCGATCGAAGAAAAAAGCGGCGGAGCTCGATTACTTTCGGTGGTTAGAATTAGAAATGTCGCGTCCTAAAAACAGTTTGAAGTTAAAAACAGTCCGGGCTTTAAATGATTATTCACCTTATTTAAAAGGGTATGAGCAAATGCAGTTTGGTTTTGACGCGCTTGGCTACACGGCTCAGTTTTGCCCCGAAGAGAAAGCCATGCCCGACATCGTGCAGCTATTACATGAAGTCTGGGCGCTGCAATCATTACCTTTAAAAGTAATTGAAATTTATTTTTATACGAAACTTCTGTGGTTTAGTGGCGTGCTGCCACGCTTTGATTCGGTTCGATCTGATATCTACGTACACCCAGTGACGCTTCTGTTTACGCTGCAAAGTCAAAGCGGGGCGTTAGCTTTAACTAATGACCAGCGTCAAATTTTAGAATGGTTTAGACGCAATGAAGCGGGATTATTGGTGGACACCTACGAAAAATTTTCAGAACATGATTTAGTTATTTTACAAGCTTTTTTAATCGCTGTTATCAAAAATCATTAAAAAACATTGACGGTGTGTTAGGCTTCTGGAAGAATCAAGAAAACTGTTCACATATTTTAGTCAATGAATACAAAACTCCTCGGTTTCGCGCTTATGTTGGTTCTCCTTATTAATCCTGTCTTTGCCCAAGAAGAAGATCTTTTAGATGATGAATCGCCTGCGGCTGAAGATGATATTTTTGGAGGTGATTTTTTTAGTGACTTAGATTCTTTTCTTGAAGAAGAAGGCGATGATACGTCTGAGCCAGACATGATGATCATTCCAGATGCAGAGCCAGAACCACAAGAAACTCTAATCGAAACTTCTACTGAATCTCAGCTTGAAGATACGACTCCAGAAGTACTACAAAGTAGTGCTGGTGGATCAAGTGCGGGTTTGCCTTCAACGGCTCAAGTAACGTTATCGGTTACCAATGTTTCACAAGATAACGCTGACGCCACTCAATCAGGCGCTCGTCCTGGTGATGTACTGCGATATGAAATTAACTTAAATTCACCAACGGAAGATGTCGTAAATTACGTATCTTCTATTAATGTTTCTGGTATTGAGTCGGTGGTTGAATTTACCAACACGGGCTTTGGGGTTCGTGAAAACGGTATGGTAACTTACCCCGCTTACTCGCAATCAGCGCCTTGTACGCAAGCCTTTACGTTCTTTGTTCGGGTAAAAGAAGATTGTGCGGAAATGACCGCTTTAAACGTATCAAACGCCGAAGCGGGTAACCTGGCCGTACCACTTAACTGTGGGTTAGCTCAAACCGGGCCTTCACAAACACTGTTCTTACTGGCAGGGGTGATGATGCTTCTGTTAACGTTCGTGTTTGGTTTTTTCGGACGCGGTAAAAGTAGCTAGTGAAATTTTTACTTAATTAAAAAAGCCTCGTTCATCAGAACGAGGCTTTTTTTTAATTGTCAGGATTATTACTGAACGTGCTTTGAGTGAAACTTTCGGGCTTGTCGCTCTAGCTTATCTTTAATTAAGTCGGCTAGACCTTTAATACTTTCAGAGTGCTCTTCGGCCATAAAATCTCCACCATGGGGCGAAACCATATGGGCCTTGCCTTCAAATCTTTCTCCCGACAGATGTTTAGTTTTTTTAATAGACACATCCACTTTCACCGAATCATCGTCTCCGGCTTCGTTTCCTAAAAATCGCACGACATCGTTTAATCGTTTTTCAAAATAAGCTTGGTCTTCATCAAAAAAGGTTACGTCTCCTGCGTTGAATTGGATAATCATTAGATTAAATGAATTAAGAACTATTTACTTAAAGAGTTTCCTTAAGTAAGTCTGATTATAGTTCAAACTTTAATTTATTCCCAGAAAATTGTGACGTTAACGTAATGACAGGTTCTGAAGTTATGGTTCCGACCACTTGTGCCGTTACTTCTTCATCTTGTGTATTGAGGGCGTTGCAAATGGCTGGAGCGTCACTTTCATTCACCACCAGCATCATGGCCGTGCCACAGTGCCAGGTTCGGTAACATTCTTTTTCATCAATATTACCCAAGATTTGCATTTGTTTGATGGCTTCGTGCGGTTGATGTAAATTGTCTAAATTCGCTCCTAACCCTTTTGATAAAATCCGGGGCAGGTTTCCGGGCACACCGCCACCAGTAATGTGGGCGATACCGTGTACTTCAAATTTTCGGTCGCTTTTAAAATCACCGAGTACCGTTTCCAGTAATAACCGGTGAAATATTTTAGAAGGTGTTAATAATACTTCACCCCAAGTTTGATCTTCATTAAACGGGGCTTCATGCCAATTTTCGCCAAAAGCTGACTCACACACCTTGCGCGCCAATGAAGTGCCGTTAGAACGAATTACACGCCCTTGAAGCCCAATGACAACCTGTCCTGGTTTAATATTTTTGCCGGTAATAAATTTATCTTTTTTAACGAGTCCTACTGCGGTTGCATTCCAAACCATGCGGTTGACCGCGTTTCCTAGCTCCGCAATTTCGCCTCCAGGTATTACTACTTTTTCTACGCGACAGGCTTTGGCTAAACCAAGCGTGAGACTTTTAATGGCGGCCGCATCAACTTTTGGTACGTCAAAAGTGTTAGTAATAGATATTGTTTCGGCCCCGACACAAATGGCATCATCGGCCACCATGCACAGTAAGTCTTCGCCCATAGTTTCATAAAGACCGGTACGTTCGGCAATTTCTAGTTTGGTACCGACACCGTCATCGTTTTGAATGAGTAAAAAATCACCCATATCTAAAGCGCCACTAAATCCGCCTTCTAAGGCAAAGGGTTCACCGATCAAACCTTTACGGCTGGCGAACGTGCTTTTAGCATTTTGATAGGCCGATCTAGAGGCCGCATCACCCGCTTCAATATCGACTCCGGCACTGGCATAACTATGATCCATTATTGATTGAAAACAATTAATCCTACTTGAGATCCAAATATGGCTTTCATATTCTGTAATTCATTGACCGTGGTTTCGCCCAGTTTAACAATTAAAACCGGCGTATCAGTACTATGATCAATGCTGTCGGCAGGCGCTAAAGAAAAGAATTTTTCACTGGCTGGAAAAGTACCTACTAAACGTGGCGACTCAAAAGTCAGTATAAATTGCTCGAGTAATTTTTCGTCGTGTTTGCCTAATTTTTCTGGCATGGTGAGCACTGGGCTTTCTGGGAATATGTTTTTCAGGTACGCGTTATAACTTAGTTTACCGGTCATAGATTCTTTAGCGTACGCCGCAATAGTAGCGACACTTAATCCTAAAATAAGCGAGAACAGCACGAGTACCCATGGTGGTAAAATTTGGGACTCAGAAAATACTTCCGGCGTTGTCATCGCGTAAGGGGCTCGACTATTTTCATTTAAATCGGCAAAGCGAGTTTCGATTTGGCTAATGACCGCGGCTATAACTTTATCACTGGCTTGAATTTCGTTGTTTTCTAGTTTTAGCGTCCAAAAAACGTTTACAAAATTCTGTTTTCTCGCCGAAAGCTTTCGCTTGAAATTATTAATCGCTACGCCGGCTTCGGTGGCGACATCTTCTCGGAACTGTGGGTTTTTAGCCCAACCCGAAACGGCTTCTGCCATTTTAGAGGTGCTCTCGGCATGATCAAAAGTTGGCGAGTCTTGCTGGGTAATGACCGGTTTTAAACTAAAATAAATGGTTGTTTTTTGCGTTTGAGGCAAAAGTTGCAACAACGCGTATGTGCCCAGGCTTACAATGAGTAAAGCCACCGCAAATATCCAGAATTGTCTTTTTAAAGGCGATAGTAAATCGTTGAGTTGCATAAATTAAATATTAATTAAAGGCATGTCTTGTACTTTTTGGCTGACTCGGCCGCTCTCTTCTAAGGTTTTTAAATACTCAGGGGTTATGTCACCGGTGAGGTATTTACCGTCAAAACACGAGCAGTCAAAGCTTTCTATTTCTTCGTTACCTTCTTTGGCCGCCCAAATTAGCTCTTCTAATGTTTGATAGAAGAGAGCGTCGGCTCCTAGCACTCTTTGTATCTCATCGATACTAAGGCCGTTAGCAATAAGTTCTTGTTTCGTGGGCATATCAATCCCGTAGACATTTGGATATTTAACCGGTGGTGCGGCGCTGGCTACGTAGACTTTTTTAGCCCCCGCATCACGACACATTTGTACAATTTGTTTCATGGTGTTTCCTCGCACAATCGAATCATCAATAAGCAGCACGTTTCGGTTTCTAAACTCAAGCGGTATAGCATTGAGTTTACGTTTAATTGATTTTTGTCGTTCTTGTTGCCCGGGCATAATAAAGGTTCGGCCCACATATCGGTTTTTAACCAGTCCTTCACGGTATTTAATACCGGTTGCGTTAGCGACTTCTAAAGCCACGGGGCGAGCCGAATCTGGGACGGGAATAATACTGTCAATCTCTAGATTAGAAGCCATTATCTGCTTGGCTAAAGCTTGTCCCATTCGGAGTTGGGTTTTGTACACCGAGATTTTATCAAGCATAGAATCGGGGCGCGCTAAGTACACATATTCAAAAATACACGGGTGCAATTCACCCTGAGCCGCTTGATAGGTATGTATATTTCCTTCTAAATCTACTAACACCGCTTCACCGGGCTTAACGTCTCTTACTTTTTTAAAACCCATCATGCCAAAGGCTACGTCTTCTGAAGCAAAGGCGTAATCTTCACCGAGCATGCCTGATTGTCGGGTTCCCATCGAAAGGGGACGAATACCGTTTGGATCTCTAAACGCGAGCATGCCCACGCCATCAATAATAGCAATAATAGCGTACGCCCCTCGAATTCTTTCCATGGTGAGTTTCACCCCTTCAAATACGTTTTTAATGCCCTCTTCAGCCCCGTTGGCTTTAATGCTATCACCAATTTTATCGGCTAATACGTTTAACAGTACTTCAGAGTCAGAAGTCGTTCGTAGATGGCGTCGGTATTTAGCTTGAACGCGCTCTCGCAGTTGAGGCGTGTTCGTTAAATTTCCATTATGAATCAGGTATATTCCGTAAGGGGCATTTACAAAAAAGGGCTGCGCTTCTTTGGCGCTTAAACTTCCAGCGGTTGGATATCTGACGTGACCAAGCCCGATGTTACCCCGAAGGGTTTTGGCTTGAGATTTAGTAAAAACGTCTTTCACTAAACCATTATCTTTATGTTCGTGAAATACGTGCCCGTTGTAGGTGACTATTCCGGCGGCATCTTGCCCTCGATGTTGGAGCATTAACAGTCCGTCATAAAGCTCTGGGAATACTTCTTGTTGTCGATTAGAGAGGCCTAGAATACCACACATATATGGGAGGGATTTGAAATTTAAAAATGAACTTTCTGGCTAGACATGCCCAAGATATTTAAATTAAAAAGCTTAGCAAGACGGGATTCGCCTTAAATTAATACCTAAGGCGAATTGGGTGCATTTGTGGGTGCCGCAGGGGCTACTGGTTGATTTTCGGCCTCAACGAGTTGGTTAAATTTGTCGACGACTAAATTAACAACGCTGTTAAACTCGGCGTCATCTTTTCCGAGTTCGTAACACTTTTTATAATACGTTTTGGCTTCTTCTAATTTATTTTGTTCTTCAAATAGCAGCCCTAAATTTAAGTAGGTTCTTGGGTTTTGTGGATCCGCCTCGCGGGCCGCTTCTAATATTTGACCGGCTTCAACGTATTTTTCATTGGCAATCAACGCCCAACCGTGCACATTAGCTGATGTGACATCGCTTGGGTCTTGGGCATATAAAATTTCACTAAACTCTAACGCCACACTGGGTTGTTTTAGTAAATCAACTGCCGTGTGAATCGCAGAGATAAATCGTTCTGATTCGGTGTCGTAATCGAGTAGGTCGCGGTATAACTCGATCACTTGATCGTATTTTTGTTGCGCTGAAAATATGTCTAAGAGTTTCCAACGTACTTCAGCCGAAAACTCAAAGTCATAGTCGAGAGCTTTTTCAAAGAATAAGGCCGCTTCGTCTAATTTTTGTTGCTCAAATAACGTCAAAGCTAAAAAGTACTGGGTCTCTGGGCGCAGGGGATCAAGCTCATATGCTTGCCGTAAGTCTAGTTCGGCGCGAACGTAGTCTCGCAATAACATTTGCGCGTAGCCTCTTAAAATCCACGCATCAATATAGGTTACATCTTCTTTTATAGACGTATCGGCCAGCTCTCTGGCGAGCGTGCCTTCGTTGTGGGTTGCTAACACTTTGGCCATTTCTGCGTACAGATGGGCATTTTTTCCTTCCGCTAAATTCTCAAACTCTTCGTACACAATTGATAACTCTTTAATTTTAACCGCGACGGCGGGGGTTAAAACCCGTTCCCCTTCATATTGATCAATCAGACCGGCAGCGGATACAATTGGGTCTTTGGTGGCCACTTCTAAGCGTTGTAAATTATTTAAAATTTCTTGAGCGCCTTCATGATTATTCTGCAGGGCAAAGAGAACCGCTTTATAGAATTCTAACTCTGGAGGTAGATTCTCTGTTTGATTCATAGTTTCTAGCACCTCCGAAAATTTACGGGCCGTGATCCATTGTCGAGTTCTGATAACTAAAATTTCTTCGCTTTGTGGGAAACGCTTTTCCATTTCTGTCAGCAAATTGTCTAGCTTCCACACGTCACCACTCCGTAAATAAATCTCGGCGAGAATGAGGTAGGGTTCAATAAAATCTGGTTTTTGTTTTATGGCTTGAGCCACTTCATTACTGGCCAAAGCAAAATAATCGTGGTTCATCAAGGTTTTAGCCTCTTGCAGTCGCCCTAGGTATGATATTTGTCGCGGTACGCCCGCGGGCTTTGGGGTCACGGTCTCAATTTTATCTGGGTTTGGGGTCGATATACCGGCCGTTGGTGGATTTATAACTTCGGCAATCGCCTCACGCATTACCCACGCGCTGCCTACAACTATAAAAAGTCCTAGACCAAACACTGCTATTTTCATGAGACGCATTTTATTCATTGTATAGAGAGTAGGAATTTATTTTTAGATTTCAAAAATTTGCGACTTAAAGTCTCACATGTCATATAATAACGATTAAAGTTGCGTTGTGTGAAAATTTTCCTACGATCCGCCTTGCTTTAGACTACCTTGACGGCGAGCGTAGCTCAGTGGTAGAGCAGCGGTTTGTGGTACCGCTGGCCGAGGGTTCGATCCCCTTCGCTCGCCCCATTTATTTTAAATTCAACGAGAGCGAAGAAACAGCGTAAGCTGTTTTTTTTAAGTAACGGAGTTACTTAAAAAGGATCGAGCCCATGGGTTCGCGCTGAAAAAGTTGGAACGAAGTGACAACTATTTGAAGCCCGATGTTCGAGCAAAGCGAGATAAAACGTTCCCCTTCGCTCGCCCCATTTATTTTTACACATGAACCTAACTTCGTTAAGGTCTTTTCGATGAATCCAAAACCACTCAAAATTGGCATTGATGCCCGCATGTTCTCTGATGCCTTTACGGGCATTGGGCGCTACAACTTTGAGCTGACAAAGCGTCTCTTTACAGAAACAAATTTTAAAGGTCAGCCGCTTGAATGGGTGATTTTTTTAAACGATCCACAGTTCAGTGATTTTACATTTCCTGATCATGTAAAAAAAGTGTTGGTAAATGCGGGGCATTACAGCTTCGCCGAGCAAGTTAAGTTTTGGTGGTTACTGCAAAAAGAACGTTGTGACTTAGTACACTTTTCTCATTTTAATTTACCACTGCTTTATAGTCGTCCGTTTGTGGTCACTATTCATGACACCACCATTTCTTTCTACCCGGGCAAGAAAATGAACGCCTGGTGGAGAAAAATCGCTTATAAGTTGGTTATTCGGCACGCGGTGAAAGCCTCAAAGCAGATTATTACGGTTTCCGAACATACTAAAAAGGATGTTATTAAGTTGTTTCGTACTAACGCGCAAAAAATTAACGCTATTCATATTGCGCCTTCACCTGAGTTTAAAGTGATTGAGCCTTCATTAGTTGAAGCTGTGCAGATAAAATACGATCTTTCTAAAAATTTTATTCTCTACACGGGGAACTGGCGTGAACATAAAAATTTAGTCGGTTTAGTGCAAGCTTTTAGCAACCTAAAGTCACAGCCCGCTTTTAAAGATTTACAGCTAGTGATTACGGGCAAAGAAGATCCTCATTACCCAGAAGTTAAAGCCACGATTGAAAATTTAAACCTGCAAGACTCTATTAAACTAGTGGGCTTAGTACCAATAGAAGATTTGATCGCGCTTTTTAACGCGGCGCAAATATATGTGTGTCCGTCGTTTTACGAAGGCTTTGGTCTACCGCCCTTAGAAGCCATGGCTTGCGGCACGCCCGTGGCGGTATCTGACGCGGCTTCTATTCCAGAAGTTTGCGCTGAGGCGGCTGAGTATTTTGATCCGCATGATATTAAAGATATGACAGAAGTTTTAAAGGGGTTACTTCTTGATAGTGAAAAACAAGCAGCACTTAAAGCCAAGGGCTTGGTGCATATTAAAAACTTTAACTGGGACACTACCGCCGAACGCACTTTAACGGTTTATCGTAAGGCGTTGTAAATTTTGATAGCTCCCTAAAAAGTTATAGCACTGTTTTTAGCTTCATTCGGCAACCGTAATAGCTTGGTTTTGCGTCTGAGTGTCTTTAGAATAAATCTAACTCACAATTTAGTCAGTTTTATGCTTAACCAAAGGATTTACCGAGTCTTTTGTAAGCGCGCTAAAAATAAAGTTTTAGCGGGTTTTGTTCTGTTGTGCCTGCTTACAACCACGGTCCCAACGCCTGTGTGGGCGCAATTAGCCGCCCAAACGGGTTCGGATTCTGTGTCTTTGGTTTCGTTATTAGTCGAAGACGAAGTCTATAAACAAACGCCCCTGAAGCCGCTTATTTTAAGATATGCCGATGACGTGGCTAAAGCGCAAGGGGCTGAAGTGGTGATTACGATTTTAAATAAAGATATTTCCCCATTTGAAATTTATGAAGGCTTAGCGGCCCTGTACCAAGATGGTTTACCGACCGATACCCGTCCCTCGCAATTAAAAGGGGTTATTTTAGTGGGGAACTTACCGCTTCCGGTGGTGGAGAAGAACGGTAATTTATGGCCGTCAGTTTTTCCTTACACGGACTTTTATGATCTTAACTATGAATGGGACCCTGAAGCGGAAAGGTTTAGTTATACCACGGGTGGTAATATGGCCTCAGAAATCTGGCATGGGGTTATAAAAGCGCCTTCAGACACTATGACCTCGCGCGTGTCGCAGTTAAGAAATTATTTTAACGCGAATCATCGTATTCACACCCAAGAAACCACGTTTGATAAAAAAGTATTTATCGCCGATTTAATTCGTCAGCGCCAAATTGTACCGAGTATGTTGTACTGGCGTTATCAAGAATGGATTGAGTTTGCGGAGGAAGTGCAGTATTTGAGATACACAAAACATTGGTTGCGACGATTGTATGAGCGCGCCGAACAAGCCGGAATTAGTTCGGGTAATTTAAATAGTCTAAGCGAAAATGAAAAACTAGCTCTGGCGGATGAAATTCTTGAAGCGGATGGGGGACTGACCCGCGATGAAGTGATGGAAACCTTAAACGCGGACAATTTAACCGCCCTGCCGGATAATATTTCGAAAAGTATTATTGATAATCTTGCTAAACGTTACGTACAATTATACGAAAACTGGCTCACCCAAGCGAACACCCACGTTGAACGGAGCGGTCGATGGTCGGCTGCCGACCTTGAAAGTTTGCCCGCCCTGGTTTCCCAAAAAGATGAAGCGTCGGTTTTAGCGCTGCGTTACTTTAATGATTTACTCGAAGAAGATTTACTGACGGAAGTAAACGAAAGTAACGTCCCGCACGATATTGCCATGCCCCACACGGTGGTAGTGCCTTATGAGGAAGGCGGGCCAGACGGTGGTACAAATTACACTAATAAACCGGCGTATTGGAATGGCGTGCGTCCTTCAGAAAATATGACCGCCGAAGAGTGTACTTTAATTCGAGGGTCTAACCGGAACGATACGTATCCTTTCGCTCAACAAGTCGAGGCGAATCAAAGTATGGATATCGACACCACCGATCTCTGTAAAAATGGAGCTGAACCTGATTTTAACAGTGATAAATTTGAAGGCTGCTGTGCCCGAAACATTACCTACGAAGATAATCAGTTTGGCTATAACACTTGTAACTTAGGCACACAATGGGCCGGTGGGCAAAGTGGCATTAATTCGTTGTTTCATATTGGCGCCGAGCTGCCTGTTTTCTCTGAACGAGGGACGCGAGAGATTAACGGTTTAGAGGGGGCCGATGGTTGCCGCCCAGGTTTAGCGATTAACGAAAGTCCGACGTATGCCGCTCGATTTTCAAGTTTAATGCTGCATAACG
>Ga0307933_1001818_pt1 | contig 15567 bp, 13 predicted proteins | sample OrgLakmetageno88_FD_201811 | JGI IMG/M metagenome (GOLD analysis project Ga0307933, IMG submission 201811) | Saline water microbial communities from Organic Lake, Antarctica - #88 | ecosystem: Environmental > Aquatic > Non-marine Saline and Alkaline > Saline | place: Antarctica: Organic Lake...
CCCCGCCCGCCCTTCCCCTCGGCACATCAGGCGCTGTCCAAATGGAAAGCCCTCAACACCCCGCGCAAAATCGACCGAGACCCCCAAAACATTCCCGCAGGAATCTGACGCAAGTCAGGGGAAGGGGGCGCAAGCGAACACCGATGCTGTCTTGCACAGCACGCGCATGTCCTGAAGCCGTCGCGAGGGGCGCGATTCCCGAGGCGGGCAGGCCGCCTCGGGCCTCGATGCCGCGGGCGGTCAGGATGCGTTCCGCGCTGTCATTCCAGACATCCATCTTCACGATCAACCCGTTCTCGACCAGTAGCGGTCGACATAGCGGTCGCCCTCGAACGGCGTGCCGTCGGGCCGTTCCCCGTAAAGATAGCCCGTGGAATAGACCACGGTGCCCTCGGGCCCCACGCCACCTCGAACTGCCGCATGTCCTTCTTGACCCACTTGTAGCGCATGGCGTTGAACCCCGTGGGTCAGGAGGGATGGCCGTAAACCCGGCCCCCGGTGAAGGTGATGGTCACGGTCTCGGCCATGTAGGTCACGGCCCGCTCGGGGTCGGGCACCATCGAGGCATCGAGAAAATCGCGGACGATGCGCGCCTCTTCCGGCAGGGCGTCAGGGTCGAGGCTTGGCGTGTCGGTCATCTTCGATCCTTCCGTCTTCGGTGCCTAAAGGCGTGGCACTGGACGGTGACACCGCCAAGGACCGTGATCCTGTCACAGAAGATTTGCGGACATTTTGCCGCTTTCTTGTGCAGAGTTGCGCGGGATGGCCCGTTTCCGCCCGGACCGGGCCTGCCGGGCCTTTCTTGAAATCAGCACCTCGGTGTTCGTATTACATGACAGGATCAGTTGTCCACGGGAGCCCGCATGCAGATGGCCAGATATGAGCGTGACATGATCGGCTACGGGCCGCGACGGCCCGCCGCGGACTGGCCCGGTGGCGCGAAGATCGCGGTGCAGTTCGTACTGAATTACGAGGAAGGCGGCGAAAGTTGCCTGTTGCATGGCGATGCCGCCTCGGAAGGGTTCTTGTCGGACATTTCCGGTGCAGCCCCCTGGCCGGGTCAGCGCAACTGGAACATGGAATCGCTTTACGAGTACGGCGCACGGGCCGGGTTCTGGCGCCTGCACCGCCTGTTCACGGGCGCGGGCGTGCCGCTGACGATCTACGGCGTGGCCAGCGCGCTGGCCCGCAGCCCCGAGCAGGTCGAGGCGATGAAAGACGCGGGCTGGGAGATCGCCAGCCACGGTCTGAAATGGATCGAGCATCGCGACATGCCCGAGGCCGAAGAGCGCGCGCAGATCGCCGAGGCGATCCGCCTGCATACCGAGGTCGTGGGCGACGCGCCGCACGGCTGGTATACCGGGCGCTGCTCGATGAACACCCTGCGGCTGGTGGCCGAGACCGGCGCGTTCGATTACATCTCCGACGCCTATGACGACGACCTGCCCCATTGGCGCCGGATCGGGGACCGCGATCAGTTGATCATCCCCTACACGCTGGAAGCCAATGACATGCGATTTGCCGCAAGTCCGGGCTGGGTGACGGGGCAGGATTTCGGGCAATACCTGATCGACGCCTTCGATACGCTTTACGCTGAAGGCGAGGCCGGTCTGCCCGCGATGATGAGCGTCGGGCTGCATTGCCGTCTGATCGGGCGTCCGGGCAAGATCGCCGGGCTGGTGCGCTTTCTGGACCACATCGCGGCGCATGCGGGCGTCTGGTGCCCGACCCGGCTGGAGATCGCGCGGCACTGGGCCGAAACGCATCCACCGGTTCAGGTGGACCGGCCAAGCGCGATGACCCGCGACCCGTTCGTGGCGAGCTTCGGCGGGGTGTTCGCCGCGTGGACCGCCGACCGGGCCTTTGCGCTGGAGCTGGGGCCGGCGCATGACACGCCAGCCGGGCTGCACAACGCCCTGGCGCGGATGTTTCGAAGCGCCTCGCATGAGGAGCGGCTTGGCGTGCTTGCCGCGCAACCGGACCCGGCAGAGATGGCGGCGGCTCTGGGCGACACCGAGCGTGCGCAGCTTGCCCGCCTCACCACCGCTTACAAGGAAAAGCACGGTTTTCCCTTCATCATCGCGGCATCCGACCATGAAAAGGCCGGCCTTCTCGACAATCTCACGCGGCGCATGGAGAATGACACCGACACCGAATTCGCCGAGGCCTGCCGCGAGGTCGAGCGGATCGCGCGCCTGCGACTGGAGGAGATGCTGTGACGGATGCTGCAAGCAAGATCGGCGCGTCCTATGCGTTCCCCCCCGCGGGCCTGCCGGATCAGTCGGAAAGCCCCGAGGGGACGGCGATCTTCACCACCGCCTATGCGGTTCTGCCCGCCGTGACGATGCGCGATATCGTGACATCGCGGCTGCCGGGCTGGTATGAGACCCGCGCGTGGATCATCGCGCGCCCGCTGACCGGCTTTGCCGAAACCTTTGCGCAATACGCGGTCGAGGTGGCCCCGGGCGGCGGGTCCGACCAGCCCGAACCGGATGCGGGCGCGCAGGCGGTCCTGTTCGTCACCGCAGGCGACATGCAGCTTGATATCGGCGGTGTGACCCATGCGCTCGGGCCGGGCGGCTATGCCTATATTCCGGCCGGCGCGGTCTGGCGTGTCACCAATCCCGGCGCGGCCGATCTGCAATTCCACTGGATCCGCAAACGCTGGACGCCTGCCGAGGGGATCGAGGGCCCGAACGCGTTCGTGACCTGCGATCAGGCCGAACCGGTCCGCTGGATGGCGAATACCGACAGATGGGGGACCACGCGCTTTGTCGATCCCGAGGACATGCGCCACGATTGTCACGTCAATATCGTGACCTTCCTGCCCGGCGGCCGCATTCCCTTTGCCGAAACGCATGTGATGGAACACGGGCTTTACGTGCTGCAGGGGACGGCGAAATACCTGCTGAACACCGATTGGGTGGATGTCGGCCCGGGCGATTTCATGTGGCTGCGCGCGTTCTGTCCGCAGGCCTGCATCGCGACCGGCGACGAACCCTTCCGCTACCTGCTTTACAAGGATGTGAACCGGCATCCCGAGCTGGGTCCGCCATGAGCCGCGTGACCGCGAAGCCCCTGACGGCGCAGGCTTTTGCCCCGTTCGGGGACGTTCTCGAGATCGCGGGCGCGCCGGACCGGATCATCAATCAGGGGCTGTGCGGGCGGTATCATGATCGGGCGCGGCTCGATTTCGGGCCGGGCGGGCGCGCGGGGCTGAGCCTGTTCGACGCCGCGCCGCGCAGCCTGCCCTACCGGCTCGATCTGGTCGAGCGGCACCCCGACGGCAGTCAGGCCTTCATCCCGATGCACGGCAATGACTGGCTGGTGATCGTGGCCGAGCCGGGCGACAGTCCCGGCCCGGTGCATGGCTTCATCGCGGGCCCCGGTCAGGGCATCAACCTGCATCGCGGCACATGGCACGGGGTTCTGACCCCGCTGCATGCGCCCGGCGTTTTCGCTGTCATGGACCGCATCGGGGACACGGCGAACCTGCAGGAATACAAGCTGGACCCACCAGTTCTGATCACCGGGGCTTGATCATCAGGGTCAGCCCAGTTCGAACGTCGTCAGCCCGAAGGTGCGAGACAGATCCTGCGCCGGGGCCGGGCCGCGCCACATGCGGGCGGTCTCGAACTCTGGCTGAAGGCCCCTGTCCCGTGCCAGCGCCATCGCGCTTTCGTTCCGGTCGGGCACGTCGAGGCTGATCCGGCCGCCACCGGCGTGATGTGCGAGACCGTCGAGCGTTGCCTCCGCTGCGGCGCGGTCGGTGGCGAAAAGCGGCCCGATCTTCCAGCCGGACAAGCAGGCACGTACGACGCCCAAGCCCACAAGGTCACCGTCGCGGATAAGGACACGCGCGATGCGGCTCGCCTCGCCCGTCATCCAGTTCCGCATGAATCCGGCCCGATCGAACCCGGTCACCGCCCGGTCGATCGACAAGGCCGCGTCGATGTGTCCGGCCTCCAGCGGTGTGGTCGGATCCGGTCCCACTGGTGTGATCCGGCCCGAAAACCGCAAGTTCCCGTGCGCCATCACAAAGCCCGAGCGGGCGTAGTTAGCCTGTTGCGCCGGGACACCGTCAAGGCCGGTGCTGCGCGGCGCGAGGCGCGCGATTCCGTCCTGCCATAGGGCGAAACCGACACCGCGGGCGCGCATATCGGGTCGGCAGATGTAGAGGCCCAGAAACCCGGTGCGGTCGCCGAATCGCACGATCGACAGGCTGGCCGCAGGGACCCCGTCCACATCGGCGACCAGAAACCCGTCCGGACCCGCGGCCATGAAGGCCGCCGCATCGCCAAGGCCAGGGTTCCAGCCCTCGGCCTCGGCCCATGACAGGGCAAGGTCGAGATCGGCGCGCGTCATGGTCCGGATGACGGGCGCGGCCGTCATGGCGTGACCTTCTGTCGGGGTGCGGCATAACCGCCGCGTTTCGAGGTGCGCAGCCCCGCCCCGGCCAGTGCGACCGACAGCGCCAGCCCGGCCGAGATGCCCTCGATCACCGGACAGCCAAACTCGTCGGACAGGGCGGCGGCGAGTGTCGCCATGCCGGCACAACCCAGCACGATCGCATCCGCGCCGTCCTCGTCGATCGCGGCGCGGGTTTCGCGGCGGATGGCGGAGATCGCCTCGGGCGTGCCGGCATCGATATCGAGCACCGGCACCCCGGCGGCCCGCAATCCGGCGCAACGCACCGACAGGCCGTACCGGACGAGATTGCCGCGCAGCACCGGCAGCGCCTCGGGCACCGAGGTGACGATGGCGAACCGGTCGGCCAGCATCGTCGCGCAATGCGCCGCGGCCTCGCCGATGCCGACCACCGGCGCGCACGCCAGACAGCGCGCGGCATCGAGGCCGGTATCGTCGAAACACGCGATCACGTGGGCATCGACGCCCGTCGCCTCGGTCTGCTCGATCCGGCGCAGCATCCACGGCACCGCGAGGGCGCCATCCACCGGCCCCTCGATCGACAGAGGCCCGCCCTCGGCACCGGTGGTGATGACCGTCACGCCCGGTGGCGCGGCCAGTTCCGCCGCGGCGGCGATGCCGGCGGTCATGCTGTCGCTGGCATTGGGATTGACGACATGGATGCGCATCAGAGCAGCCGCCGACGCCGGCGCTGCATCAGGCTGACCAGCGTGAACATCACGATGATGAGCAGAACCGACCCGGCGGTGGTCGCCGAGCCGAGCGCGTAGATCTCGGGGTCGGTCACCGTCGTGGTCTTGGCCGCCAGTTGCATCGGCAGGGTGTTGTCGGAGCCCATGACCTGCGACGAGCGCGCCAGCTCGTCCCAGCTTAGCGTGAAGCCGAAGACCGCGACGCCGATCAGGAACGGCGCGATCATCGGCAGGGTCACATGCCGGAAGGTCTGCCACGGCGTCGCGCCGAGATCGCGGGCGGCCTCCTCGAAGGCAGGGTCAAAGCGATTGAAGACCGCGAACATGATCAACAGCCCGAAAGGCAGCGTCCATGTCAGATGCGCGCCAAGGCCGCTGGTGAACGGGCCGAGGGCCGAGACGAAATCGCGCTGGATCCAGCCGATACTCCATGCGGTGCCGATATCCTTGATGGCGTCGTCGATCAGCCGGAATTCGAGCGCGATGCCGAGCGAGACGACGATCGAGGGCACGATAAGGCTTGAAATGGCGACGTAAAGCAACACCGTCGATCCCCGGAACCGGTGACGGAACGCCAGACCGGCAAGGACCGATATCGACACTGTCAGCACCATCACGACAAACGCCAGCACGAAGGACCGGCGCAATGCCGGACCGATCGCCACTTGTCCGGTGCCCGCCCAGAGCTTTTCGAACCAGTGGGTCGAGACGCTGTCGATCGGAAACACGAGCCCGCCCTCGGGGCCCTGAAAGGACAGCACGAGGATCGAGATCATCGGGCCGTAGAGAAACAGCATGAACAGCAGAAACACCCCGAAGAGGACATAGAACGTGCGGGGACGGCGTTCTGACATGGCGCTACAGCTCCTTGCGGATATCTACGAGTTTCAGCAGCGCCCACACGCCGACCAACACCGCCGCAAGCAGGATGACCGCATTCGCCGCCGCCAGCGGGAATTGCAGGAACTGCATCTGCGTCTGGATGATCTTGCCGACCGAGGCGATCTGCTGGCCCCCCATGATGCCGATGGTCAGGAAATCGCCCATCACGACGGTGATCACGAAGATCGAGCCGATCAGGATCCCCGGGCGCGCGAGCGGGATGATCACCACGGTCAGGATCTGGAACCCGTTCGCGCCGGCATCGCGCGCCGCCTCGATCAGGGTGCGGTCGATGCGCATCAGCGAGTTGAAGATCGGCACCACCATGAACAGCGTATAAAGATGCGTCAGTGACAGGATCACCGCGAAATCGGAATAGAGCAGCCCTTCGAGCGGGGTGTCGATCACGCCCATCGAGATCAGCGTCTGGTTCACCAGCCCGTTGCGCCCGAGCAGCGGCATCCACGAGATCATGCGGATCACCACCGAGGTCCAGAACGGCACGGTGCACAGCAGAAAGCAGATCACCTGAAACTTCAGCGTGCGCACGTGAAAGGCAAGGAAATAGGCGATCGTGAAACCGATGGTGAGCGTCGTGGCCCATACGATCAGACAGAATTTCAGTGTCGAAAGGTATGTGCGGAACGTCGTGCACAGGTCCGGCAGATCGCGCAGGCAGCCCTGGAAGATGTCGCCGTAATTCTGCAGCGTGATGGCCGGCTCGATCGAGTACTGCGTGTATTGCCAGAAGCTGACGGCGATGGTCGCCGCCAGCGGCAGCACGAAAAAGAAGAAAAATACCAGCGCCATCGGCGCCGCCTGCAGATACGGCACCAGCATCGGTCCCGTGCGGCGCGCCGGCTTGCGCCCAACTGCGGAGACCCGGTCTTGCCGGGCCTCCGTGACGGTGTCGCTTGCCTGGGTCACGCCGCGATGAACTCGTTCCATTTGCGGACCATGTACTGGTTTTCGTCCATGACGGCGTTCCAGCAGGCGACAGCCCCCATGCGTGCCGCGTAGGATCCGCCGTCGCGCACCGCGCCGGCCTCTTCGAGAATGCGCCCGTCCGGGGCCATGATATCCTGCTCGGCGGCCTTGCCCTCGTACCAGTAGGCCCATTCATAGGGCTCCATGTACTCCTTGGCCGTGTCGAGGACGGCGGGGTAATAGCCCTGCTTGGACAGATGCGCACCGGCCCAGCCCGACAGGAACCAGTTGATGAATTCGTAGGCCGCGTCTTCCTTGCGTCCATCAAGAGTGCGCGGCAGGCCAAAGCCCGACGCCCATGCGCGGTAGCCTTCCTTGAGCGGCTGGTAGACACACGGGATGCCCTGCGTGCGCACCGCCGTCACGGCGGGCGACCACATCGATTGCAGCACGACCTCGCCCGAGGCCATCAGGTTCACCGATTCCTGGAAGTTCGACCAGAAGGCACGGAATTGTCCCGCGCGTTTGGCTTCGATCAGCTTCTCGATGGTGAAGTCGATCTCCTCGCGGGTCATGTTGCCCTTGTCGCTATAGGTGATGTCGCCGCGCGCCTCGATCGCCATCGCGGCATCCATTATGCCGATAGACGGGATGTTGATTATCGCCGTCTTGCCCGCGAAATCCGGGTCGAGCAACGAGGCCCACGACGTGATCTCCTTGTCAATGAGGTCGGGGCGCAGGCCCAGTGTATCGGCGTTGTAGGTCGTCGGGATCAGGGTGATCCATTCGGTCGGCTCGGTGGCAAAGGTGGTGGCGTTCTTGTCCTCGAGATAGAGAACCTCGTGCGGGGCGGTCCCGTCCCAGCCGACCTTTTCGCCGTCGACCGTGCCGCTCGCGATCACCGTGGCCAGCTCGTCGATGCGGTCGATGCGGTTGGCGTCCATGCCCACCATGTTGCCCGATGGCACGAGGTTGGGCAGCGAGAAATACTCGGAATCCACCAGATCGAAAGAGTTTGGCTGGGTGATCACACGGCGCGGCACCTCGTCGGTGTTCACCGCGATGTATTCGATGTCGATGCCCAGATCCTCGGACGCCTTCTCGGCGATGGCGGGTGACTGGTTCACCGCTGTCGACAGATAGCGCAGCGTCACGCGTTCCTGCGCATGCACGAAGGGCGCGGGAAAGGCGGCGGTACCGGCCAGTGCGGCGGCGCCTTTCAGGATGCTGCGGCGCGAGGTCCCGATCCCTGAGCCGGTCTTGCGGGTCGAATCTGTCATTGTCACTCTCCTTTTGGTTTTCTTGCGGGTCTTGATGGGATCTGTGGGTCAGGCGTCGAGCGACAGCTCGTGCACCGCGTCGGGATGCCAGCCGATCGCGACGGCGGTGCCGGGCGACAGGGGGCGGTCGAAGAAGGCGCGTTCGCCCATCACCGCGATCAGCGTCTCGCCGCCGTCGGTCTCGAGGCCCAGCCTTACATCCGGGCCGCGGTATTCGATCTCGCTCACCGTGGCACGGCGTTGCGGTGTCGAGACCTCGCTCTCGGCAAGGATGTCGATATCGTCGGCACGCAGCGTGATCGTGCGCCCCGCATCCTCGATGATGTTGTGCCCGCCGATGAAGCGCGCAACGAACGGTGTGCGCGGCGCGTTGTAGATCTCGCGCGCGGGACCGGACTGGGCGATGCGGCCTTCGTTCATAACCACCACGAGATCGGCGAGCGCCATCGCCTCTTCCTGACTGTGGGTGACGTGGATGAAGGTGATCCCCAGTTCGGACTGGATGCGCCGAAGCTCGGACCGCATCCGCACCCGCAGAAACGGATCGAGCGCCGAAAGCGGTTCGTCCAGAAGCAGCACCGAAGGTTCGGTCATCAGCGCCCGGGCAAGGGCGACCCGCTGCTGCTGCCCGCCCGACAACTGAACGGGCGTTCGATCGGCGAACTCGGACATCGAGACGAGCGCCAGCATGTCCTTCGCCCGGGCCAGCCGCTTTTCGCGGTTCATGCCCTTCATGCGCAGCGAAAAGGCAACATTCTCGGCAACGCTGAGATGCGGGAAAAGCGCGTAGCTCTGGAACATCATCGCCGTGCCGCGCTGTGCCGGCGGGTCTTCGTTGACGATGCGCGACCCGATCATGATATCGCCATCGCTGATGCCTTCATGTCCCGCGATCATGCGCAGGGTCGACGTCTTGCCGCACCCCGAAGGCCCGAGCAGGCAGCAGTAACTGCCGGCGGGGATCTTCAGGCTGATGGCATCGACAGCCAGCGCGTCGCCGTAACGTTTGGTGACAGCGGCAAGCTCGACAGCCTGTGCATTCTGTGCGTTGGACATCCCACAACCCTCCATTTGGTGTCGATCGAACGTGCAACAAGGCAGGCGATCAAGCCTCGTCTTGAGGCGGCCCCCTTTTTTGAACGCGGTCTCGACTTCAAAAAGACGCGCCTGCCTAAAATTTATCTGGTTGCCTTTTAAAGTGGCATCATAAGGCTTGGCCTGTAAGTGCCAAGCCAAACACCGCGGGCGGGAACGTCGAAACGCGCTGCGCGATGATCGAATGCCAGGTCTGCGGACCCGGCGAGACAATCCGGTTTGAAAACCCAAACGCTGGATCGGGCGCGATCAGGCAGTTATGCGGATGCCGGATTTGCTTCGAACGCGAAACGATACGCATCCTGTCGTGACATGAAATGAACGGACAGACGGATGAGCATCGGACAAACGGCCCGCGCCTTTTTCGACGGCTGCGAGACGGGCGGCGGCTGGGACGCCTGCAAGGCGCATTGCCATGACGGTGCGAGCTTTGCCTGTCAGGCCGATGCGCTGGCCGAGACGACCACGCCGGACGGCTATGCCGAGTGGATGAAGGGTAAGCCTCTGGCGGTGGCGGTGTGATCTCGGGTTTGATCCGATGGTAAGTCCGACCTTATGTCCGGCTTTATCAACCGCCGTCAAATCGACGTTCTGTCCGCTGCCGATGGTGATCGCCGGCGGTATTGGTCGGATGATGATAAACTGCGCAGTGTTTAGGAGGGCTTTATCGGCCACCGTCGGGCGGCCGCCACAGCGCGGCGGCATGGCATTTGCCGATCGCTGCTGACCACCTGGCGGCGGCAGTATCGCAACGGTGTGCCCGGGTCTTGTCGCCCGGTATTGTTCGCGCCGGTCACCGTGACGAAGGGAACTTCCGCGTCGCAAGCAAATCCGGTTGATCCCTGTCCACCTCCGAGCCGTCAGGTTGAGATAGCCCTGCCGAATGGCCGCCGGCTCATCGTGTCGGTGGACGTGGAGCCCGAAGCGCTTACGCGGCGTCTGGCAGTGGTGGACCGGCAATGATCGCGTTTCCGGCGGCCGTAAAGGTGATCTGGTCAAGATCCTGTGGCATGACGGCGTGGGCATGTCGCTTTATCCGAAGCGCCTGGAGGCGGGCAAATCCATCTCGCCGGTGGGCCGGACCGGCGAGGCGGTGCAGATCTCGGCGGCGCTGTTGGGTTATCTTCTGGAGGGCATTGACCGGCGCAATACACGCTGGACGCAACACCCTGCAAAGGCTGGATGAAATATGTATACAGGCCTGTTTTCATTGGCATCCCATGAGACTGAGTGCTAGACATCGCCCATGTCAAATACCGCTTCCGGACTCGCGAGATCACGCTTGCCGCTGCCGAGGCCCGTGCAGTTGTTGCGGAAAGCGAGCGGGCACAGACCCGTGCAGTTGTCTCCTGCTCGGAAGCGATGATCCAGGAGATCGAAGAGCTGGAAGCGGCGGCAACCGAGGATGCCCTGACCGAGACCCATGTACGTGCCGCTCACCACCTGCATGGCGACGACACGACAGTGCCGCTCGTGGCGCGGGGTGGTGCCAAGAAAGCCCGCCTCTGGACCTATGTGCGCGACGATCGGCCTAGGAATTGGAAGCAAAGCCGGATCGCCAAAGCCCCATATCGCAGCCTACGTCGGATGCTTACGATGCTTACTGAACATGCAGGGGTGGCTCGCCGACACCCTTCCACCCATCCTCGACTACTAGATCATCCGCGTGGACGATCTGCTGCGGTGGAACTGGTCGACCCACGCGGAAGATCGAAAGCCTACGAGGTGCTGCCGTTGGGTGCGCCGCACCAAACGGCTGTTCGGTTTTGGGTGGTTTTTGGGGGTGTTTATGTCATCGTTTTGAGAGATATCGAGGATTTTCCAGGTTTGGCAGCGACCTACTCTCCCACGTCTTGAGACGCAGTACCATTGGCGCTGTAGCACTTAACGACCGGGTTCGGGATGGGACCGGGTGTTTTGCTTACGCTATGACCACCAAACCGGGGAAATCCTCTGTTTACAAATCGGTGTTGTCCAAGTCAGGCACATTTTTTTTGTGTGTATGCGATTGATCTGTCCAGTCTTTCTTTCACTGGATCGAATCAAGCCTATCGGGCCATTAGTACCGGTCAACTGAACGCATTGCTGCGCTTACATCTCCGGCCTATCGACGTGGTGGTCTACCACGGCCCTCAGGGATACCTTGTTTTGAGGGGGGCTTCCCGCTTAGATGCCTTCAGCGGTTATCCTGTCCGATCATAGCTACCCTGCACTGCGGCTGGCGCCACAACAGGTCCACCAGTGGATCGTTCACCCCGGTCCTCTCGTACTAGGGGCAACTCCTCTCAAGTATCCTACACCCACGGCAGATAGGGACCGAACTGTCTCACGACGTTCTAAACCCAGCTCACGTACCTCTTTAAACGGCGAACAGCCGTACCCTTGGGACCTGCTCCAGCCCCAGGATGAGATGAGCCGACATCGAGGTGCCAAACACTGCCGTCGATATGGACTCTTGGGCAGTATCAGCCTGTTATCCCCGGCGTACCTTTTATCCGTTGAGCGATGGCCCTTCCACTCGGGACCACCGGATCACTATGGCCGTCTTTCGACTCTGCTCGACATGTCAGTCTCGCAGTCAGGCTGGCTTATGCCATTGCACTCAACGAGCGATTTCCGACCGCTCTGAGCCAACCTTCGCGCGCCTCCGTTACGCTTTAGGAGGCGACCGCCCCAGTCAAACTACCCGCCACGCAGGGTCCCGGACCCGGATAACGGGCCGCGGTTAGACATCAAGAGTGCGAAGGGTGGTATCTCAAGGGAGGCTCCACCGCGACTGGCGTCACGGTTTCAAAGCCTACCACCTATCCTGCACATCACAATCCTGATGCCAGTGCGAAGCTGTAGTAAAGGTGCACGGGGTCTTTCCGTCTAACCGCGGGAAGCCTGCATCTTGACAGGCAATTCAATTTCGCTGAGTCGATGTTGGAGACAGCGGGGAAGTCGTTACGCCATTCGTGCAGGTCGGAACTTACCCGACAAGGAATTTCGCTACCTTAGGACCGTTATAGTTACGGCCGCCGTTTACCTGGGCTTCAATTCAAGGCTCTCACCTCTCCTTTTAACCTTCAGGCACCGGGCAGGCGTCAGACCCTATACGTCGTCTTGCGACTTCGCAGAGCCCTGTGTTTTTAGTAAACAGTCGCCACCCCCTGGTTTGTGCCCCCGGATCCAAGTTGCCTTGAACCCGGGCCTCCTTCTCGCGAACTTACGGAGGTATTTTGCCGAGTTCCTTCAACATCGTTCTCTCAAGCGCCTTGGTATTCTCTACCAGTCCACCTGTGTCGGTTTAGGGTACGATCTAGCGATGGAGCTATTTCCAGGAACTGCTAAGCGGCCCCTCCAATCCGATAAGGAGGAACAACCGTCGCAATCCGTCACTTCCATCTGGCCCGGGAATATTAACCCGGTTCCCATCGACTACGCCTTTCGGCCTCGCCTTAGGGGTCGGCTCACCCTGCTCAGATTAGCTTTAAGCAGGAACCCTTGGACTTTCGGCGAGAGTGTCTCTCACACTCTTTGTCGCTACTCATGTCATCATTCTCACTGGTGATCTCTCCACGGGATCGCTCACGCGCCCGCTTCATCGAAGATTTCTTACCCTCCATGGTGCCCCGAGGGACACTAAAGAGGATAGAAACCATGTCACACCACGCTCTGCTACCACGCACTTGCGTGCATCCGAAGCTTCGGCTCATGGCTTGAGCCCCGTTACATCTTCGCCGCAGGACAACTTGTTTAGACCAGTGAGCTGTTACGCTATCTTTAAAGGATGGCTGCTTCTAAGCCAACCTCCTGGTTGTTTTGGTCGTCCCACCTGCTTTCCCACTTAGCCATGAATTGGGGGCCTTAGCTGTCGGTCAGGGTTGTTTCCCTCTCGACGACGGACGTTAGCATCCGCCGTCTGTCTGCCATCCAGTACTCCCCGGTATTCGGAGTTTGGTTAGGATCAGTAAGCCTGTGGGGCCCCATTACCCATCCAGTGCTCTACCCCCGGGGGTATAAAGATGACGCTCTACCTAAATAGATTTCGCAGAGAACCAGCTATCTCCGAGTTTGATTGGCCTTTCACCCCTAGGCACAACTCATCCCGACCTTTTTCAACAGGTGTGGGTTCGGACCTCCAGTAAGTGTTACCTTACCTTCATCCTGGTCATGCCTAGATCACTCGGTTTCGGGTCTGATCCATCCAACTCATGCGCCCATTTAAGACTCGCTTTCGCTGCGCCTACACCTAACGGCTTAAGCTTGCTGGATAGACCAAGTCGATGACCCATTATACAAAAGGTACGCCGTCACTCCGCAAGGAAGCTCCGACTGATTGTAGGCGTTCGGTTTCAGGTACTGTTTCACTCCCCTCGTCGGGGTGCTTTTCACCTTTCCCTCACGGTACTGGTTCACTATCGGTCAGTAAGGAGTACTTAGCCTTCGAAGGTGGTCCTCCGATCTTCAGACAGGATTTCACGTGTCCCGCCCTACTTGATACGTCCTTCAAAGCTTCCCATACGGGGCTGTCACCCGCTCTGGCTGCGCTTCCCAACGCATTCTGGTCACTTATCGGGCTCGGCTGGTCCCCGTTCGCTCGCCGCTACTAGGGGAGTCGCTATTGCTGTCCTTTCCTCCGGGTACTTAGATGTTTCAGTTCCCCGGGTTTGCTCTTGAAGACCTATGTATTCAGTCATCAAGTACCTGTTTGACCCGACTGGTGATAACCTTGCGGCTATCAACAATCGAGTATCAGGTGGGTTGCCCCATTCGGAAATCCGTGGATCAAAGCCTATTCTCGGCTCCTCACGGCTTATCGCAGAGTATCACGTCCTTCATCGCCTCTTACTGCCAAGGCATTCACCAAACGCCCTTTTCGCGCTTGATTCGATCCAGAAAAAGCAAGACTGTTTCATGTCCTACCGCCTTGCGGCTACTTGAGGACATCTTCTTGCGCGGCAGTGGAAGCTGGTAAGAAACCACCGCCATTTTTCCGATCAAAAGCATACATTTCCCGCACTTCTCAGTGTCCTACCGCCCGGAGGGCTACTTGAGGACAGGTAACATGTCCTACCGCCTATTCGGCTACTCGAGGACCTGTTCACGCCCTGCCGCAACCCTGCGGACAGACACCGAAAAGCACATTTTGGTTAGTGTACTTGACTTGGACAACTCTGTTCGTTTCGGCCGGGATACATGCGACGGGTTGAGGAAGCAGCCCGAGACATGCCGTCCACACGAAGGCTGCGCCCCCGGTGGAACCAAACCGAGATGCACCGCTTACGCGCGGGCACCAAACAGTGTTGATTTGTATCTCTCTAAACGATGTCAAATTCTTGTCCTACCGCCTTGCGGCTACTTGAGGACAAGTCGTCCGATTGGACGGCTAAACACTGGTAAGTGCTTAGCGATCTAATCGGTCATGATGGAGTGAAGCGCATGAATGGTGGATCACTCACCAATTCACTTGAGAATTGGTGTACAATGAATCTAGGCTGCACCACTCTGAGCGCAGCGAATATTGGTGGAGCCTAGGAGGATCGAACTCCTGACCTCCTGAATGCAAATCAGGCGCTCTCCCAGCTGAGCTAAGGCCCCGTGATGCTTGGCCTACCGCCTATTCGGCTACTTGAGGCCGTGATACTTGGCCTACCGCCTATTCGGCTACTTGAGGCCGATCTGAAGGAGATGGTGGGTCGAACCCATGACACCCCGCAGGGTCGCAAGACCCGAGGATGCACATGTCAAAGAAACCAACAAGACCCAACGCGACCGAAGGGAGTGGTGGGTCGAGGAGGACTTGAACCTCCGACCTCACGCTTATCAGGCGTGCGCTCTAACCACCTGAGCTACCGACCCTGACAGGCCGGTGGGCCTGAAGACGTGTCTGAAGAGATATGAGGACGGTCCGGCTCGGTATATGACCGGCTTTGTTTGCCGATCTGCTAAGTGTTTCATGTCTAATGCGCTACCGCCTCCGGCTACTTGAGCGCGAAGATGGTCTCGCCTTAAATCTAGAAACATCCTTAGAAAGGAGGTGATCCAGCCGCAGGTTCCCCTACGGCTACCTTGTTACGACTTCACCCCAGTCGCTGAGCTTACCGTGGTCCGCTGCCTCCCCGAAGGGTTAGCGCACGGCCGTCGGGTAAACCCAACTCCCATGGTGTGACGGGCGGTGTGTACAAGGCCCGGGAACGTATTCACCGCGTCATGCTGTTACGCGATTACTAGCGATTCCGACTTCATGGGGTCGAGTTGCAGACCCCAATCCGAACTGA
>Ga0307933_1001820_pt1 | contig 15535 bp, 17 predicted proteins | sample OrgLakmetageno88_FD_201811 | JGI IMG/M metagenome (GOLD analysis project Ga0307933, IMG submission 201811) | Saline water microbial communities from Organic Lake, Antarctica - #88 | ecosystem: Environmental > Aquatic > Non-marine Saline and Alkaline > Saline | place: Antarctica: Organic Lake...
GTGAACTGGGATGGCGAAACCAAATTGGCACATTTAGGGAGCGGGGAGACTGATTTCATGTTTTTGAATATTTCTGGGGATGCTGCCTATGACGAAAATCGGGGCGAGTATCTTGAGGCGATTTTCGAGACTGGATATGCGCTGGCGATGAAATTCCCGACGCTTGAATTTGATGAGCCAAATGCTCGGTTCACGGAAATGAAAGCTTACGTAAAGCTGTTTGATGAGAAGTTCAGGAAAGATATGCTAGGCGTTTACGAGACACTCACTGGTGAGATGGCGGAAGGTCTCGGGCATGAGACTGCGGTCGTCATTGATTTGAAGGGCTCAGTTCCAGCTGCTCCGGGTATTCCACAGGTTGTAGTCGATGAAGCAAAAGCTCCTCGCATCACTTTGATCAAGCCGGTGACCGATCGCGAGAAGCTTGCGACCGCATGGGAAAACCTCGATGAAAATGCGACGTCACTTCTCGGTGGAGTCAGTGAAATGTTCGGCAAGAAAATCCCCATGCAAAAGCCGATCAGCGCGCAAACTGATGACATGGTGACTTGGTTCATCGCGCTTCCGTTTTTCCAAGATGATTTCCTCCCTTCAGTAACTGTCAGTGATGACTGGTTCGCGGCTTCAACTTCCAAGACGCATGCGGTAGAGGTGGTGAGTGAGGCGGCGGCCGGAGGAGAAAGTGGCGTGGGCGTGAAATTCCATATCAATTTCGCAGCCCTCTCGGACTACGCGGAGGAAATGCTGGGAATAGCTGAGAAGCATTCGGCTGTTATCTTTGAGGACGAGGATCAGCTGGCGCGTTTCAATAAACAGAAGTCGGACTACGGAAAGATGATCGCGGCATCGCGCGAATTTGAAGCCCTTGATTGGACGGTTAAGAAGGAGCAGGGCGTTGTAAGGAGCCGAGTGCATTTCAAAACAAAGTAGCTCCGACCAAGTGAAAATAACGTGATGTTGTTCAACCGGTTTCACCAGAAATGTGAGCGGACGAGGAATGCTACGGATACTTTTTCCAAATTTCTTTAGATGAATGTGGAGCCAATCGGGATTCTCAGGACTTGCTTCCATGACAAGTTCGGGATCCCGCGTCAGCCAGGGCTTTGCCCTTCTGCATGGGGAGTGCTCGAATTCAACGAGGCATATCGTTCGCTTGAGGCAGTCCGAGGCTTGGCGGGATTCTCACATCTGTGGTTAATTTTCGGGTTTCACGGCACAGAGGCGCAAGGCTGGCACCCAACGGTGAGGCCTCCGCGGCTTGGTGGTAACGAACGAGTGGGAGTGTTTGCCAGCCGGTCCACGTTTCGGCCGAACGGGCTGGGGCTTTCCTTAGTGAAGCTGGATCGTATCGATGAGCAGGATTCAGGAGGCCTTCACGCGCCGGTCATACATGTTTCAGGGGTGGATCTCATGGATGGGACGCCGGTTTTTGATATAAAACCCTATTTACCTTATGCGGAGGCGATCCCCGATGCGGAGGCGGGCTACGCCAGCGAGCCGATTGCCCGGCTGGAGGTGCATATTGAGGATGGAGCGAGTGATTCGTTTGCGGAAATTGAGAGTCGGAGCCAGCAGATTATTAGGGAGGTATTGTCTATTGATCCACGCCCAGCTGCATCTACGAAGGGGGCAGATAAAGCCTATGGAGTAAAGGTTTGCGGGCTGAATGTTAGGTTTCGGATTGATGGGCGGATTTGTTACGTTTTTCAGATCGAACAGATGTGAATTGTCATGAGAAAAACCGCCGCAGGCATTAGTTTGTGGGCAATGAAAAGTTGCCTTAACCGAATTCAGCGGGAATCGGGTGGATTCCGGCTTGCCTGTTGGGCGGTGCTTGGATACGGGGGAAGACGTCTGGGAGGTGAATTGCCTGCTTAGGCGAAACACAAAACAAGATTTATGGCTATTTCACGCGCGTTGCTTTCGGTTTCTGATAAAACAGGTTTGGTTGAATTTGCAGAGGGGCTTGCTGAAATGGGCGTTGAGCTACTCTCCACCGGTGGCACGGCTAAAGCACTTCGTGATGCGGGGTTGAAGGTCACTGATGTGTCTGAATATACCGGTGCGCCTGAGCTTTTCGAGGGTCGCTTAAAAACACTTCACCCCAAGGTTCACGGCGGTCTGCTACACCGTCGCGATGACAAGCAACACGTTGCTGATGCTGAAAAGCACGGAATTCCTGCCATCGATTTGGTGGTGGTGAACCTCTATCCTTTTGAGGAAACCGTTGCAAAAGAGGGCGTGACTCTGGAGGAAGCCATTGAGAATATCGATATCGGCGGTCCGTCGATGTTGCGCAGCGCGGCGAAAAACCATTCCCACGTTACCGTGGTTGTTTCACCGTCTGATTATCCTCTGGTATTAGAAGAGATGCGTGAAAACGGTGGAGATACCACCAGAGGGCTGCGCGAAAAACTTGCCGTGCAGGTCTTTCTCAGAACGTCGCAATACGATGGCGCGATTACCAATTTCCTCGGTCAGTGCAGACAGGGAACGGGATGCTCTTTCACCCTGAGCCTACCGCTTGAGCAGGAGCTACGCTACGGAGATAATCCGCATCAGAAGTGTTCACTTTACGGAGACTTTGATTCCTGTTTCTCGCAAGTTCAGGGCAAGGAGCTCAGCTACACAAATATTCTAGATATTGAGGCGGCTGCGGACCTGATTCTCGACTTCGTGCGGCCGACGGTTGCCATTCTCAAGCACACCAATCCTTGTGGTGTTGGGCAGGACGATGAGGACCTTCGGCTGGCATGGCAAAAAGCTTTCGAGACCGATAGGCAAGCCCCGTTTGGCGGTGTAATCGTCACCAACCGGCCTTTGACGGTGGAGTTGGCACGAGTGATTTCCGAGATTTTCACCGATGTGATCATTGCTCCGGATTTTGAACCTGATGCGCGTGCGCTCCTGCAGAAGAAAAAGAACCTGCGCCTCATGAAAATCAACGACGCCTACCTTACCGCCAAGAAGGCTCCGGTGATTCGCTCCAGTCCGGGCGGTATCATGGTTATGGACAGAGACCACACGGCACTCGGCCTCGATGATCTCGAAAGCAAAGTAGTGACCAAACGTCCTCCGACTGAAGAGGAACTTCGTGCGATGCGCTTCGGCTGGCGTATTGTGAAAAATGTTAAATCCAACGCGATTGTCTACGCGCATGCGGATCGCACACTCGGTATTGGTGCCGGCCAGATGAGCCGAGTGGATTCTTCACGCATCGCTGTGTGGAAAGCCAAAGAAGCTGGATTGGAGCTCAAAGGTTCGATCGTCGCATCCGACGCGATGTTCCCATTCGCTGATGGCTTGCAATCGGCCATTGATGCGGGTGCGACAGCCTGTATCCAACCAGGTGGATCCATGCGAGATGAAGAAGTGATCGCCGCAGCAGATGCAGCAGGGATGGCAATGGTCTTCACGGGCCGTCGCCACTTCAGACATTGATCGGCATGATTGATGGGTTGCCACCTTCAAATCTCTGATCTATTTTCAAAAGGTGCTCCTACGATTTTCCTGTCATCTAGCTTTGGTTTTTCTCGCGAGTATTGCTCACGGGCAGGTTCCTGAGCTTGCACCGGCGGATTTTGGACTGAGCCCTGTGGCGGGACGCGACGCACCGAGGTCTGCAATTGAAGGTTCCATTCTGAATCGGAAAGACGCGCGGACCATTTCACTTAAAATCCCCGCACCACGCGGCCAAATTGTTGGCCGGAAAGGTAAGCCTTTCGCCCAGAACGAGGTTGTTTACCAAGTCGCGCTTCAATTCGAGCAATTTCAAGACGTCGATCGCCAGTATGTGATCGATTGGGCGCGGCTGCGCATGGCGAGTCTCGCAGCAGTAATGGAGAAATCGTTCAGTAAAACGGATGACGAACTCTACGCACATTATCGTCATCGGCGGTGGCTGCCTCTTTATCTGAGTAGGCAACTGAATGCTGAGGAGGCAAAAGAAATCGGAACTCAGCTGACGCATGGTCTGATTTTAGCTCCAATGTATCGCCGTTCTTATCCTAATGCCGGCCTCGCCGCGCATATTATCGGTTATTCAGGAAGCGTTGGGAAACTGCCCACCGGACCGATCAATCATAACGAACCGCTCTGGGAGGAGAGTGAGGGTCGTGCGGGTTTTGAAAAAATATTTAACAGCGAGCTTTCTGGAACAGATGGAGTGAAACGCCTGCTTTTTGACGAGAAGGGCAACAAGCTACTGGAAGAGCAGGTCAAGCGCCCACGACCGGGCGGGACGATCGTAAGCACAATCAATCTCGAGTGGCAAAAACTTGCAGAGGAGGTTTTGGAAAAGGGCTGTGAGCGTGGCGCTTTTGTGGTGATTGATGTGCTGACGGGGGAGGTTCTGGTGATGGCTTCGAGACCGACTTTTGACCTCAATAGTTTTATTCCCGGGATCAGTAATACTGAATTTAGAGCTCTTCAGGATGATCCTGCGACACCTTTGTTTGGTCGAGCTTTCCAGTCCGCTTATCCACCTGCTTCGGCATTCAAACCGGTGGTGGCACTCGCAGCCGTCAATCAGGGGCTGGTCGATGAATTCACCAAGATCAATTGCCCGGTAGCAATCAAGATTGGTAACCATACATTCAAAAACTGGTCGGACACGCCGGAGGGAGAAATCGGCGTTAAGCGTGCGATTGCACGGTCCTGCAACACTTGGTTTTATCAAGTCGGTATCAAAACCGGGCCGATGGTATTTCTTAATCTCGCAAAGCGACTCGGGCTGGGAGACAAGACCGGTCTTCCATTAATCGGTGAGACCTCTGGACTGGTTCCAGACCATGAATGGATGAAGAAGAACGAGGGGCGTCGGATTCTGGATGGGGACACTGCGAACATGTCCATCGGTCAGGGAAGTCTTCTTGCCTCACCGCTTCAAGTTGCCCAAATGATGGCGGGAATTGGCAATGGTGGTGCTCTACCGGAGCTTTCACTCATTTCCCAGATCCAAGACTCGCGTGGCCGTGTGATCAAAGCGTTTGAGCCCAAACGGAGGAACTGGCTTGGGCTTGATAAATATTCGGTTTCACTGATTCACGAAGGAATGCGCGATGTGGTTGATACGGGTTATGGCACTGGCAGAGGTGGCGGCCTAAGCTACACTAGCCTCGCGGGAAAAACCGGCACGGCGCAGTGGGGGCCTCCGTCGTTGGACCAGCGTCTCGCATGGTTCGCGGGCTATATGCCTTATGATAATCCACGGTATGCCTTTGCGGTGCTTTATGAGGGGAAACCTGGGGAGCGGGTTTCAGGTGGCCGTTTAGCTGCGCCTATGGTGCGTAACTTCTTTGAGCCTCTGAAGGAAGAGATTCAGGATGTGATCACGCCGCCAAAGCGGGCCTTAATTGTCGAGGTTGAAGGCGAAGATAAAATAACAGGTGAAGAGTTCCCCAGTGCCGCTGAAGTTCTTAAGGCAGTTCCGATTGATGAGCCGGGCTTTGATCCAATCAGGCGCGCGCTTCCTATCGGTGAGCCGGAATCCGAGCCAGTCAGGCGTGCGATTCCCGTTGATCTAAATAATCTCGGTGTGACCGAGGAAGAGGTGGTAGAATAGAATATCTCATTCAAAATGGACGAGCACCGCTCTATGATCGGAGGCTGTAAACCAGTTTGGAGGATCGAGTATTCTCGTTTTTTTACGATCAACTCTCGGCTTTAAAGTTTTCGAAACTAGCACGAGATCAATGCGGCTATAGCTATCTTGGAAATCATAAAAATGTGTCCACTTTTCGCTCCGACTGTCCTCCGCAAAAACTGGGAAAAGATACTCTGGTGAGCGGTAACTACCTATGATTGTGCGGCTGCTAAGACTCTTGGGGTGATCGTTGAAATCCCCGTAGACTACTAGGGGAAGATTGGGAGATTGTTTAAAGATACGATCGACATGGGCACGCACGTGCATCGCCTCGGCAACGCGTAATTGAGCCTCGTCCAAATTCGGGACAGTGCGCTTCGATTTCAAATGAAGCCCGATGAAGCGCACAGGACTATCCCCAATCTGAAGGGTGAGATCCAAGATACCGCGTTGCATCGAGAAGCTAGTATTTGAGATTTTGATCTCCGGTTTGACTTGCTCAAGCACAGGAAAACTTGAGAGGAGCGCGAGGTGCCGTATAGGATCGATTCCGCCAGTATATCTAAAATGAGGGAGATCTAAGCCCGCGACCTTCAGCATACGCTGAATCTCGAGCACGTCGGAGTGATCTCCAATTTCTGAGAGCCCGATGACATCCGCGCGGCTCGTTGCGAGTAGCTCGATAACCGCTCGCTTGGATTTTGGTGACTTATCCGGATTTTGGGACGAGCTAAGCCAGTTCTTTACGTTGTAGGTGACAAAGCGAAAAGAAGGGATCTGTGCCTTCGGTTTATCGCGTGTCTGAGGTGGGGTTTCGTTAAGTCTAGAGCCCGCATCAGCAAGGTTTCTCCAAGGAGGAGTTTCCGCCGACTTAGTGAACCAGAGGCCAAAAAACAAAAGGCACAGGGCCCCACTGAAGATTGCAAAACGTTGCCATGAAGTTGCCTTACGCATGGCCTAGAGTTTTTTGAATGAATCCGGCTAGCGGAATGCCGTGTCGGCTAAGGAAAAGTTAAGCCTCGTGGGACTCATTGTCCTTAGCTGGCTTGACCTTCGCATCGGCATCGTCTTTGGGCCGCGGCTTTTTGCCTTGGCTTTCGCGGCGGGCTTCTTCCTCGGAGAGGGTGATTTCCCGCTCAAACTCCTCACGAGCTTTTTTGAATTCTCCCATGCTCTTGCCTACACCACGTGCAAGCTCCGGTAGTTTTTTTGCTCCAAAGAGTAAAAGAACGACAACGAAAATCATGATCATTTCCGGACCGCCGATGGGACCGAGAAAACCGAGAAGAGATATGCTCATGTGAATAAAGTAGTTTGTAATGGTTATGGGTGCAAGCCGCAAGAAGCGGGGGACTGCATGCCGTGTATGGATAGTTACCGACTCATCGAGCAAGAAATTTCACGAAAGTCTGTCACGAAAATCTTCATAGCGGAACTGCCGGATGGTTTCGATGCTACCATCTTGGTGCAGAAGGGCGATTGGCGGGTGCTTAACGCCGTTGAAGGTAGTGGTCTTAACCATGGTGTAATGCGCCATATCGTCGAAGACAAGGATGTCACCTACTTGTAATTCTCGCTCGAAAACGTAATCGCCGACTACGTCTCCAGCGAGGCATGTCGGGCCGCCGAGCCGGTATGTAAATTCCTGTCTGGTAGATTCTGTTGGTTCCGCAGCGAGTTGATAACTTTCATTTCCAAGTTTAACGGCGGGGCCTTCTGATTTATCTGGGCTCTCAGCATTGCCATCACCAACTAAAAAAACATCTGGTCGATAGGGCATTTCGATCACATCCGGCATGTGCGCTGTAGCTGAAATATCAAGGATGACCAGTTGGTGACCTGCAGACTTGAAAACGTCTATTACCTTGGCGCGTAGTATACCGCTGTGTATCGCGACAGCCTCTCCAGGTTCAAGCCACACGTCCACGCCGTAACGCTGTTTCGTCTGATCCACCAAACGAATGAGAAGCTCCCGGTCGTAGAAGGGCTTGGTGATCCAATGACCGCCTCCCATGTTGAGGTAGGAAATACTTTCACTGCGGAGGATATCCCCAAATTTTTGGTCAACCGCCTCCAAGGTGCTTTTTAGATCATCGGAATTTTGTTCGCAGAGCGTGTGAAAATGGAGGCCGGAAATTCCGGTCAGGTCAGCTCCTTCAAGTTGGTCACGGGTGATGCCGAGTCGAGAACCAGGAACGCACGGATCGTAGATTGGAGTATCTCCGGTAGAATGTTCCGGATTGATTCGCAGGCCGCAGAGAAGCTCTCCTGATTTGAATCGTGGATGGGCAAAAACTCTTTCACGAAAGCGGAACCATTGTGAGAGGGAGTTGAAATCCAGATGGTTGGTGAATTCCAAGAGCTCATCGATTTCCTCTTCGTCATACGCTGGCGAATAGGTGATCACATGTTTGTCGAATTGTTCTTTGGCTAATTTCGCCTCCCACAGACCCGAAGCGCAGCAGCCATCCAGATTATCGCGGATATGTGGAAACGTTTTCCAACATGAGAAGCCCTTTAGTGCCAGCACAACGCTACATCCGGCCCTGTCGGCAACCTCTCGGAGGATGGCGGTGTTGCGTTTGAGGGCTTCAATCGAGATCAGGAACATGGGGAGTGAATGCTACGATGTTGAAAGAGGATAAGTTGAAATAAAGAGACTGCATTAAATTACGCGAACAGTTCGCGCGCCGCGTAGGCCATACCGATGGAAGCCGCCGCATCTCCGCCCTGAGCCCATTCAAATCGGGTTGTCGCCTTTTCCGGCTCAATCGGGCTGTGGCGATAAATCGACCACGCGCGTTCGTTGAAGCCTTCCCTAACCCAATCAAGAAACTGATCGCGGAATTTAGCCTCGGCCAGTCCGCCGCCGATCACAACCAACCCAGGATCCAAGGTTCGCACGATGTCAGCGATTCCGTATCCAAGAATAAAGCCTTGTTGTTTGAACAACTGGATTGCCAGAGCATCACCGTTCTCAGCGAGGGTTCGCAACTGGAAAGCCTTCTCTTCGATGGTAGTGCCAGAAGCATTGAGAACATGGGTTTCCCATTCGGATTTCCGGAGTTCGATTTGTAAACGCCGACGCAGCGCGACCAATGAAACCCATGCCTCCAGACAGCCTTTTAAGCCACAGGTGCAAGAGGGGAGATGGTGATCGGGCTCCTCTGTGAAAGGAACGCTGATATGCCCGATCTCAAGTGCTAGCCCGTTTGAGCCCTCATAAAGCCTTCCACCTGGCAGCACAAAGCCACCCCCAAGGCCCGTGCCCGGGGCTACTAGCAATAGCGCTCCGATGTGCTTGTTACGAATCGCGTATTCACCTACCGCAGCGGCATTGCAATCGTTGGTCATGTGAACGGGTATTCCGAGTCGTTCGCTAAGCTTCTTGCTGATTTCGGTGCCGACCCAATCTTCGCCCAAATTGGCTTTTCCCCAGATCACCCCACCGGATGACGGAGCGGGGACATCGAGCCCGATCCCTGCGATTTGATCACGAGAAATTTTTGCACCTTGTGTCAGTTCATCGAGCGCGGTTTCAAGCTGTTTAAACGTCGCCTCGTAGCCTTCTTTTACTTGGCTACGCACTTCAACCAATGGTCCAACCTGCTCTCCCATCGAGTCCACGATCACGCTTTTGATTGTGGAACCACCGACATCTAAGCCGGCGAAATATTTAGGTTCTGACATAGCGAAAGGTTGTTGTCCCTAAGTGTATTCCGTCAAGGTGCAAGCTTTGTCCAAATTCGGTTTACTGAAAATCAATCATTCTCTGATTTATGATTGCAAGCTACGCGTTCAAAGCTAGAAACCTAAATCACTGGAGACTCCAATGAAGAGCAAAAGCTCATCTAGCCAGTCATCAGTCCCGCCGCTGTAGCTCAGGGGTAGAGCAACTCATTCGTAATGAGTAGGTCGTCGGTTCAATTCCGACCAGCGGCTCCATTTTTTCGAGTATTTGGATCAGATGCCTTGATGGAAGTCTCGAATTATAATGAAGGGTGATAAGCTGATGTCTGTGTAGTGAGAGATTCAGCATACTCCTAACGTCATGATTCGTATGGTCTACTTTTCTTCGGGCTTTTGAAGAGTGGCAAATTTTTCGCCTCGTAACACCTGCGCATCGGTGAGCCAGGCGATCATTGAGTAATTTTCAAAATATTTGTCTGAGAGTTCCTCTAGGATGGCTTCGCCGGAATCCTGTGAGACGATGCTTTCGATCTTCTGGTTCGGTCCCTCCCAATCTGCGGCGCGCACGCCTCGCGACCCCTCACCATCGACGCGACTGATGGTGAAGCCCGTGCAAGCGTGGCGTCTGAGGAGAGCGATGACCTTCTCTTTAAGCAATCGCTCAGTGACAATGGTGACGAGCTTCATCGGAGCAATGGTTTTCATGGTTATGCGAAGTATTGTGCGATTTTTAAATAGAGAGGAATCCCGATGGCGAGATTGAAAGGAAAGGTAACACCAAGAGCCAGAGTCAGGTAGATTCCGGGGCTAGCTTGGGGTAGAGCTATGCGGACGGCGGCAGGCGCCGCAATGTAGGATGCGCTCCCGACCATAGCTCCGAACACAGCGCAGCCGCCGGGAAGCATGCCGACCCAACCAGCGGCTATGGTGGCAATAGTGCCGTGAATTACCGGAAGTAGGCAACCGATGAAAATAAGCCTCCAACCAGCTGTTTTAAGATCCCGAATGCGTCCTGCTGCAACCATGCCGAGTTCTAACAGAAAGAGGCAGAGAACGCCTTTAAAAGGATCGATGAAAAAGGGTCTGACTCCTTCGATTTTTTCAGCTCCACATACGGCGCCAATCACTAGGCCGCCGATCATGAGGAAAATACTTTTTCCAGTGATGATTTCGTGGAGAGCGGATTTAATACCTCCTGCTTTGCTTTGGCGGGCTAGAAGAAGGCCGACGATAATTCCAGGAACTTCCAGCACTGCGACGAGCGCAGGAAGGTATCCGTTAGGCGGCATTCCTGCCAGCTTCACGGCCTCCAAGGCTGCGACGAAGGTGACTGCGGAGACGGATCCATAGTGAGCGGCTGTTGCAGCGGCATCAATACGGCCGAGGCGGCCGAAGCGTGTCAGAAAAACAAACGCCACCAAAGGTGTTAGCGCACCGAGTGCGAGGGTGAGCAAGACGGGACCGATTAGCTCCGTGGGTGGTGTCTCAGAAAGCGAAACGCCGCCTTTTAAGCCAATAGCGAAGAGGAGATAGATAGAGAGCCCCTGATAAATCGCACTTGGAATCTCAAGATCGCTGCGCACGACGCGGGCGATGATGCCAAGTAAAAAGGCGAGGACAACGGGTGAAACGAGATTCTGAACAAGGAGATCCATTTAGTGCAGGGAACAGGGTGGTCCTTAGATCAAAATATCGAGCAACTCGCCTATCGTGTGCTTGTGCTCCAGTGGATGATGCAAGCGATTCCGAAAGTTTACTGTATAGAAGTTCCTGCGGCCTTCTTTCTTGATTTTAACAGCATTGTCTTCGACTAGCTCTACAAGAATGCGCTGCACTGCGCGTTGGGTGATGCCTACCTCATCGGCGAGGTCTCGGATCCTGGAAGTTGGTTCACGAGAAAGGCAGACGAGCACATGGAAATGGTTCGTCAAAAAGGTCCACTTAGGCTTGCTCTCCTTTATCATCGTCAGATTCAATCTTGCCTCGAATCCCATTGCAATAGGCATATTCGGATAATCGAGGAATCTCAGAGGAGAGAAGCCATTAGCGGAGGGTTATTCCAAGTTATGGAAGAACGGAAACTTTGCCGGTTTCGAGGGAGTAGACGCCAGAAACGATCTTGATTTTTCCTTCTTTCTCAAGATCGGCAAGGACTTTGCTTCTCGAACGGATATCAGCGACGGTTACGAGCGCGTTTTGTTCGATCACGTCGTCGACGAATTCCTTATTCTTGGAGGTGCGGTTATCTTCGTGGCCTTCTACTTTTGCCATAGCAGGCTCGATTTGTACAAGTAGTTCAGTGAGGTTGCCCATTTTCACGTGGTCGCAGGCGCCTTTAACAGCTCCGCAAGCCTCGTGGCCGAGAACCATGATAACTTTTACTCCACCAACAACAGCGGCGAATTCCATGGATCCAAGTTGCTCGGTGGTCTCGATGTTACCGGCAACGCGGCCGACGAAGAGATCTCCGATTCCTTGATTGAAGACTTGCTCGACAGGAACGCGTGAATCGACGCAGGAGAGAATGTAGGCTTTCGGAAATTGGCCGGAAACGGCGGCATCGCGACGAGCTTTTACATTCGGTTCAGCTGTTTCGCCTGAAACATAGGACTCATTGCCAGCAACGAGTTCGGCAAGGACTGAATCTGGTGTGAGAGTTTTCTGTGATTCAGCAGACGGTTGCATGTTAGCGGCAGGTTCTGCGTAGAGGAATGATGCCGAAGCGATTGCGGTGCTGAATATGAGTGCGGTTCTTGTTTTCATTTTGTTCTTTGTTTTTGTATATTTGCCCGACTTTTCAGGCTCGGTTATATCATTAACACGAAGATGAAAACACGCAAGAGGTTTCGTGTATATTCCGTAGAATTTTTCGGTCTTCGTTTAAAAAATAGTCTTTTATTTCTGTATTAAGCCAATTGCCTCAATACGAAGCTTGTATCACGGAAACTCACTTTTGGGTTTGTTTTGTTTCTGTTTTCCGGATCTGACAACAATGGAAATAAAGAGAAAAGCCCTAGTGGAATGAATTCCACTAGGGCTATCGTAAATTTTAAATTTATGTTTTAGAACCTCCAAACAAGGTCGACTGTAATGCGGTCCTCAATGATGCCTTCGTCCTCGGGTGTGAGGGGAATTTCATAAGCAAAACCTAAGTCAACTCCTTTGGCGACGCGGGAGCGGAAGCCGAATGCGGCAGTGACTAAGTCGCGATTATTACCAGAGTTTGCTGATCCGAAGTTCAACAGGTCTGAACCTTCAAAGTTCGCCACGGTAGGAACGGCACCACCAGCTTGTGAGTTGAAAGCTGCGTTGCCTTCGCCCGGTGTGAGAACATGATGCCAGTTCAATTCTACGAGTGGAATGAACCAAGGTGTGACTTCATAACTCGCATGAGCACTGACGAAGGAGCTCGAGCTCTGGTCATCGTTGATCGCGAGACGTGCTCCAGCAGCTCCTGCGAGCTGAAAGTCATCCCACATTTTCACGCTGGAGAGGATCAGATTGACCATACCGTCACCTTGGCCTTGGAAAACGTCATCGTTACCGGTTGGCAATTCGACGACCGCGGTTCCGCTGAGGACAAATTCGTTAGCTGGGTCGTAGATAAGAGCGTATTTCAATCCCGCTCCAAGGTTCGCAAAGCCTGATTGGTCGGACCAAAGGGCGGAGTTCCCTGCATTGATGTCGACGTATCCGTCTTTTGTCGCGACAAGTGAAAGTCGATCTGTGAATGCGTATTCGAACTGCAATGCATAGACTTGCACATCGCCGCCCATCGCAAGATTCCCTGATGTCGTGTCTACTGAACCTGGAAGGCTGTGGTGCATGAATATCGGGTGAATGTTGGTCGTCGGCAGAGCGAGGTCGAACAAGGTAGGGTTGGAGATTGGGCGCCGAACGGTTTCGAAGGCGTTATCTGAGGAGTCCGCTGGAGGCTCCATGTTCAAAATGCTCCCTGCAAAAGTCTGGCCTGCGAAAGCTGCCAAAATTCCACTGACTACGGATACGTTTTTCATTTTCATTTTTTTGTTTGGTTAGTTTTAATGCACGAAATGTATTTCATGTCTTACGGCACGTGAATTAATAGTCGCAAAAAAGCGGTTGTCTAGAAAAACTGCAATAAATCGTATTTATGTAATTGGACTGCAGAAGATGCTTGCAGAATAAGGATTCCGGATCCACGCATTCAAAGCCCTAGGCTCCGCATATCCTGCCGTTTCTCCTCTCATGCTTGGCCCGGAATAAACTTCTTTTAGCCAAAATGACGTAATTGAGGGGGGCTTATTACTTCCATCACCAATTTGAAAATAGGCACTTGAAACCTTCTGAATCTCCTCGATTTTTATCCATGCAGAAAACCAATAGCGACGATAAGCCTGACGACAGCAGACCTGTTGTCTCAAACCCGCAACCAACACCGGCCGACAGTGCTCCTATTCCGCAACCTGCGACCGATGGATTCCCTGTAGGAGATGACGATTTAACTAGTAGAGTGCCGGGCGAAAAAGCGGAGAGTAAATCCGATGACGCTTAGGGGAATTAACAGGCGACCCCAGCTCGTCGATCAAGCTAGATTGGTTCGACCTTTTTCGTAGCGATCTCAGTTTTCCGTGATTATCAATCTAGCGGGCAGCCAACGGTTGAATATTTTTATGCCGTAGAGTGTCCACAGGACGTTTGGCGCAATGGCCTCAGGAAATGCAATACCAGCTAATAGGTCGTTAGGGTGCTGATTTTGTTTGAGAAAGAGGGAGTTGCGGCGAAGCTTCTGCATGATGAAGTTTCAATTACCTAAAATCATGATGGCATTGGTAATGACCTGTGGCTTGATGGGCTCGGTGATGACGAGTTGCCAAACGACACCGGGCACACAAAATGATATGAGAGAGTTGCAACCAATTGCCAAGAGTGTGGATTTGGAAAGATTCATGGGGGATTGGTATGTGATCGCGCACATTCCGGTGTTTCTTGAAAAAGAAGCTTACAATGCGGTAGAGACCTACGAACTTGCTGAAGATGGCACCATACCAACGACCTTCCGATTCAACAAAGGTAGCTTCGACGGGCCAGTGAAAACGATGAATCCGAAAGGGTTTGTATACGATAAAGAGACTAACGCGGAATGGCGGATGCAGTTTCTCTGGCCGTTCAAAGCGGCTTATCTGATTACTCATTTATCCGATGATTACCAGACGACGATTATCGGCGTGCCGAGCCGCAGATATGCTTGGATCATGGCTCGCACAAAAACTTTACCAGAGGCTGAATACGCGGCGCTTGTCAGTAAGCTTGAGGACCAAGGGCACGATATCTCTAAGCTTAGGAAGGTGCCGCACGCCCGCTGATTTGTTAGGCGGAATTTAATTTCTGTGGATACCTTTTTGTCTCTCGATTTACCGTGTTAGGTGGAGGAAAGCCTCATCGTGTTCGATGCATGTCTTCTCCGGATCCTGTTACTTTGATTGGCCAGAAAGCCGGAATTTGTAATGTATCGCTGCGAGACGAATACCAGCGGTGATTACCGTCGTGATCGGTATGTTATATCTTGGCTGTAGTCCAAGCCAGTCGCCTCCCAAGTAGATGAGACCTCCTATCGTGGCGGCAGTTGCATAGATTTCTTTTCGGAAAATCAGCGGAACCTCAGCTCGCAAGAGATCACGGAGCACTCCGCCAAAGGTTGCGGTGACAACGCCCATTCCAAGGCAAGCCCACCATATCAGTTCATGATTTTGCGCGACTTGAATGCCAATGCAAACGAAGAAGCCCAGTCCAACGGCGTCGAAAATCGAGACGGACCGCATCCATTTCTCCCAAACCGGCTCTGCGTAGAAGGCTGCGAGCGTGGCAGATGCGATGATGAGAAGATACGTCGGATCAACTAAAACTGCCGGTGGAGTATCGCCGATCAGCAAGCTTCGCAACGTCCCGCCGCCCATGCCGGTAACCAGTGCCAACATAAACATGCCGAAAATATCCATCGCGTTTTTTCTCGCTGCGATAGCTCCGGATATTGCGAATACGAAGACTCCCGAGAGCTCAAAAATATAGACGAAGAAGGACATGGGAAGGGATTGAAGAACACGCTTGGATATAGGACCGGTGCTGAGCGTGCAAGCGTCCTCGTGAAACTGTTTAGGATGGTTGTGCGGATAACTGTGTTGAGTTTGAATTTATCTACTTTTGTTATGGACTGGCATTGGGTTGAGCCTGAAAGCTGCTAGCGTGACGGCCAAAGGCAGTTATTAGATTTTAAAGCTATGA
>Ga0307933_1001824_pt1 | contig 15525 bp, 23 predicted proteins | sample OrgLakmetageno88_FD_201811 | JGI IMG/M metagenome (GOLD analysis project Ga0307933, IMG submission 201811) | Saline water microbial communities from Organic Lake, Antarctica - #88 | ecosystem: Environmental > Aquatic > Non-marine Saline and Alkaline > Saline | place: Antarctica: Organic Lake...
AATTACGATTATGGAGAGGACTGTAATTATATTCCTAAATCCAAACCTGTTCGGAAAGTCGAAATAATTTTAGATGACTATGCTTATTAAACTTTTTTTTTGACGATATAATAAATGATTATCCAAGGAAAAAATATACAATACAATGTTACAAAAACACTTGGAGAAGGTGTTTACGGTATAACATATCTTGCTGAAGGAACTGATGGTATGAAATATGCTATTAAAAAATTTAAATCGGTTCATGGTGCGAAAGAAAACAGAGATTTTGAAGAGAAAACTTTAAAATTAATTTTAGGTATCTGCCAGAGATTTACAACTTGTTTTATCGAATCTATCAATAACAGTCAAGGAGCGTTTATTGTTATGGATTTTATCGACGGTGCAGACATGAAGGATTTAATTTTTGGCAGTTTTGAAAAAAGAATGCCTCTCTCAGAAAGAATTGAAAGAGGACAAGCATTGATAAAAGATCTTGTTTTTGGACTTTCGCAAATCCATAATCTTGGCTTAATTCATCAAGATATAAAACCAGAGAATTTGATGTATACACGAGATGGAAATGCAAAATACATAGATTTTGGGTTATCTTGTTTTATCACAAAGGCTATTGATATCGGAGGTGTTCCCGTATTTGGGTTTAATTTTGATAATAGTCCTTGTGGTACTCCTGGCACTATATCTACGAGCCCCCCAGAGATGTTATTATACAAAAAACCACAGCATGATAACGGTCTTTATACAATGGAATATCTTATTGCTCATGATATTTGGTCTATTGCATGTGTTATTTTAGATTGGTACACCATTCAAGACGACGATGATCGAAGATTTACCGCTCATTCTTATAGTTTTTACAACACAGATTATACGCCTATTTTTAACGGCCTTGAGGATACGGATACATTGGCGTATAAAATGGTATGTGGTTTAATGCACAGAGATCCACTCCAGCGTATTCAAAACTTTAATGAAATCGTTCAGTATTATGACAGCTGGTTTGGTGATTTACCAAACTATCCAAATATGTGGAATAATTATAGTGTCACTGATCGGGTCAGAAGTGATATTAAAAATTTGAGATGCAACATAAGAAGTGTAGACAGATCATTAACTTTTGATGAAATTGGTGTCACTGCAAGAGAATGTGCTGTGATAAAACAAACAGACTATTTGATTAACAGAGCAGTTGACAATTTAGAGGAAGGTGAAGCCCCTGAAGATTAAGGAGTCAAACTAGAGGTGCAATGAGGCCTAACTAACTTTCTTTTTATTTAGTGTATTAAAAAGAAATCTATTCCTTGGGAGTTAAACGTATCTCTTTAGGTTTTATTCCGTATACTCTATCTTTATCTACTTTTCCAAGTCGTTCCATTTGAACATGGGTTTTCATTTCTTCAACAATTTTATCTTTTTCCAATTTATTATCATCGTTTAAATACCATGCATGAGTGGGTGGAAAAAATTTATATTTTTGTTTGGCCACAGCCGTTGAAAATTCAGAGTATCCTTTACTGAGTCGTTCATTCTCATTTTTTATGCCAAAAGTAGTGTCCATGTAAATGACGGTAAGAACTCTATTTGCTTGATCTTTACTTACGCTTTTTCCGACGCTTACTAAATATTGACCGTTTTTTAGATCCAAAAATATTCCATCATCTTTACTATGTTCAAAAGTGAGTGACTTTGGATCAATAGTATTGTCAAATTTTCCGATAATTTGCTCTTTGAAATATGTTTGCAAATCTACAATATTCATATTTAATTACTATAATCTTAATTAAATGATTAGAACGCATAGAGGAAGATGGGGTATTTTATCTCCGTGTTATCCATGGCAGGTAGACACAGAGTACAAAAAATATCCTAGTCTCTTAAATTTTGTTATTGATGATACTGAAAACAGACCTTCTAAATTATTAAACAAGCGTTTAAATGTTGAAAAATCTAAAATTGTGACAGGTTTAAAAATATTATTAAGAGATTATTTAAGATACAAAGCATATCTTCATAGTTCTCCGCAAGATTTGGTATATGTCAATCCCTTGCATCCAGAATTTGCAAAATTGTTTACCGAAACTCTTTTGGAGGCAAGAGACGCGATCAAAAAATTTAGGATAAAGGGCCAAGAAGTTTTGGACAAGAAGAATAAATTTGAAATGCTTGGTGCCAAAATTATAGGAGATCAAGCAGTATTTGACTACGATGCTAGACAAGATATAAATAGTGCTGTTTATGGAATCAGTGACGAGGAAAGTTTTGATAGATTAAAATGTGTTGGTAATATGATTCAAAGTTATATTTATATATTTGATAAGATGCCAGAATTTCTTATGTCTCATGATGAGAATCCCAATATTTTTTACTCAATGAGAAGACATCATACAGAGCAGATAGCAAAAATACTGTGCACAGTAAATGTCAAAGATTGGAAACCTCTTGAAAAAGAAAAAATTGCAAGCTTGGTTTTCAAGATTAACGACAAAATAGGAAATTTATGGCCTTTTATAATATTTCCTAAATCACTTCATCCTGGAATTAAAAAGGGGGATGGTGTTCCTGAACTTATTCAAATGCTAAAATATCAGATAGAATATGAAACAGTGTTTAAAAAGGAAATAACATATCGCTTACAAATGCTAGAATATTCATTTAAACCAACTCAAAAAGATATTTTGAAAGAAGAATTAGGTAAAATAGATGGTACCGAATCATCAGATGACGAAACTTTTTCGGTAGAAGTGCTAGAAATCGAAGATTCTAAAGATTTGGAAATTAAAAGCACAGACAGTTTTGTTTATGAAGATAAATGGGTCATATGGAGTGAGGAAGAAATGGAGCAAGAAGATACAATCCAAGATTTTGAATCATTTTTCCTACATGATAACAATGATAATAATGAAAGCAAAGATGAAGAGGATAAAAAGGATAAAGGTACTACCGGACCTATTGCTACACAAATGCAACCCATTCAAATGTCAATATCCAATCCATTTATCCCAGATCCCCATTCTTTTAAGGCTACTCAGCAACCAGTTCATCAACCTATTCAGCCTGTTCAGCAATCATTTCAACAGATGCAGCCCGTTCAGCAACCTATTCAACCAGTTCAACCTATTCAACAAGTTCAGCAAAAGTCTACAATTCCTTGGGATAAGAGATTTAAGAAACTATCTCAGGTCGGCCATGTTATAGAACCACATAATCCTCTATCTCCATTTGGTAAAAATCCTATTTATTGGAAGGGAGTAAAGTATGAAAACATGTTGGCTGCAATTTATAATCAATGTATGCAAGAATTATTGCCAGACGGTGTTCAATTCAAAAATTCGGCTAATAAATGTAAGAACCATATTTTAGCGTTCAACAAGAAAGAAGAATGTATAATTTGGTTTAAGGATAAAGGTATTGAAATGTTGAAAGAGTTTTTAACCACCGAACAATACAAAACCAAGAAAACACAAATGTCTATGGACAATATGGGACAATTAACTTATTTATTCTCGCGCAGAAAACAGCAAGATGTTTTATTGGAACCGTGGGTAGGAGTTATAAAAGTAGATGCTGGACTTCCTTATCTTACACTTATGATAGGAGGATGGAATTCTGCTTATCAAGTTCAGTTAGAAACTTAAATAAAACTGGTAATATAAATGTATTCGTTACAAAAACTATTTAGTCAAGATGTTATGCAAGAAAAGTGGTTAAATAAAAGTAATTTATACAAGGCTATTATACCTCCTCCTAAATATGATGGTTTGAATGGGGTACTTTCCAGAGTAGAGTAACTTTTCTTTTTATTGGTTTAAAAAGAAACTATTTTTTCATTGGTCTACCAATGTTAAATTCCAACATTTGCTTAATAACACGATCTCTTTTCCCTGGAGAATATTCTAACATAAACATATCATATGCTGGAATATTTAAAATATTATCGTCACTATCGTCACTTTTAGTTGGACTTGCAAATTTATCTCCATCATCACTGTCTGTCTTATCATAACTCTCTGTAAATTGTGCTTCTTCCTCTTCACTGTCCGTAAACTCTTGTTCATCTTCCTCATCATCTCCAACAACAAAATCCAAATCACCAGTTTGATATTTTTGCATTTCATCAATATCTTTTTCGTTCAAACCGTAGCGACGTTGTCTATAATCTGTATTACATTCTCTACAATACTTATTGTAAGCACGAACGTCATTAACATTGTAATTTTTATATTTTCTTTTATCATAGAAATGTTTTATTGCTTCTTTAGACCCGATTGGGGCACTCTTTAGACACATATCACAAGTAATATCGGTCATTTATATTCAAACAGCAAATTTATTTTTATAGGAATTAAAAGCATTCTTCCAATCCCACAGCATCATTTTCAACATAATGTACCTTTAGGATGATAATCATCTGCAAATTTTTTTCAAAGAGCGGTCTAAAAGCATCATCTACATTATCTCTATCAAAACTGCAAAGTTGTTCTTGAGTAAATCCTGATGGTGACAAAAGAAAGCCACAAGCATCTCTTAATCTAACCCTGAGATTTTTGCGTCTCCAGTCCTCGTTCATAGAAAGGCTTGCGCATGATTCAAAAATCCAAAAATCATCAGTTTCGAATTTATTAGCTGGATAAAGAGGAAAGGTATGATTGTAATTTGGAAGTTCATTTGGATATTTAGCCGAACCAGCCGATAATCCAGTAACTCCTATAACATTGCTATCTTTAACACGTGGACCAATAGTTCTATTTATACTTGTTGAATCCTTGAGTTCAAGATGAAGAACTGGCGGTAATTCTGGAAGCCATCTTTTTGGTACAAATACTTTGCACAATTTTACTCTAAAACTGTCTGTTACTTTTGTTAGAGCAGTTCTTGAAAAAGGTCTACGTTCGAAAATCCAATCTTCGGTGTGTTCTTGGCGGATACGAAAGTCAAATGGTGACGGATCCCAGGCTTTTTGCAAACCTTCGTCGAAACGAATCAGACTATTTATTGTAATTGCCGTTGTCATTTTATTATATTTAGTTTATTTATTTAAATTTATTGTTTTATTTCGAATTCTTGAAACATAAAATTGAAAATAATCTGTTGCGTGAGAATTGAATAAATTTTATGCATGCAATCTCTTCAAAATATTTGTTTGGATTCCATAATTCTCAGCGATGACCCGGATGTTATTAAAAGTGTAATTGATCTCCCTTCATATATCCTTAAAATGATTGATAGGAGAGATGTGGAAATTTGTTGCAACAAAAAATATAAGCAACGATTTTATTCTTTGGATCTTGATTGTGATGACAAGGAGGAGGATGATGAAGAATTGTCAGATTACTATATGGATTATGATGAAGAGGATTCATATGAAGGTGGAGAAGAAGAGCCTTGGTTTGATCCCGACGATTTTTGTTAGTTTCTCAAATATTCTTTTTATTGTTCATTATAAGATGAACAATTATCTGCCACTTATTATTATTATTTTTTGGGTTTCTGTTTGGTATTTTGTTGAAATTTCTGTTGAAGATTTCCTAAAATATATTGGTAAAAATAGTGACGAATATAAACTAGTTGCATATTTATTTTTAGCCATTCTATCTTTTGGCATACTCTATTACACAGGAAATTTATCCGCAATCTTTTAAGATTTCTAATTTTTATTTTGTTAATTAGAATAAAATGAACGGTTTAGTTTACGGTATTTTAGGCGTAGTTGTCTTAATAACTTTAGTTTTTACTGTTGTCTACTACAGAAGAAGACAGCCACCACAAATCATGAAATTGACATGCGGAGATTGTGTTGAAAAAGGAGGAGAATGTGTCCACGACAGATCAGGTAAATTTTTGAGTTGCAAAATTCATCTCCATGGCAATCCTCATAAAGGAGGCGAAAATTTTGTTGCCAAACAAGGTTTGGATGCTTATTACACTTTTTACGGTGTTCCAAATTTTCCTCTTTAAATCCTTTAAAAATTATTCATTATATAACTAATGAATCCAGAACTTGTGACGAACGCTGCCGATCAATATAATATGGTCCTATTACCCGGCGAAAAAATGATAACAGAAATTTCTGGTCCCAACAAAGCCAGATGTCAAAGAACGACATTTCAAAAGAATGAAGACTCTACAATGTTTATTACATTTGAAAAGCCAGGCTGTGATACTGTCAAATATAGTTATCCTCCTTTGAAATCTTTGAATTAATAACTCGATCACAGTGGAAACATTCATTGTATCAAATTAAAAATTATACAAATATAAATAAATGTCTGATCGTGACTTAATTCGTGTTTTTGGCGAAGCATGGGAAATGGCCCTTGAAAAAGAAGAATTTTGGGATGAAAATGTTCTCGAAAGTGTCATACAAGTTGATGATGGCTATAATCCCCCTTCTGTTCTAAGATTATATCTTCCTCATGGCCAATATGAAGATGATACCGGAAAAGTTTTTGAACCGGATGAAAAAATAATCGAGATTGTTGATTATGATCAGAACAACTCTCCTGTAAAAAGAGAACTGTCATACAAAGATAAATTAGACAACTTTATAAAACAATTTATAAGAAAACTTAATTTTACAATGAATGATAAAGCACTCTTTTATATCATAGATAATTTTCCAGAATATATAAAATACATCGAATTTGATCCCGAAGTAAAGAAAAGATATTTGACATACCGAACAATGAGTGTTGGAGATGTTTTAGAAGAACAAGGAATTGCCCAATTACCTGCTTCCATCATAATAAACTATGAAAACGGTGGTGCGTTGGGTTTAGAGGAAACAATTAGAGTTCTTAACAGTAGAATGGGTGCTTCTGAAAGACCTTTATATAAATCTCCAGAATAGAAATATAGTTAATGAAAGTATATTAGATAAGATGTCTGATATTTGCCTATGTATGATTGTTAATAATGAGGAGCACGTTATTGAGCGTTGCTTAAACTCTGTTTTTCAACATATCAAGTTTTGGGTAATTAACGATAACGGAAGCACCGATAAAACTCCAGAGATTATTACCAACTTTTTTAAACAAAAAGGTATTCCTGGTATTTTGAATAAAGATGGTTGGAAAGGGTTTTCACATAACAGAAGTTTAGTTTTTGAAATTGCCGAAAAAGAATCCAATTGTGACTGGATGTATGTGATTGACGCTGACGACTATTTAGAGACTCCTTTAATGATCCCAGATAACCCACCAAACGCTGATAGTTTTATTATTAATCTCCAGGAAGGACCAAATGTAATGCAAACGCGTCAACAACTTTTTAGAGTTGGACGTGGATGGGGTTACGCCGGCGCGGTACACGAGTACCCTTTTTCTAAAAAGTTTGAAAGCAAAAAGTTAAAAATAGGAAAAACAACACAAATTACAGTAAGAGCGAGTCGTGGTGGTGCTCGTAACCAGGACCCTCTTAAATATTGGAAAGACGCACGCGCAATGGAAAAAGATATTGAGAGAGTTCGATCTATTCCAAAAGACCAACTTCCCCACTGGGAAAAGAATTTGGAAGCACGATATTGTTATTATATTTGCCAGTCTTGGCATGATTTTGGTCGTTATGATTATGCTATTAAATGGGCTGAAGAAAGAGTTAAGTATGCGGGATTTAAAGAAGAAATTTACAGAGCATATCTTCTTAGGGCAAGATGTATGAGGCGACTGCAATATCCTCAAGAACAAATCGTTGAAGCAATTGGGGGTTGTATAAATTATGACAAATTTAGAGCAGAGGGTTATTTTGAGATGGCTCATCAATATGTTCAACACGAACAGTGGGAAGACGCATGGAAATGGATAAAGCCAACTATCAAAATGAAGAGGCCGACCGATAAATTATTTATTGTTGAAGATTTTACTTATGATTTTGGTGCAAAGAAAGAAGCGTGTTGGGTTGCCCATAAACTAGGACATTATTTTGACAGTTATAAAATAGCCAATGATCTATGCGAAACATATACTTTGGATAAACGACATAGAAGTTGGGCATATAATATTAAACATAAAAATGTTCCTCATCTGTTAGAATCTACAACTCAATATTCTGATGATTTCAAAAATATAAAGAATAAGGTGGATAATAAAGTGGTTGTCAATTTTGAACCATGTTCAGACAATGAGGTTAACATAAAGTCTCTTTCTAGTTTTATCAATTGCACTAAAGATTATATCAAAATAGATCAATGGTATTATTCGCCTTTTCCAGGAGATGAAGAATTGTTGAAAAAGTTTCCATTTTTACAGTCAGGATACGACGGTTTAGGAGATCTAACCATAAATCTTTATTCTAGATTCTACTTTTTCCATCGTTGCGATTTAATCACTGAATTAAAGAGTTTTGTAATTGAATCTTTAAAAGAAGATAATGCATGGGCAAAGAAGCAGTTGGAAAAAGCGATAAAGAAAAAGAATAAAAAACAGATTGAAAAATTTAAAAAGATTTTGGAGAAAGAAGAACTTGCCAACAAAAATATTGACAATGGAGTTGTCGGCGTTTGTCCAAAAATTGTATATTTTAACCGTTATGGAAAAGAAGAATTGATTAGTGACGAAGAGTTACCCGATCTTTTTGATACAGCAGCATCCACTGTAAGAAAACAAGAGCAACAAAAATTGGTTGAGCAAAGCAAGGTCGCTGCACAATCTCAACAAGGAAAGCGAAAATTACAAAAAAGAGTAAAGATAATGGAATATGACGAAAACGACTATAATCAAAAATTAGTTAAAATGGACAATGTGGTAAGATCGCCACATGTTGTATTTAAACAGGGAGAAGGGCTTTGGTCACTTGAACGAGTTAGTTGTGTTTCCTCTTAAACTTTCTTAATTTAATTAAGAAAATTTCGGACATGTTATCAAAATGAATATATTTATTTATTTTAATATCTTTATATAAAAATGGAAGACAGAGAGTATTTAAACACAATGGCTGAACTAAAATTCATTTCTCAGGTTGGTGACGACGAATTCTTAAACACAAAAACAGGAACAATAGAAGCCAAAAATTGGATTACAAGTGCGATCAGAGCATTAAGATTTCCAACAGAGAACGGAAAGTGTGCAGCTGAATATTGTAGAAACATTGTTTTAAAAGGGATAATTTTATATGAAAATTACAAAGAAACAGAATACGAAAAAACTATAAGGAAGAATATATTAGATGTTCGTGATGCCATTGGCCGTCTAAAGAAAACTCATGCCACCAACACGTTGGCCTTTACTCTTTTCGAAGCGATACAAGTGTGTATAGACCAACATTTAAAACAAGATATATAAATTTTCTAAAGTAAGAGAATGTTGTTTATTTTAGGTGTTATATTTATTATTATCACTCTTGGAATAGTGGTCTATAATAAACCAAAAAATCAACCTGTATTGGAAGCAATTTTAGATTCGACCGACAATCTTTATGTAGACAGAGCACATCTATTAGAAGATAAGAAAAAGGATAAGAAGGATAAAAAGAAAAAGGATAAGAAGAAAAAGAAGAATAAAAAAGAAGAGCCAAATGTTGTTATTGGAGATGATTGTTCTGGCTCATTAGAATGCCCTTCTAGTTTAGGAAATGGAGGAATGAAAAATGAGCAACGATGTAGAAAAATATTGGAAAGAATTTTTGGAAAACCATTTCCAAGTGTTAGGCCAAACTGGCTTAAAAATCCCGCAACCAAACGAAATTTAGAATTGGATATGTACTGTCACAAATTAGAATTTACAAATTCGAAAGGTCAGTTAAAACAGGTAAGGCTTGCGGCTGAATATGACGGTAAGCAGCATACGGCGATGACCGGTTTTCATGCAAATAAAAAACAACTTTTATATCAAATGAAAAGAGACCAATACAAAGAAAAAAGATGCAAGGAACTTGGCGTGACACTTATCAGGATTCCGTATTGGGCAAAGCAAGATTTAGAGGGATATATTACTAGAAAATTAAAAGATGCTGATCTCATTCCACAAAACTTTTCATAATTTAAATTATGAAAACATATCTTTTAATTTCCTTTTTAAATTAAACATGAGCAGTTGCAAAAAGGGAGAGATATTAAGAAAAGGATATACTAGAAAAGCCTATACAAGAAGTGATGGCATAAGAGTAAAGGCTACAAAAGTCGGACCAAGTTGTATCAAGGATAAAGGGATGAAGGGAAAAGGACCGAAATTATTTACTCTTAAAAAAGGAACTCTTTCACAACATGGATATACCTTAGATAAAAAAGCGGCTGACAGAAGAAAGGCTTTAGATAAGGCTGTAAAGAAAGAAGGGCATTTGGTGGTAATAAGAAAGTTAAATGCGCTTAGTATACTTCAAAAGAACACAAATCCGGTCAATTCAAGAAAATTCAAATATGACCAGCAATGGGTATCGAGAAAATATGTAAAATAATATATTTCTACAATTAAATGTATAAACTTCCATTTGATCCTCATTGGTTTTTACGAATTGCAATGGCTGCTGTGTTTCTTTACCACGGTTTAACCAAAAATGTTAAAGGTTTCTCTGAATCATTCAACTTTCCATTGGTCATTGGTGCACTCGTTATTTTTGCTAAAGTTGCTGGTGGCGCTGGTTTTATAGTTGGTGGATTCACAAAGGATAAATACCTTGGCTTAACTGTAACACAATGGTCTGCTCTTGCAGTAATACCAGTGATTCTTGGTGGAATCGCTCTTGTGCACTGGAAAAACGGATTTGATATCATGAATAGTGGATGGGAATATTTATTCACCCTTTTAATGATCGCATACTATTTTTTATTTAAATGAATTTCTTATTTTCAAATAAGAAAAATCAGTGTTCTACGTGAGTCAGTAAAATAACAAAAGTCATTAGAATGGCCAGAAAAAATAGGGGAGATACGTCTGGCTTCTTTTTATTTTCGTGGACAATGCAGTCATAATGAAGATTACAGTTATTCGCAATACGACGTCCTGTTAGATTTGTTGCATTCATATTAAAACTATAACACGTAAATGATTCTAATAGATCAATGGGATATTTATTGAGAGGACATGATTCTAATACAGATGTAACCCATAGTGTTTGATTGTGATTTGTGATAAAACAATCGATAGGATTGCACTCTGAAGAGACTGCAATATTAAAAGTAGTTAGAAATGTCAAGATGGTTAGCATTTTATTTACCTCAACATTTTATCAACCTTTTTCAATTTTTTGATTATTTTCTATAACATAAAAGATACAATCATAAAATGATTAACAAAGCAGATCATGAAACATATAGGGGATTGGTATATGTTCTGTGCGATAAATATATGATCGCAGCAGATCCCAAAAAATTAAATATTCGAGTACATATGGATAGAGGTGAATGTAAATATGTTGAAATAAAAGTTGCTATATTGGGATTCCACATATATGTGTACAATAAATATGATATGGTATCCCAGCATAGTTTTTTGCAAAATCTTGGCCACGTTGTTAAATTTTTAGACAATTTAAGTTGACACCAATTGTTCTATTTCTTTTAAATGTTCAACATTTATGGTACCAATCATATTGAAATGGGTCAGTGTGACATATTTCTTTGTGACAGGTCCGATTTGTTTATCAAAAAATTTAGGCTGTATAAATATCAGTTTTAAATCGGCTATTCCCTTTTTAGGAGAAGAGTATTCATAATGTAAAAAAGAGTATTTGTGTTTTAGTGTATTCACAGCGTTTTCAATTTCATTTTCCGATAATTCACAAAATTGTATCTTTGGAATCTTGATAAATTCAAACCGCATATCTGTTGATCCATAATGATTAGCTATTATTGTCAACTTGTTTTTTGATTCTAAATCTTTTATGATATTTGGTTTAAATTTATCTGCCATTCCTTTTATTGTTATTAATTTATTATTAATTTAAAAGGAATTTATTTCTAAATACTTTTTAAGATCTTTTACATTACTCACCCAATCAACACCATCTGTATCCATAGCCGCCTGAACAAGGATATGATCAGCAGACACAATTAATATTTTTTTGTAGCCTATAAGTATTGTGCGTGCCGGATCAACTCTTAATTCATTATACAAATTCTTACCCAACATAATAAGGATCAGCGCATCAGCAGAATCTTTTCCCGTTGTTTTTGTTCGAACAATATTAACCTTTTGATTGGGGGAATCTGGAGCATAGCTTGATGGAGATATAACTGAAGTCATCTTGATATTTTGAAAAGTATTGTTTTCATCTTCGAGAAAAGTCCAACAATCCATTCGTTGATCACCATCAATTAGCATCAATGTTTTTTCTTTTAGGGAATAGTGCTGTGTTTTATTATCCATTATTATTTTCCAAAGTTGTTTGCTAGCATCTTGTTTGGCCAACTTTTTGCTTTCGCTATTTTCGCTGTATATATCCTCCTCTAACCAGTCAACATATAATATGCACACCCAATTAGTTCCAAAGCCTGTGAACGAATATGTAGGTTGCTTTTTATCCTCTTTATCACACCATTCTTTTACAAGAGTTATTTCGCTCATTTTTCTTATTCAAAATAATAAGAAATATTTTCAATTATTCATAATCTTGATCAAACATTCTAACAATCAGATCATCAAGAGTTTTACATTCTCTTTCCCATCCAAGATCTTTTTCTGCTTTACTTGGATCTCCCAAAAGCAAATCAACTTCACATGGTCGATAATATTCTTCAGATACCTTTACACGTACAACTCCATGCTGATCAGTTCCAATTTCATTAACTCCTTCTCCAGACCATGTAATTTCATAACCCTTTGCATAAAATGCTTTTCTAACAAAATCTCTTACCGTATACGTCTCACCAGTTGCAAGAACATAATCTTTAGGATTATCTTGCTGAAGCATTAAATACATTCCATGTACATAATCTTTCGCCCACCCCCAGTCTCTTTTACTGTCAAGGTTTCCAAGAGTGACATATTCTTGCTCGCCAAAATTGATCTTTTTAACCGCATTGATAACTTTCATTGTCAAAAAGTTCTCTCCGCGTCTAATACTTTCGTGGTTGAATAAAATTCCGGAAACAGCATACATTCCATACCCTTCACGATAAATCTTTGTCATGTAATAGGCATAGATCTTGGCTGCCGCATATGGAGATACGGGGTTAAAAGGTGTGGTTTCTGACTGTGGAGTTTCAAGAACTTTACCATATAACTCTGACGTGCTGGCTTGATAAAAACGAACTCTTCCTCTAATATCTTTCGAAAGGGTTCTAATAATCTCAAGAAGACGCATTGTTCCGAGACCATCAACATTTCCTGTATATTCTGGGATTTCAAAACTAATCTTTACATGACTTTGGGCCGCAAGATTATAAATTTCGAATCTATCAAATCTCGGGTTTTGTTCAATGATCCAATGAATGTAATTAGAAAGACCAGCAGCATCAGTAAGATCTCCATAACGCATCGTAACCTTATCTCTTAGATGGTCAATTCTTGTTGTATTGAATCTACTAGTACGTCGCTGTATACCAAATACTTTATATCCAAGTTTTAATAAAAGCTCTGCTAGATATGATCCATCTTGGCCAGTTATGCCGGTTATAAAAGCGAGGCGCATTTATTTCACTGTAAATAATTAACATAATTTTCATTTTTTACTTTTTCGTTTTGTTAGGACTAATAAATGAATAAACTTGTAATATGCTATATCAGAAGATTAACGGATTTGGAAAGAGATCGTATTAGAGAAACAACGGGAAGTGGATATTATAAGTGGGTTACAGAAGGAGAAACCAACTGGAAACACGGAAATGAAACAATAAAAGTTCCGCGGGGATTTTTAACCGATGGTAGTACAGGAGGCCCGGATTATTCGGACGCTTGGTTAGTCCACGACTGGCTTTACAGAACCCATAAAATTGAAGACAGAGATTGCAGTAGGCAAGAAGCAGACAAAATAATGGTAGATATTTTGAGATATCAAAGACATCCTTTTTATGCATGGACAGTTTCTCTAATATTTAAAACTAATCCTTTTTGGTTATTAACAAAAGCATGGGAACGATCAGGTAAAGAAGGACCACATTTTCTTTAATTTTTAAAGAAAGAATTTATTCTAATTTTTTGATTGGAAGTCTGACATATTTTGCAATAGGATCTGCTACTCCAGCGTATAAACCGACCGACGCAAATATCAAAAGATTTCCAAACTGAATATACATAAACGGAAGCATAGAACGGCCGGCAGAAACCATAGCAATCCAAACTGCGGTTTCGTCAATATATCCCATTGCTAGTCCAACTTTTTGCGAAAACTTTAATGTTGTATGATTAACAAGGGGATGATTTTGATTTGTTACAGGGTTTGTTTTAAAGCCAGCCTCTAGGACAGTTTCAGGAACATGGTAAAATGGATACCGATCGCATGTGTCGCAGACGGATTCCCATTTCTCTTTTAATACAAATCTATTGTTAATCGTCTCTGGAGGTCTTCGCTTATAGTTGTTTATAGTATAGTAATATAAGACAATGAATGCCCCATAACTAATTCCAAGAGAGCAGGCTGCTTGAAGAAAAGTCCACAACAGTGGCACAAATTCTATCATTTTCTTATTTTTTAGTTTTAATAAGAAATTTATTTTTCAGTTTTCTCTAGTTCTTTTGAACTTTAATTTTTACCTTCTTTTGTTAAAATAGAAAGAAATTAAGGAAAGTGGACAACTTGGTGTCCTTGAACATTTTTGTTGCACATCGGACATCGACGAGAATGATGAGCACATTTTTGGCAATACACATGAAAGCATGGTTTTAGTGCTACATAAACGTCAATTTTACCCCAGCAAATTCCACACTTTTTCTCGCTGCTAAACGTAGACTCGTAATCATCGGTGGCTTCCTCCAACTTTTCGGTATTTTTCTTTACTTCGTCGTTAAAATGCGCAAGTGCCTCGATAATTGTCTGACCAATGTCGAAACATCCTTGAAATCCTGTGATCAATTTGTTTTTCTCTTCTGCAAACTTTTCTAGTTCCGCTCTCTTGGCATCATTTACTTTTTTAATTTCTTCCAGTTCCTTTTCCAAAGGCTCTCGCATTATCCTCTCACCTTTGATCTGCTCCATGATATCTTGAGTATCGTTTACAATTTGTTCAAATTGCTGTTTTTGAGAAACGTATTTTCGCTGTTCTTCAAACAATTCAGCTTCAAGAATCAGTTGCTTTTTTGATTTTGTAGATTGAACTTCCACTGCTTTTTGAGGATCGCCCGTCATGGAAATCGGCTTTTCCTTGCTCGCGCAAATTCCGCAAAGAATAAAAAGATTAAAATGTTTGATTTGGCGATCTCCCATTTGAACTGTTGGCATGTCTTTGTAACTAAAACATTTTGCGAAAGCAACGTCGTTAAATTTTGTTTCAGTCTTGCAATCGTAACAAGGCCGTGTTTCAAATCCAGACTTGAACATTGTAGTTTTAATTTGATTGTAATCGGGAACAAACCAGCCAAGTTTTCGAACTTTTGCAGAATGAGTCACCCACCGATTGTTCATACTTTTCATGTACGACTGGATAGATGTCTCAAAATT
>Ga0307933_1001829_pt1 | contig 15489 bp, 16 predicted proteins | sample OrgLakmetageno88_FD_201811 | JGI IMG/M metagenome (GOLD analysis project Ga0307933, IMG submission 201811) | Saline water microbial communities from Organic Lake, Antarctica - #88 | ecosystem: Environmental > Aquatic > Non-marine Saline and Alkaline > Saline | place: Antarctica: Organic Lake...
ATCCCTGATGGTTGGCATTTGAAACCAACGGCGGTGCCAGAGGGATTTTTTATTGATCGCGATAACCAAACCGAAGTCGCTTTAGGTAAAACCTTAGAACATTTTACGGGGCACATTTATAGTCAAAGTTTAAGTTCGATGTTGCCGGTGATGGTTTTAAACCCGCAACCGCACGAGAAAATTTTAGATTTGTGTGCCGCGCCCGGCAGTAAGACTAGCTTTTTGGCCCAGCGTATGGGTAACACTGGTGTTATTATTGCCAATGAACCTAGTGGCTCTAGAAGTAAAAAACTAGCGGCAAACCTAGATAGAATGGCCAGTGTAAACGCGGTGATTATTCAAACTGATGGCACGATATTAAACAGCTTTATTGGCGAAGAATTTGATAGAATCTTGCTCGATGCGCCCTGCAGCAGTGAAGGGTACGGCCGGCGTGATAGCAGTTTTTTTGCCAAAATGTGGAGTGAGCCAAAAATTTTTATGGCGGCTAAATTACAAAAGCGCCTCATTGAAAGCTCTTGGGAAATGCTCGCACCCGGTGGCATTATGGTGTATTCAACCTGTACATCGGCCCCAGAAGAAAATGAAGCCGTGGTGCAACACTTGCTGAACACTTACCCAGAATCGGTTGAAATATTACCCACAGACTTAGTAGATGTGCCGCACGCTAAAAGTATAAAGTCTTGGGAAGGCGAAGTTTTTGACGACGCTATTGTGCAGCATGCCCAGCGTTTTTATCCACACTTAAGGTCGGACACCTGGAACTCTGAAAGTTTTTTTGTGGTGAAACTGCGAAAGCTTGAACCCGTTGAGCGAGTACTTTTACAAAAACCGTCGCACACGGCCGAAATAAATTTTTTAAAGAAGAACCACAACACTGAAATTATTACTAAAATAGCCAAACAGTTTGGTTTAGAAAAAACCTGGCCAAATATATTTACCGATGGAAAGCCCGCCTTTTATATTAAACAAAACGAGTTGTACCTGACGACGCATGAAGCCACCAAGTTCATGCAGGTAAATCTGTTTCGACGCGTGGGCATAAAAGTCAGTGATAAAGACGATAACATAACCACTATTGTGGCTAAGGCCTTAGCTCCAGCTGCCACTAAAAACGTGTCCGATTTAAACGCAGATCAAACCGCACGTTGGCTAGAAGGCTTTGATATACCTTTAGAAAACAGTGATTTAAGCCCCCTAAAAAACGGAACGGCTATTTTGGTAAAACAAGGCTCGTTTGGGTTGGGGTGGGGAAAAATGATAGACGGAAAAATAAAAAACAAGCTGGATCGAGATTTAGTTTTTTAGCTTTGAATGGTTATTGGCGGATGATCATAAATTTCAAACATAAGTGCTAATAATAGCTCGTCCCATTTTTCTTCTGGTCCACTAAATTCTTTAGCTCTTAGTAATATGTATTCTGCTACACCGGCAGAAGTTATTCCCGCACAATCTGAGCGTTCATTCGCAACATCTTCGGTGAGTGATTCAAGCCAGTGAGCCGCGTCTTCGCATCTCTGCAACCCACTTAATACTTCACTGCCTAAGACTTCATCTTTAGATAAAGCCGAGACAACTTCATTCATCCATTCATCACGCACTTCTTCTAATGCGCTCGCTACGCTCAAGGCTTTTTCTCTAATTTTATCGGCCATCGCTGAGACTTTTCTCGGGCTCGCTCCTTCTGAACCAGTGGCTGCTAGAGTAATTTTATTTCGAAAGCCATAGGGCCTTATTGGTTTCATTAAATTATTGATACTCAATAAATGAAAAAATATCAATGCGGCTGCCCGAATAATTTAGTCGTCTAATAAAATAAAAAAGCCTTAGACATACTGCTGAATATCCTTCACCTGGACGCTTATTTTTGCCAGGCCCTCCTCGTTCTCGGCTACCGCTAAAGATGGATACAAATTTATGAGTCTCATTAACACAAAAGGTTTTGTTTGTGCGCGTTGAATCAAGTCTGACAGGTTATCTTGCAGTCGAAACTTCTGTGCGAAAAAAGTAATCATGCGTTGCACCGCTAACATTTCTGCATAGGTTTCAACTCTATCGAACTGGGTTTGAATCGATAATGATTGTTCTCCATCACCACGCGATTCTAAAAACGCTAAATCTTCTCTCGCTAAATCATAAAAACGAGCCCTCATATCAGACAGAGACCCTTCATCCGTTCTAATTTCATCAATCTGGTAGTAAGGATGCGCCAGCAATTCTTTAATAGGGCTCCACACTGATTTTCTCGCTAAAGCCACGGTTTCTTTAAATCGCGGCGTTGGTCCTTTTTTATTTTTGCCGCCAAGCAATGCATTATCCAAGGCTAAACTAAGTTCTGGAGCTTCTATTTTAAGTAATCCAACATCGCCGATAATTTCGCCTGAATAACGGTTTTTCATTAAAAAAAATTTTAAACGTGTTACTCAAATAAATCAACTTATCGTTTAAACCTTAATCTTCTGCTGTTAAACTAATCAATCGATTCCAGTAATTTTCGGCTTCAGCCGGGTTTAATTTTAGCTTCGTTAAGGGTAATCTTCTTCGTTCTGGTTCTCTAAAGAGCGGCCTAAACAGCATATATTCAACTAATTCGCTTTCTAAGCTTTCCCAGTCGGAATCTCTAGAAACTGGCATGTATCCTTCACGAATGTAGAAAATAATTAAGTCATAGCCACGAACATGCTCGTACGGCAAAGGGGATTCAATGCAATTAATTAACCCTAAGATAAGGTGTGCAATCATACCTTTTTCAAACTTATCCGTACCTTCTTTGACCAGTAAATAACGATGCAACGATGTAGAATTAATAGCGGACCGTACTTCCCCGATTAACTTTGTTCTCGAATAGGCACAAATACGGTTTCCACTATCCTCATCTGTTTTAATTCCAACTTCAATATGTAGATCTGGTTGACCGACGTTTAAAATAAACAGCTTTTTCCTCGTACAGACTTTTATTTTTTTAATTAAATCATCAAAATTTTCGTCTAAATTGAGTAAAGATTTCAAACCTTCAGTACTCATACATCATGTTTCAACAAATATTCATAGGCTTGCAAGGCTCCTACTGCCCCTTCTCCCGCTGATACAATTACTTGTTTATGGTAGCCATCATTACAATCACCGGCCGCAAATAAACCGGGTACGTTAGTGTTCATTAAGCGGTCTGTCACAATTTCTTGGTGTTCGTTAAGTTCTACTAGGTCTTCTAAAAATTTAGTAGCCGGTGTTTGGCCAATTTCTTCAAAAATGCCTTCACACGCAAATTCGTAGGCGTCGCCTTCACCTTCCTGCATTCGAACACCACGAACTTTGTGATCTTTCCCAAGCAGCACTTCTTCGACCTTAACTTCGTACTTAACTTCTACCTTATCAGACGCTTTGACCTTATCCATTAAACAAGCCTCACCGATTAGATGATCTAAATTTGTCATGAGCGTAATTTTTTTGGCAAAACCCATCAATTGAACCGTTACATCCATCGCCGAATTCCCGCCGCCAATTACCACCATTTCTTTATCTTTATACAAAGGCGCATCCTGTGTAGCCGCAAACGATAAGCCGTTACCGCGCATAGCAATGTCTTCCCCGGGAATATTTAAAGTTCTCGGTTTTTTACCCGTCGTACAGAGCACCGTTTTGCTTTTAAAAACATGATCTCCATCCGTAGCGACAAAAAATTCGTCTTTAACTTTAGTAACACCACTTACTTTCTCTTTTTCTCTTACCCATAAATCAAAATGGGCGTTATCATCATCCACTTTTTTAACATGCGCAAAAAACTGATCTCTTAGGCCTGGGCCAGTAGATTGTGCTACCCCTGTCCAATTAGAAATATCATTGGCATAATTCATTTGTCCGCCGATTTCTCCACAAATAAATAAAATTTTCATCTTACGACGGGCGGCATATACCGCCGCGGTCATACCCGCTGGACCCGCTCCAATGATAATTAAATCAAAAACTTTAGGGTAACGGGGCTCGTGTCCAACGCTACAAACGCCAGTTTGGTTCCAATCTTTAGTCATGCTTATTTATTTTTATTTCAAATTATTATACCGCATTTAAGCCTTTTTTACCAGTCTCATAACTCCCTATTTAGACATAACTTAAAATTCATTGTGTTTAGCGAACTTCTTTCTACAATTGCCCTGATGAAATACCTAATATTATTGAGTTTGGCTTTTACGATGGTGGCTTGCAGCCCCGCTTCTACCGAAATTGAAGATCCTAATGCCCCCACCGTTATTGACGTCAACAACGCCGGCTCTGATAAAATTGACCCTGCGAGTTTGTCTCGTCTAGGCGAAAGTTGTGGCCCAAGTACGCAAAAATTATGTGCGAGTGGTTTGAGTTGTCAGTTTGAGGGAAACGCGCAAACCGAAGGTTTGTGTTTACCTACCGTGGTAAATAACGACTTAGAATGTGATGAAACGCAAAACCCTGTTTGTGGTATAATCGGAAACAACAAAAACGGTTACTTGAATGAATGTTACGCACAGCGTTACGGTGCCGAAGTATTAAATGAAGGGTTTTGTACGGTTAACGCCGATAGCGCTGAGAGCTGTACCGCCCCGGCGGTGAGCCTTGGGAACTGCCAAGAAACCTTTACGGGCGCGGCGTTTAACGCCGAAACGCAGGAATGCGAAGCGGTAACCCTAGTCGGGTGCGCGGTTGAAATGCCTTTCAGTTCACTGCGAGCTTGTCAGAGCGCGTGCTAGAGAGTTGTTAAATCTTTGTTTTTAGGTTATAATAGCCTAATGAATGAAATTATTTTCACGCTTGTAGAAGGTTTATCTCTCTTTATTGGCACAATAGGAATTGCCATTATTGCCATCGGTTCGATAAAAGCTTTGTACCATTACGTAATGACGCGTGATGAACATAATTTTCAACATACACGTTTAGTTCTCAGTTCTCATATTATCTTGGGACTCGATTTTATGGTCGGAAAAGATATTATTGATACCGTTTTACTCGATAGAGGTGCTGAATTTTGGCAAGACTTAGCGAGTTTAATAACCGTCGTTGGGATTCGTATCATCCTCACCCACTTTATGCTGAAAGAAGTAGAACAAGCCGAATTAAACGAGAATGCCAACTTAAATAAAAAAGCTTCGTAGTAATCTACACTACAACCACCTTTAGAGACAAACAGATATAATCATTATAGTAAATGAGATTTATTTCTTATTTTTATCGAAACATGATTACAAAAATTACGTCATTAAGCTTCATGCTTGGGCTCGCACTTACTTTAACCGCTTGTAGCCAAAGTTCAGACAATAGTACCATCACTACTACAACGACTATGACACCGCCAAAAGTGGTAGCCGTAGAAACCAGTATGCCCGCTGATGAAAATATGGAAGTATTTTCGGCTAGTTATACCGACTACCAAGCGGATGAAGCCATGGGACAAAAACATATTTTATTTTTTCACGCCCCTTGGTGCCCAACGTGTGTAAAGTGGGAAGCGAAAGTAAAAGAAAGCATGGGTGATTTAGGCGAAGACGTAGTTATTTACAAAACTGATTACGACACTTCAGAGGCGCTAAAAAAGGAATACGGAATCACGCAGCAATCAACGGCTGCATTCGTAAATGCAGATGGGACTCTGGCAAAAATAGAAGCCGACCCAAGTATTGAAAGTATGAATACTTTCTTTGCTAAATAATTATTTGAAAAATAAGTTACCTATTTTTATCTAAAAGCCTGAGCGAATTACGCTCAGGTTTTTTTATGTCTAATAAACAATTTCATGCGATTGCTTCATGATGTATTTAGGGTAAATTAACCTCGAAATGACAAATAAAGTCGCCATTATTGGAGCTGGACCTGCTGGAATTTATGCCAGCCTGTTACTCGGCAGTTTTAAAGGCGAAGTATTTTTGTTCGATCAAAATAAAGATGTGGGCGAAAAATTAAAAACCACTGGTGGCGGTCGCATGAACGTCACCAATAAAAAATTTGGGGCAGAGGAGTTCAGCTCGCAATCAAGCAACTTATTAAAACGACTTTTTAAAAATCCGCACTTTAATAATCGGCATCTAATTTTTGAAAAACTTGGTATTGAGTACGAATGGGAAAAGAACAGAGCGTTACTAAGATCACAAAATGCGCCTTTAGAAGTAGCACGACTTAAAGAAAAAGTGTTAGCCCAACCAAACCTAAAACTGTGTTTAGAGCACAAAGCCGTAAACATTAAACAGCTTGAATCAGGACAGTTTAGAGTCACCTTTGAAACGCCTGAAAACACGCAGGTTTTAGATTTTGATAAAGTAGTACTTAGTGGTGGTGGCATGTTTAGAATGAAAGATATGGGAGACACCGATAAAATCTACACACTACCATTACAGTTAGGTCATTCTATAACAGCCGTACAACCGTCACTGTCACCCCTTATTTTCACCGATAAAGTATTACGAGAATTAAAAGGCGTTAGCTTTGAAGGTGTTTTAACCGATACCCAAAACAAAAAATCTGTGGCCGATGATATGATCATCACTCACTTTGGACTCTCTGGCCCAGCCGTTTTAGATTTCTCAGCCTTTAGAGAAAGTGAAAGTATTGAACTTTGTTTTACCACGCAGCTAAAAGAAAACGAATTACGCGATAAAATCAATATTCAACGCCAAGGCGTTCATCGGCTGCGAGCTTTACTACGTGATTATTTTACAAAAAATCTGACAGACTTCTTTTTAGTACAAGCGGACTTAAGTATTGAAATCATCATTGCCGACTTGCCCAAGGCGAAGCTTCATAAACTTATTCAAACTATTTTTCACTACCCAATCCCAAAAGTACAGTCGAAAAATTATCCCTCAAGCTGGACGACTAAAGGTGGCGTACGCTTGGAAGAAATCAACACCGCCACGCTAGAATCTAAGTTAGCGCCTGGAGCTTATTTGGCGGGAGAAATTATGGATACCAATGGTTTATGCGGCGGATACAATATATCTTTTGCGGCGATTTCGGCTCAAATAGTGGCAGACGCAATTTTAAATAATTAGCCTTCGTTTGATTTTCTAGCCAATGGCTTTAGTTTTAAAGTAGATGAAAGAAAGTTTACTGGTGATGACCGCTTTAGGCTTTGCAGCTTTTATAATGGCTTGGCTGCCGGCGGTTTCACGTAAGATTCAAATAAGTTACCCAATTTTAATTTTATTAATGGGGTTTGGGCTTTTCAGTTTAAACGTACCGCTTTTGTGGCCCGATAAATTATGGTCAGACGCATGGATAATGTATATATCTGAATTTGTGGTGATTATTTCATTAATGGGAGCTGGGCTTAAAATTGGTAAAAATTATCGATTAGAAACGTGGCAAACGCCCTTGAAGCTTATTTGTATAACCATGCCAATTTGTATGGGGGCGGTGTATTTAACCGGGCATTATTTCTTAGCGCTTGGTGTGCCCGCTGCCATTTTATTGGCCGCTGTACTGGCGCCTACCGATCCAGTGCTCGCAGAAGAAGTACAAATTAAAGGCACTGGGAATACAAATAAAGATACGCACTCACAATTTGCTTTAACCAGCGAAGCAGGGCTTAACGATGGTTTAGCTTTTCCGTTTACCTTTATGGCGGTCTTAGTGGCTCAAGCTGGCAGCTGGTCAGCTTTTAATTTTCCTGTATGGCTGGCGGATCATTTTTTTTTAAAAATTTCAATTGGACTCGTGCTTGGTTTTGTAATCGGTAAAGCTTGTGGTTATTTACTTGAAAAAGTACCGCAAATTAACGGGCTGAGTAATCCGTACGCTTACATCGGTTTAGCCATAACTTTTATGACGTATGGAGTCACTGAATTACTTCATGGTTACGGATTTTTGGCGGTATTTATTGCGGCTCTGACGATTAGACATGAAGAAGAAGTAGGCGGAAAAATAAAAGAAAAAATGCATGATTTTGTGCAAGCCATAGAGCACTTACTACTAGTCTTATGGATTATTTTATTTGGCGGCGCTTTGCTTAATGGGGTTCTTAGTGAAATAACCTGGAAAGAAATTCTATTCGCTTTAGGACTGATACTTATTATTCGCCCCTTCGCTGGCTTTCTAGCGACTACCAAAAGCGAAAAATCACTTAAAGAACGGTTTATTATCAGTTTCTATGGCATACGGGGTATTGGATCGATGTTTTATTTAGCCTGGGCGTTTATGCAAACTGATGCCTTTGGGGATAAAGCCTATCTTTATGGTTTAGTCAGCCTTGTTGTACTGTTCTCCATTCTAATACACGGCTTAACCGCTCCTTACGTAGTGAATAGGGTGCAAAAATAAAAATTACTCCGGACGTTCCACAAACTCGGTGGTAACCGCCCCTTTTTCCGCCGATTTTACTAAAGCTCGATATTTGCCAATAAAGCCCGCGTTATAGTTATCTTCAATTGGCACATACGCCGCCACACGTTCAGCAATAACTTCGTCACTCAGTTCAACCGAAAGTTCAGCGCTGGCTTCTGACATGGTAACTATGTCACCATCACGCACCGCCGCAATAGGCCCCCCTAAAGCGGCTTCTGGCGCTACGTGTCCCACCACTAAACCGTGCGTTCCGCCACTAAAACGACCATCAGTCAGTAACCCTACAGATTCTCCTAGCCCTTGTCCGACTAAGGCGGCGGTTACCGCTAACATTTCTCTCATTCCTGGGCCGCCTTTTGGCCCTTCATTACGAATGACAATCACATCACCCGCTTTAATTTTTTCTTGTTTTACGGCCTCAAAACAATCTTCTTCGCATTCAAAAACTTTAGCCGGCCCCGTAATCGTGGTGACTTTTAAACCAGAGGTTTTAAGTACCGCTCCACCGGGGGCTAAGTTCCCTCGTAAAATTTTAATCGGCGCCGTTTCTTTCAGTGGGCTGTCGAAACCCAGTACAATTTTTTGCCCGCTCGCTAAACTTGGTTGTTCATCAAGATTTTCAGCCACCGTTTTGCCCGTAATCGTTAAAGCCTCACCATGCAATAAGCCTTCTTTAAGCAACATTTTCATAACCCCCGGCACGCCACCTACGTTGTACAAATCTTCCATCACGTATTTTCCACCTGGTTTTAAATCGGCTAAATGCGGTACTTTAGCCCCCAAACGGTTGAAGTCATCAAGCTCTAATTTAACGCCAGTCTCGTGGGCTGCCGCTAATAAATGCAATACTAGATTTGTGGATCCGCCCAAAGCAAAAGCGGTAATAATACCATTTTCAAACGCTTCTTTCGTCATAATTTTTCGGGACGTTAAGCCCATTTTTATCGCGTTATAAATAGCCCCGCCAGCGGCTCGTGCGTCGAGCAACTTAGCTGATTTTGTACCCGGAATAGAAGACGATCCCGGCAAGCTCACTCCCATGGCTTCTAAACAGGAAGCCATGGTATTAGCGGTATACATACCACCGCACGAACCGTGAGTTGGTATAGATTTGTTTTCAATGGCGTTTAATTCTTCTTCGTTAATCAGACCACACTGATATTTCCCAACGGCCTCAAAAATAGAAACAATATCAATGTCTTTGCCGTCGTGTACGCCTGGCGATATCGTCCCGCCATACAAAAATAAAGCCGGTACGTCTAAACGTCCCATGGCCATTAAATTACCGGGCATGTTTTTATCACATCCACCAAGCCCTACAAAAGCGTCAAATCGAGAACCGCCGACCATCATATCAATACAATCGGCAATCAGTTCACGTGAAGGCAAACTGTAGCGCATCCCCTCATGCCCCATGCCAATACCGTCTGAAGCGGTTGGGTAACCAAAGGTTTGCGGAAAACCACCCGCTTCATAAATACCAATGCAAACTTGCTCAGCAAGCGTATTTAAATGGGCGTTGCAGGGCGTGGTTTGGCTCCAGCCACTCGCTACCCCAATCAGTGGTTTATCAAAATCGGCATCACTCATCCCCACCGCTCGCAGCATGGCTCGATTAGGAGCTCGAGCAGGGCCTTGCGTTACAACATGAGAGCGATGATTGAGGTTAGCGGTCATTCGGAGAATTTAGTTTAGACCAATATTAACCTTTACCGCTTGATGAGCAACACAAGTTACCACAACTTAAGCGTCCTCTTCTGGAACAAATAATAGTGCCGCGCCGTTCATACAGTAACGGAGCCCCGTTGGTTCCGGGCCATCCTGAAATACATGCCCTAAGTGTTCACCACATTTAGATTCAACCTCAATTCGGGTAATGCCGAGCCAAGAAGTATCTTCTTTTAAGACAATATTTTCTTTATTCGCTTCGTAAAAACTAGGCCAACCCGTCCCAGAATCATATTTATGCTCTGATGAAAAAACTTCTAGGCCGCAGGCTTTCGTCACAAATGTACCTTTTCTGTTTTCATTGTCTAAAGGGCTTGAACCAGGGCGTTCAGTCCCCTCTTCCCAAATAACTTTGTATTCGGCTTCGGTCATACCAGCGGCTAGCCACACGGCTTTGGCTACGGTACTTTTATCAGCCGCAGCCTCAATTATGCGCTGTGCGTCGAGCGTGGCTCCCGTAACCCTTGGGGCCGCCACTGGTTCAACGTTAACATTTGGAGTTGGACGTTGCATTTCTTGCCTTTCATACACTTTTGCCGCGAAGGCGCCACCCACTACAAGTATTACGAGCATTACCGCTAACCCAAGCCGAGAATAAATATGGTTCATCATGTGTTTATTTTACATTTTCTACTAAACGTTCTTCAAGCGCGGTAACGCCAAAGTAACCCTGACTAATAATCCAGGCTTCAAATTTTTTGTCGTAACCCGCAATAATACCGATTCCAATAATAATAAATAAAGCGCCTAAAACTTTCTTAAAGACACCTTTTGGGTCTGCTGCTTTCTTTAACGAGCCCATAAATTTTTGTCCCGTTAAAGCAATTAGCAGCATTACCGCACTTAAACCTAACGCATACACCACTAAATTAATGACACCCCAAAACCAACTTTCTTGTAATACGGTTCCTAAAATTAAAAAATAAGCGGGGCTACAGCTCGCAAATACGGGCCCCAACGCCATCCCCATCAACACCATCCCCAGTAAACCTTTTCTTTGGCTACTGACTTGCAGTACTCCTTGCGATTTAGAACCAAGCTTTAGTTTGACGGTCACGGTTTCCCAGGCTCGTGGGAACAAAAGCGTAAAGCCAAAAAATAGTACTATCCCGCCAGATAGCCATTTCCAAAAGTCCGGCGGAATATTAATCAGGGCGGTACTGGCCTTTAATATCAAAGAAAATAAAACCACCGATAAAGCCAACGAGCCCGTTATAACGAACGGGCGCCACGGATTTTTATCGGTGAGACTCCCGCCAATAATAACGGGTAAAAGAGGCAGCACGCACGGCGCCAAAATAGTCAGAACGCCCCCTAAAAGTGATAACGGTAAATACTCCATAAAACGGGCTTATTAAATTTCACTTTAGACCTTAAACCCTATGCGCAAACACGCCTAGGTTAAGGCGTAATCTGGACTACCGGAAAAAAATATTTAAGTAATCCCCATCAAGTCTGTCCGTCGGGCGGGGTCCCAACACTTCCCCCACGCCCGTTAACATCATGGCCACGCCCGCTTCGCTCACCCCTAACTCGTCAGCGAGTTCTGGTTCATCATCAAAATCTACCATTAAAATTAAGGCATTTTTTTCACTAAACTCGGCCGCATTAGCTCTTAACCCCGCTTCCCAAGTGGCACAAGCTTCACAACTGTCTGAGGTAAAATAAACAATCGCTGGGCGCACCCCTTTAACCTGGGCGTACAAATCTTCTGAATAAGGTCTAAACTCTAAACCCGTAGCGGTAGTCGACTCAACGTTTTGTCTTCTAGCGACCCCACGCGCTTCCGATGCGGCTCGAGCCTCTTTATCTGCTTCAGATTCTAAAGCCAATTTCTCTCCTTCTTCTGCGCCTTGTATTTCATCTGCATCAAGGTCATCAATAACTTCTACAAATTGTGGTGTTTCGTCTGAAGGCACTGATCCTAGGGCTTGATTAAAGGCGTCATCCGAATCAATATTGGTGTTAAACGTTGGTCTCTCCGCCTCGGTTTCTACAGGCACAATCGGGGTTGGATCTATTACAACGGGCTCTTCTTTACTACAAGCGGTGAGGGTGAAAAGAGCAATAATGAGAACGGGGAAAATCTTAGGCATTAGACAGGGGTCTTTAATTAAATTGATACTAGAACGAAATCGGGTCTACGCCAAGACTAAGCTCTACAAAAAAATTAACAAAATGTCTTAAACATGCTACAATGATCTAATGTCTAAAATAACTTTAGCCAAAAAAGCCGAAATTTTATCAGAAGTTCCTAAAAAAACCGAGACTAAATTTCATAGTGCTATGCACCAAAAAGATGAAGCTAATGCCGAAGCCACCTTAGAACAAGATTTATTAGACCTTTAAACCATGAGTGAAAACATCAATCAGTCAGAAGTACAAAACACGCTAGCTTCGAAAATTGAAGGACAAGGCGAGGTCTTAACAAATTCTGATGAACTAAAAAACATAAATTTAGCGGAAGGGAACATTCAAGTTTTAAAACAAATTTTAAGTCGTGAGGAAGGCGAAGATGAAGCCGAGTACGCCGCTGAACAAGCCGCTCTTAAAACCGCTATTGAAGAAACTGCTGCCGCGCATGACACTGAAGGCGTAAGCGAGCCTTTAATTCGAATGTGGATTCATGGAGAAGACATTGGGAATTCTCTTGACGAATTAGGAGCGCTTAACGCCGAGACCTACGCTGAGATTTTAGCCAGCCCGGAAGCCTCAACGATTGTGCAAACGATCGCTCGACAACTTGATCTTGATATCGGGGAGGGAGGAGAAGGTGAAGACGGAGTTGATAGCCATTATGGAGCTTTAACCGCTGAAGCAGTGGGCGATATACAAGCCGCTTTAATCAAGGCCGGATTGCTCCCTGAAAACATGGAAGACGGACGTTCTAACCAAGACGGTAAATTTGGAAGCCGCACCCTTGCCGCCTTACGGAGCGCCGTAACTACCGAGGCAGCCGCAGCCGCCGTCGACGAAGTAGCGGCCGCCATTCCGGAAGGTGGAGCCGTTGCCACTACCACCGAAACAGTCGTACCAGCGAATGCTTTAAGCGAACTCCCGACTGGATCTGAAATATTTGGAGCTAATGAGGAGGAAATTTCCACTTTTGCCACAGACAGTGGGGTAAGTTTTTTAAGACACAATGGGGTACCAAGCTTTATGAGACCTGGCGGTGAATTTCTGACCCTTGAACAGGCCTTAACAAATGAAGATCCTAAAGCTTTTGTAGCTCAATGGGGAGAGGGTGAAGTTGAGGCTAGCGACTCAGAAATCACCGAGGCTGACGAGGCCGGCGTATTGTTAACCACAGAGACTAGGAACAAACTGAATACTACACTGCCCCACATAGCCGGAGTCGATTTTAGCTCTCTAGACTTTGAAAATGGAACTGTCCAAATTTTCGATGGACAAGAAATTATATTATCTGAAGCTGCCCTTGGCGGATATACCGTTAACCCTGAGCAAAGTTACCCAGCTCTTAGACGAACTATTCGGTTCGCTGCCGAAAGCCTGGTTGAAGATAGTGATCAATTCTCCTTCCATCGCAATGGGGCTAATCAACTTTCTGAGCCAGCTCATTTCACCAACCAAGCCGGTGAAATTATTTTTACTCTCGCTGAATTAACGAACAACGAAATAGACACAGATATGCCTTACACAGTAAACGTGGCCACAGGAAGGGCTGATGCGTTAGCCGGCTTCCGTGAGCAATTTCTATAAGCCTAAAGTTTAACTATTTTTAAAAGTAGTTAGACTTTTAATTGTGAATTCATTTGCTCAGCACCATTTTATTGAAGTTCAAAAGCTTAAAACACATTTTATCCGCTTTGGAGACAGTGAAAATAAAGTTATTTTTTTACATGGTTGGGGGGGCAGTACCGACAGTTTTTTTAAACTCGCTACAACGCTCGCTAAAAAACGTCCTGATTTAGAAATACTACTCGTCGATTATCCTGGCTTTGGTTTAACCGACATGCCCGATAACAAAGGGTGGGACACTTTTAGGTATGCTGAATGGGTGCACACTTTTTGCGACGAATTAAACATTAAGCACGCCAGTTTTTACGTACATTCATTTGGAGGCCGAATTTTGACGCGTTTAATAAATAAAAATCCAGAACTAGGAAACAAGCTGGTGTTCACTTGCACCGCTGGAGTTAAGTGGCCTCTGGGACTGCGTCAAAAAATATCAGTGGGCTTAAGTAAAATCATGCCAAAGGCAAAGAGCGCCAAAGGACAAAAAATTCAAAAACTAATCGTTACCAAAATATTTGGCGCTCGTGATTGGGGTAATGTTGACCCACACTTAAAAAGCACTCTAACTAAGGTTTTAGCCGAACAAGATTTACGAGATGACCTTAAAAACGTGAACCAAGAAAGTCTTATTATCTGGGGGGAACAAGACAACATTACACCGTTAAAGTCTGGCAAAGTCTACGCTGCCAGGCTACCAAACAATAAATTTATTACTTTCAAAAACGGTCGGCATGGCGTTCATCACACCCATACAGATAAAATTATTGATGAACTTATTAAATTTTTATAAAATAAATTTTTCTTTATGCCTTATTTAGAAACTATCGTCTCGGTTCTTATTTTATTACTAGGCTTTAGAACCGCTTGTTGGCATTTGCAATGCTGGCAAATTCGCGAGTATCGCTTTGACCGAATGCGGGCTTGGCTACGAACCGATGATGGGAAGTCGCAATATTTCACCCCTTGGCGAAGCCAAGGTTTGTGGCCACGACCAAAACCAAGTGGTCGCTTAGCGCTGATTTCTGCCCTGGTCGCTTATGTATCACTTTTAATTTTAGCGACGCTATGGCTGCAGCCACTGCAAGCCATGGTGCAATGTTGGGGTGGTATTAACTGTGCGAATAACTGGTATTTCCACTGGGCGTTAGCCCCCGTAATTTTTTTAATTTGGGAACGCACCATTTGGCTGCAAGTACTGATTGGAGTTTATCTTTCAAACATACCCGTACGGCTTAAAAAACTTCATCTCTTTCATCAAGCCGGTAAAGTCATTAACTCGGAAAATGATAACATTATCCGGGTTGGTATTACCGGCAGTTACGGTAAGTCCTCTACCAAAGAGCTTTTAGTTCATTTATTAAAGTCAGAATTTGGCGCTGAAAATGTGCTCTACAACCCCGCTAACAACAACACAGAAGTCGCCATTGCCCGTTTAATTCTAAAACATAAATCTTTTTTTAAACCAAGCGACCAGAAAAAATTCCTCGTTATAGAAACTGGCGCCTATAAAAAAGGTGAAATTGGCACCGTCGCTAAAATGATTCAGCCCCAATTTAGTATTCTAACGGGCTTAAACCAACAGCACGTTGAGTTGTTTGGTAGTATTGCAAATACCCGTGAAGCTAAATTTGAACTTGCCGAAGGCACGCTTGAAACCGTTTTCTTTAATGGTGATAATCCATACTTGCAAGAAATATTTAA
>Ga0307933_1001835_pt1 | contig 15437 bp, 19 predicted proteins | sample OrgLakmetageno88_FD_201811 | JGI IMG/M metagenome (GOLD analysis project Ga0307933, IMG submission 201811) | Saline water microbial communities from Organic Lake, Antarctica - #88 | ecosystem: Environmental > Aquatic > Non-marine Saline and Alkaline > Saline | place: Antarctica: Organic Lake...
ATTTACCTATGCCTCGTATGACCAACACCTATATGTTAGCAGGACAGTACACGCCTGATGAAATTATTAGCTCAGTTAAAAAGGGCATATATGCCCCCAACTTTGGTGGCGGCCAGGTAGATATTACTTCGGGCAAGTTTGTTTTCTCTACTTCAGAAGCTTACCTCATTGAAAATGGCAAAATAACGCAAGCCATTAAAGGTGCGACCTTGATAGGTAATGGCCCAGAATCCATGCAGAAGATTTCGATGATTGGCAATGATTTAGCGCTGGATGACGGTGTTGGAGTCTGTGGTAAAGACGGTCAATCTGTGCCGGTGGGCGTGGGTCAACCTACGCTTAAAATTGATGAAATTACAGTAGGTGGCACTGCTTAAGCGCTCAAATGCCTTATGTTCCAGAATCTAAGGTTTAGGCGCTTCGAAGCCCAAGCCTAATCGCTTCCTCAAAACGTTTATGATTGCTTGCTTACTGCTTTGACCACTTACGGGGGCTTGCTCAATAATGCCGTTCAACTCAGGTTGCGTAATAAGTTGAGGCTTAACATGTGCCATCAATACCGTGTAGTCTAAAAAATCACCTAACTTAGCGACCGATTTTCGATAGATTTCTGGAAAGTGGACAGGGTAGGGAGGCGATAGTTTTTGCTTAGCTTTTACCACTAAATCAGCAACGTAAATTAACTTGTGTTCGGCGTTGTAGATTGAAATATCCATGCTGGTGTGTCCTGGGGTGCTTATAATTTTCCAGTCTTCAAACTCAGGTACGCTTTGACCTCCACTTAACTGCAAGTCGGGTAAGAGCTTTCTTGGATACCACATCAATTTACGCTTTTTCCCCATTCTCCCAGCTACCCAGTTAGATAGCGCAATATCAGTAATATGGGCGAATGATCCGGCTATTCCTTGATACCAATGCTCAGTAAATTGACCGCTAATAATTTTACAACCTGTCTGCGAGCGCAAATGATGCGCACATCCTGCATGATCAGGATGCATATGAGTAACCATAACCACCTTCAAATCACTTAATGGACGTTTCAAATCAGTCGTGAAAAAGTCTTGAATCACTTCAAAGTCTGCACGGCAAGCACCGTCTAATAGCATGCAGCCGTGAGGATACTCAATGAGATAAATGTTTTGGATGTAACCTTTAAGTTGGTGTAGGCGCATAGCAGAGTAATAGAATATCAATAACTCATCGTACCACTAGTGCATCTGCTTTTCATCAGTTACTTGTTATCAGGCTTTTTTCATCTCAACAACTTCTGCTTTTTCTTCTTCAAGCAGGCTGTCAGCGTCACCACCTCTGAATAGCTTACTCACAGCATCTTTATTCTTCGCTAATAAAATAGACAGTTCCTCGGCTAAATCCTCTTCTAGCTCGATGCCTTTATTTTTTATATACACAGAAAGGTTGTCAGCAATACCTAACATTTTGTCGTACTGATCGGCTTCTTTTTTATCTTTGGTTACCAATTTATCGACTCCTTTATGTTGTACCACGTATTGAGTGATGACGGCCATATGGCTCTCCTCTTGTTAACACTAGTATGTTTACGATTGACGCCGCTACTTTAAGGTCTTGCTTAAGGACCGTTATAGCGCATTTAGTTTTGATACTATACGATTATACACTGTATAAATAAACAGTTTTATCGCGAATTCATGGTCTTTTTTCTTTGAGTATTACTATAAAGACGCTAATGAATATAATTGTGCTGCTTTGGCGATGCCACATAATCCTACTGCAAAAGTTCAATAGGCCCTAATAGGAGTTAAGAGTGTTTAGTTTTAATAAAGTAAAAGGCATTATCTTTGATTTAGATGATACCTTGGTGCATGCAAACTTGAATTTCACTGAAATTAAGCAAGCGGTAGGGTGCCATCCCGAGGACGATATTTTAACTCACATCGATAGCCTTAGTTGCGAAGTAGTAAAAGCACAGGCTGCAAATACAGTATTACGCTTCGAACTGGCAGACGCTCAAACATCCCTTTTAATACCCGGTGCCTTGGGGTTCATAGAGCGGGCTCGTGAACAAGGATTGCCCTTAGCTATTGTCACGCGCAACTGCAAAGAAGCTACGCAAATAAAATTAAAGCAGAATAATATTCCAATCGATACGATTGTCACGCGTGAGGATGCTAAACCCAAACCCCATCCCGAGGCTTTGCTAAAAGTTGCAGAAAGCTGGCAGCAACACGGCAAGATAGAAACTTCGGAGATTGCTTATATTGGTGATTATAAGTATGACATTGAGGCCGCGCACAATGCCAATATGCAGGCATGGCTTTACACCTTCTGTTCAAAAAATGAACATTATGAGCAGGGTTTAACATTTATCCCTAAATAGCGACGCTTTAAAATTTTCAAGGCCTTAGTTTGTTTAAGTAAATCTTAAGATAGTTTAAATAAAATCGAATTGTGGCGAAATATTGAACACAATAATTTGTTGGCGGTTTTTTAAGCACAAAGAGAAAATAGATTTGTAAAGCAAATACACCCAACAGGGAAGGCAGTGATGGATGCAGTTTATGTCATATTGTCGAGCAGCTTATTGTCGGCAAATATAATATCCTTACTTGATGTTTTAATCGCTATAGGTATTTTTATAATACTCTTTGGGACAGTGAAAGCTGTCGTTCTATCGCGTAATAAAGATGAGCTATCAAGTCGTAAGAAATTGTTTATAAGGCGACAAGAGAGCCTTGTACATGAGCAACAATTAAGGCAAGTTTCACATAAAATTATCCGTATTGTGAACAATCTCATCAATACGCAATATGTGGTAAATGACCGCAAAGAATACGCATCGATGTTGCAAACGCCCCTGCGAGATAACTTAAAGCAGCTTCGTTCAATCGCTTCTGAGCTAAATGCGGCGGGTTATATCCCCAAACCTCAGCCAAAGCACGCGCTTGGCGCAGCCTATGCCAATATCAAAGTAAATAGCGCTTTTATAATGGCAGATATTCTTCCTGCTCTGAAAAATCTAGCACAAGATAAAGGAATGCATCTCGATGTACGAGAGTTTGCCCATGCACAGCTAACAACGCCTTTTGGCCTTGTTGATAAGATGCTTAGAGAACTTTTACTAAATGCTATCGTGCATAATCCTGAAGGAACCACCATTCGCTTAAGGTGCAACGTTTGCGCACAACAGGCCGTCTTTGAAATTATTGATGACGGTGTGGGAATACCGGCCGATTACATGCAAGTAAAGAACGCCCAAGATGTTTTGCTAAAACCCCAGCATTACCGTCGCTTATGTGATGCCGAAACCCACTTGAATATTCAAGCCATCTCGCTTTTAGCTGAGCACTACAGCGGTGAATTAGCGATTAGCTCGGCATTGCGTTTGGGGACGCACGTACGCTTGATATTGCCATGTTCAGATATTAGCAAAATTCCAAAGCTCCCTCAGTCAAAGCTTGCTCCCTCTCATTTTGATAAAAGCAGCCGAAAGCGGCTTATGTTGATTGGTCATCATACACATGCGCTTAAACTTCTAACAACTCAATTTGCTGATATGTACTCTACTCTCTGCTATAAGTCTTTTGACTCGGCACTACGCGATATCATTGTTAATAAGCCTGATATTGTTGTAGCAGATTTCAGCTGGCAAGACGCGTTGGGCATTCAGTTATGCAGTTTTTTAAGGGCTAGCAAACAGACCGCTAACATTCCCTTAATAATGGTCACGACAGCGATTGATCAGAGTACTCGCGTTAAGGCTTATTCAAGTGGTGTATCCGCGATTGTGCAAAAACCCTTAGATTTGGATGAGCTGGATGTTGTCGTCAATAATCTTCTACAGAAAAAAGAGCTGATGCATACAACGATGCATATTGATGAGTCTTCAGATGGGGTATCTGAAAGTGATTCAGACTATCAAGGCTTGATTCACAGCGATAACCGCAAGCAGGACTTTGCCAAACAATTGCATAGCTATGTGTTAGAGCATTACAAGGACGAAGAGTTTAATGGGAAGGATGTTGCAGAGTCGATGAATGTCAGTGAAAAAACCTTACAACGCAGAATGAAAAAGTACTTGGATAAAGACTTTAGCGAGTACTTACGCCGGTTTCGATTAGACAAAGCAAAAACTCAGCTTGTGAGTGGCAGTAATATTACACGGGTAGCATTTGAAAATGGTTTTAATTCCACATCATATTTTGGTCAGTGCTTCAAACAAGAGTATGGCTATCCGCCATCACAGCTGACTAAGATACAGGCTTAGTAAGCCGACGGTTTTAATGACCACCCAGTATTTGCACTTGTGCAATATCGGTGTCGCCTTTTATGACTTTCAATATAGCATCCTGAGTTAAGGTGCGCATGCCGTCATTCATAGCTTGCGCCTTCATTTTACTTACCGAGGCCTCTTTATACACAAGAGAGCGAAGCTCGCCGGTCATGGTTAAAAGCTCGTGTACGCCAGTACGTCCTTTGTAACCGGTATCGCCGCAGTTATCGCAACCCTTAGGGCGGTGTAGCGTTATTTCGTCACCAAGGCCTAGCTCGTCGAAATACTCTTCACCGTACTGACGTTTTAAAAATGCAATATCGTCCTCACTGGCTTGGTATTCCTCTTTACAATTGCCACACAATGTTCGAATCAGGCGCTGTGCAAGAATACCCACACAGGCATCCGAAAAGTTAACCGGATCTAAGCCTAAATCTAGCAATCGAGTAATGGTTTCTGGTGCTGAGTTGGTGTGCAGCGTTGATAATACTAAGTGACCAGTCAATGATGCTTCAATACCAGCGTGAGCAGTTTCTTTATCACGCATCTCACCGATTAATATAATGTCGGGATCTGCCCTTAAAAAAGCACGCAGTGCGTTGGCGAATGTAAAACCAATTTTTGGGCTAACCTGAACTTGCTGTAAACCCGGTTGAGTAATCTCTACAGGATCCTCAGCGGTCCATATTTTTTTATCGGGGGTATTCAAGTAGCCTAAGACCGCATGCAGTGTAGTAGTTTTACCGGAGCCTGTAGGCCCCACCACAAGCATAATACCGTGAGGCTTTTTGATCATCGCTTCAATCATGGTCATATTGCGTGGTGATAGATTCATTTTCTCTATTGGCATTGCACCACCGGTTGCTAATATCCGCATCACAACCCCTTCTCCAGCTACGGTGGGAATGGTGGCAACACGCACTTCAACAGGTTGGCCAGACATTTTAAAGGCGAGCTTACCATCTTGAGGTACACGCTTTTCTGCGATATTCAAACTGGACATGATTTTAATACGAGCGATTACCGCATTATGGTGCGATGCGGGAACTTGGTTTATATCTCTTACTACACCATCAACACGCATTCTTACGCGTGTTGGTGCGCCTTTTTCAGGGTCAATGTGGATATCTGATGCATTTAATCGTTTAGCATCATGCAAAATTCGACTCACCAAGCGAACAACAGCGGGCGCATCCTCTGCCAAATCATCAGCCTGATCTTCTATGTCATCGCCACTTGTGCCGATTTCATCAAGAATCTCATCCATGTCGCCAGGGCCAGAGCCTGCGCTGGTTTCACCCAAATATTTCAGAATATGAGTGGGTAAACCTACCGCAATCTCATAGCTGTCTATGCCTAATGCGCTTTCGATTTCCATGAGCAAGGTCGCATTATTTGGCTCTGCCATTAATACCGTAGCGTTCTCATGCGCATCGGCAATTACCGCAACAAAATTGCGCTTGAGATAAGATAAATTAAGACGACTATTGCTTTGATACATGTGATAGTTGTCAGGAAGATAATCTATAAATGGAACTTGGTAATGGACCGACAAAGCATTGCCGATTTCTTTTTCAGCGATCCGAAATTCTGTCGTTAATTTTGCAACAATAGCCCGTGTGCTACTTAGTTTTGCCACGTCAGCGATTACGTCGTCAGTGGTTAGGCCTCGTAATACTAGGTAATCAAAGGGATTTTTTGTGCCGCCAAGCTCGTAGCGAAATTTATCACCAAGCATTTCAGCGATTTGCATACCCGTATCAAGATCTTTTTGATCAAACCCGCCGCCATTCTTGTTGATGATTTGCATCACACCCATCATAACGCCGGCATTCATAACAGGGATACATAGAATACACTCAGTTTTAAACTGACTGGCATGGTCAAACTTTTTGTCGAAGCGTAGGCGCTGATGAATACTTGAGAGCTGAATATCGTCGTAGGGATCATTTATGATCAATGGCTGCTGTGACATTGCAACATAGCCAGCAATTGATGCAGGGCTTATAGCCACCTTGATTTCTTTTGTTTCTCGACCAGTCTTGAAGCGCGCAACAAGGTCTTGTTGCTGAGCTCTTTTTTGAAACAGTGACATCCTTGACGCATCAAATGCCTGAAGAATAAGCGGCTCCAATTTTTCATAAGCCGCCATTAAATTCGGATATTCTTTTAACTGCGCTTGTAAAGACTGCAGCAATGGTGAATCTGGAAGGCTATCGAACATAATGGCTATGGTTTCCTGCTATACTGTATCAATAAATTTTAGGGTCTCTAGTAAGGGTTATCGGTCTGTTTTACAGATTCATTACTACTAACGTTGAGCAAATTGTTGGTAGCTTATCGTTTCTTTCTCACGATTTGAGTTTGTGTCACTTTGTTCGTTTTATTGGAACGCTTATTTTTAGCGATGCTCTTCAACAAACTTTGGCGATCACTTACCTCAAAACCAGGTTTAATGATTCGGTCTATTTTATTACCAATCAAAGCTTCAACTCTTTCTAATGTGCGCTCTTCTTCTCTACTGACAAAGGAAATGGCATTACCTGAACTGCCGGCACGGCCTGTACGGCCAATTCTATGAACATAATCTTCAGGTAAGTAGGGTAAGTTATAGTTCACAACGTAATCTAAGCCTTGAATATCTAAACCACGCGCGGCGACCTCCGTTGCAATAAGGACTTGAAGTTTGGCTGACTTAAAGTCAGCAAGAGCACGTCTACGCGAACCTTGGCTTTTGTCACCATGGCAAACACCAGCAAGAATTTTTTGTTTTTTGAGCCCTTGCATTAATGTGTCGGCCTGTTCTTTTGTGCTGGTAAAAACCAAAACTTGATACCAGTTTTGTTCATTTAATAGTTGCGTAAACAATGCAATCTTACGCGATTCTTCAACTGGATAAATGACATGATGAACGGTTTCTGCTGCAGCATTAATTTTGCTCACTCGTATTTCTTTATGATTAGTAAGCACTTGATGGCAAAGTTCATTAATAGCAGGAGAGCTTGTAGCCGAATATAATAAAGTTTGTCGCTTCTTGGCGGCGTGCGACATAATTTTATTTACGTCTGCAATAAAGCCCATATCGAGCATACGGTCAGCTTCGTCGAGCACTACAAACTCAACATTTGCCAACGTAAGGTTGTTTAAGCTCATATGTTCGAGCAAACGTCCTGGTGTAGAAATTAGTATATCTACACCCTGTTTGAGCTTATTCGATTGCCCACCCATTTTTACGCCGCCATAAAAAGCAGTTACCGATAGGTCGGTAAACTGGGCATATCGAGAAATCGCACTAGCAAGCTGCTCAGCGAGTTCTCTTGTTGGGGTAAGGATAAGGGCTCGCGGAGCACCGGGTGCAGTTTCTTTGGGGCTGTCTAACATTTGCTGTATGATCGGAATAGCAAAAGCCGCTGTTTTGCCGGTTCCTGTTTGTGCATTCACCAGCAAGTCTTTACCTCGCCTTGCTGCAACGATACTTTGTGCTTGCACTGGTGTCATGTCGTCGTACCCACAGGCGGCAATCGCTTGCGCAATAGAAGGTGCTAGGTCTAAAGATGAGAATTTCATTTACGTTCCTCTGTAGCTGTTGTCTGTAATATAGTGGCTTATACAATGTATATTGGTGTTAGCCCTAGCTACAGCTGAAAAATGAGGGCGGAATATACACTATTTTGCGTTACGTTAGTGACATAATCCATATTTTGGCTTTTATTTACTCTGCACATATTGTGGCATACTTTGATGGCTATGTGCTTTTTAAGGAAAAACACTTGCGCTAGCGCTTCAGAACTGTATAATTCGCGCCCATTGTCTAGAGCAAGTATTGTTTTATGACAGGGATTAGTGGGTGTTTATCTAGGTCAATCAGTGCCTTTGTTGTTCTTAATAAAATAATAAAGTGTCACTCCTTTAGAAAGCACCATGTGCAGCGCCTTTGGCAAGTACACACTAACTATGAACAGGATCCCGATTGGGGATCACCGGTTTACGCACATCTTTTCAGCCCTCTTTCATAAGAAAGAAATAGGCGTGGAAAGATGAATTTTTTTGTTCTTTCGATTGGAGCTTAATCGATGCCAAATCAAAGAATTCGTATTCGTTTAAAAGCGTTTGATCACAAGTTGATCGATCAGTCTACAGCGGAAATCGTTGAAACAGCTAAGCGCACTGGTGCTCAGGTAAGCGGTCCTATACCACTTCCTACGCGCAAAGAGCGTTACACTGTATTGGTTTCTCCGCATGTAAACAAAGACGCGCGTGATCAATACGAAATCCGCACACACAAGCGTTTAGTAGACATCATTGAACCAACTGATAAAACAGTTGATGCTTTGATGAGATTGGACTTGGCCGCCGGCGTTGACGTTCAAATCAGCCTAGGCTAACAAGAGAGGGTAATAACAATGTCGATTGGTCTTATCGGTCGTAAAGTGGGCATGACACGTATCTTCACTGAAGATGGTGTTTCTATCCCTGTGACTGTTATTGAAGCGACCCCTAACCGTGTGACTCAGTTACGTACTCAAGAAGTTGACGGATACCGTGCACTTCAAGTTACCGCTGGCACCAAAAAAGCAAATCGTGTTAACAAAGCGGCCGCTGGTCACTTTGCTAAAGCTGGCGTTGAAGCTGGCCGTGGTTTGTGGGAGTTCCGTCTAGAAGACGGTGAAGGTAACGAAATGGAAGTGGGCAGTGAAATCACTGTTGAAATTTTCAACGATACCAAAAAAGTGGACGTAGCAGGCACATCTAAAGGTAAAGGTTTTGCGGGTGCAATTAAGCGTTGGAATTTTAGTCACCAACGTAACACACACGGTAACTCACTATCTCACCGCGCACCGGGTTCAATTGGTCAAAACCAATCACCTGGTAAAGTATTTAAAGGCAAGAAAATGGCTGGTCAGCTTGGTAACAAGCGTATCACCACGATGTCTTTAGAAGTTGTTCGCGTTGATAGTGAAAATAACCTTTTATTAATCAAAGGTGCCGTACCTGGCGCACCTGGTAGTGACGTTATCGTCAGACCAGCTGTTAAAGCGTAACTGGGAGTGAACTGATGGAATTAACATTGAAAGACGCCAAAGGCGCTCTTGAAGTATCAGACGCCACTTTTGGACGTGAGTTTAACGAAGCTCTTGTTCACCAAGTCGTAGTGGCTTTTGGTGCAGGTGCTCGTCAAGGTACTAAAGCGCAAAAAACTCGTTCAGAAGTTCGCGGTGGTGGTAAAAAGCCATGGCGTCAAAAAGGTACAGGTCGCGCCCGTGCTGGTACTATCCGAAGCCCAATCTGGGTAGGTGGTGGTCGTGCATTCGCAGCTAAACCTCGTGACTTCGAACAAAAAGTAAATAAGAAGATGTACCGTGGTGCGATCAAAAGCATCCTTTCTGAATTGGTACGTCAAGAGCGCCTAATCGTCGTTGAGAAATTTGGTGTAGACGCGCCAAAGACCAAAGACTTATTAGCGAAACTAAATGAATTAGAACTGAAAGACGTATTAATTGTGACGGCTGAAGTAGATGAGAACTTGTTCTTGGCTTCACGCAACCTTTACAAAGTAGACGTTCGCGATGTTCAAGGCATTGACCCAGTAAGTTTGATTGCTTTCGAGAAAGTATTGATGACTGCTGACGCAGTGAAAGCACTTGAGGAGGCATTAGCATGAACCAAGAGCGTTTATTAAAAGTGCTATTAGCACCTCATGTTTCTGAGAAAGCAACCTTAGCAGCAGAAGGCGCAAATACATTTGTATTTAAAGTCGTCAATGATGCGAACAAAGCCGAAGTGAAAGCAGCAGTTGAATTGTTGTTTGAAGTTGAAGTTGAAACTGTTCGTACTCTAAACTGCAAAGGCAAATCTAAGCGTTATGGCCAGAAAATGGGCAAACGTAGCGATTGGAAAAAAGCTTACGTTTCACTTAAAGAAGGCCAAGACATCGACTTCGTCGGTGCCGGTGAGTAAGGGGATTAGACATGCCATTATTGAAAGCTAAACCTACTTCTGCTGGTCGTCGTCACGTTGTTCAGGTAATTAATCCTGACCTACATAAAGGTGCTCCATACGCTCCATTGCTAGAGAAAAATAGCAAGAGCGGCGGACGTAACAACAACGGTCGTATCACAGTTCGTCATATCGGTGGTGGTCACAAGCAACACTATCGTGTAATTGACTTTAAACGCAACAAAGACGGCATTCCAGCCAAAATTGAGCGTTTAGAATATGATCCAAACCGCTCTGCTAATATTGCACTTGTGCTTTATGCAGACGGCGAGCGTCGTTATATCTTAGCGCCTAAAGGTGCTAAAGCTGGCGATGCCATCCAATCTGGTTCTGGTGCACCTATCAAGCCTGGTAATGCTATGCCTATGCGTAACATTCCGGTGGGTTCAACAGTACACGCGATTGAAATGAAGCCTGGCAAGGGTGCACAAATTGCACGTTCTGCTGGTAACTACGCACAAATTCTTGCGCGTGAGGGAACTTATGTAACCTTACGTCTGCGCTCGGGTGAAGTACGTAGAGTGTTATCTGATTGCCGTGCAACTATCGGTGAAGTGGGTAACTCTGAGCATATGCTTCGTTCACTAGGTAAGGCTGGCGCTACACGCTGGCGTGGTGTTAGACCAACAGTTCGTGGTGTTGCCATGAACCCGGTTGATCACCCGCACGGTGGTGGTGAAGGTCGTACTTCTGGTGGTCGCCACCCAGTATCACCTTGGGGCGTTCCTACTAAAGGTAAGAAAACCCGAAGCAACAAGCGTACTGATAAACTTATCGTACGTCGTCGAAACAAGTAAAAGCGAGGATTCACCATGCCACGTTCTCTCAAGAAGGGTCCATTTATAGACCTACACTTGCTGAAGAAGGTAGAGGCTGCAGTGGAAAAGGGCGAAAAGAAACCAATTAAGACTTGGTCTCGACGCTCCATGATCATCCCAGATATGATTGGGTTGACCATTGCAGTTCATAACGGTCGCCAACACGTTCCTGTATTTGTCAGTGACGAGATGGTCGGCCATAAGTTGGGCGAATTTGCGCCTACGCGTACTTACCGTGGCCATGTCGCGGATAAGAAAGCCAAACGTTAAGGAGATAGAAATGGAAGCATTAGCTAAACACCGTTTTGCTCGCACGTCGGCTCAAAAAGCACGCTTAGTTGCAGATCAAATTCGTGGACTACACGTAGAGAAAGCCTTAGAGCTTTTATCTTACAGTCCTAAGAAAAGCGCAGGGCTAATCAAGAAAGTTCTTGAGTCTGCCATTGCGAATGCCGAAAATAATGAAGGTGCAGATATTGACGAGTTGTCAGTCGCTAAAATCTTCGTTGACGAAGGCCCAACTATGAAGCGTATTAAGCCGCGAGCCAAAGGCCGTGCTGATCGTATTTTTAAGCGTAGCAGTCACATTACCGTGATTGTCGCGGATAACTAGGAGTAGATTATGGGACAGAAAGTTCATCCTACCGGTATACGCCTGGGTATCAGCAAGCCATGGACATCAACCTGGTACGCGAATACTGCAGAGTATGCCGACTTTTTATATAGCGACCACCAAGTTCGTCAGTATCTGACAAAAGAACTTAAAAACGCTTCACTTTCTAAGATTGTGATAGAGCGTCCAGCGAAGAGCATCCGTGTGACTATTCATACTGCTCGCCCTGGTGTGGTTATTGGTAAAAAAGGTGAAGACGTAGAAAAACTTCGCAATCACATAACTAAGCTTGCCGGTGTGCCAGCTCAAGTTAACATTGCGGAAGTACGTAAGCCTGAACTTGATGCGCAACTTGTTGGAGATTCAATCTCTAGCCAGTTAGAACGTCGTGTTATGTTCCGTCGCGCCATGAAGCGTGCGGTACAAAATGCAATGCGTCTTGGCGCATTAGGTATCAAAGTACAAGTAAGTGGCCGTTTAGGTGGCGCTGAGATTGCACGTGCTGAATGGTATCGTGAAGGTCGTGTACCTTTGCATACGTTCCGTGCTGATATCGATTATGCGACGTCTGAAGCAGCAACCACTTACGGGATCATTGGTGTAAAAGTCTGGATCTTCAAAGGTGAAGTATTAGGTGGTTTACCACTTACTCAAGAGCAACCAGCTCCTGCACCTAAGAAGAAAGGCCGCAACGCTAAGCGAGAGGGCTAATCATGTTACAACCAAAGCGTACGAAATTTCGTAAAATGCATAAAGGTCGTAACCGTGGTCTTGCTGTTGCAGGTAGCAAAGTAAGCTTCGGCACCTATGGCCTAAAAGCTATTGGACGCGGTCGTATGACTGCTCGCCAAATCGAAGCGGCACGTCGAGCAATGACTCGTCATGTTAAGCGTCAAGGTAAAATTTGGATACGAGTTTTTCCTGACAAGCCAATTACTCAGAAGCCTCTTGAAGTGCGTCAGGGTAAAGGTAAAGGTAACGTTGAATATTGGGTTTGCCAAATTCAACCTGGTCGTGTTTTGTACGAGATGGAAGGTGTTCCTGAGTCAATTGCACGCGAAGCCTTTGAACTGGCTGCAGCTAAATTGCCGTTTAAAACAACCTTTGTAACTCGGACGGTGATGTAATGAACGCTACTGAACTTAAAGAAAAGAGTGTAGAAGAGCTAAATGCTGAATTGTTAAACCTTCTTCGTGAACAGTTTAACTTACGCATGCAGCACTCTACCGGTCAACTTGAAAAGACTGACCAACTTAGAACAGTACGTCGCAGCATCGCACGTGTTAAAACAATTTTAACTCAAAAGGCTGATTCGTAATGACTGAACAGAAAGTTCGTACAGTACAGGGCCGTGTAAGCAGCAACAAAATGGATAAAACCATCACTGTTGTGGTTGAACGATTTGTTAAGCACCCAATTTATGGGAAGTTTATTAAACGTTCTACTAAGATGCACGCTCACGACGAAGCTAACGTGTGTAATGAAGGCGATTTAGTCACTATCAGTGAATGTCGTCCTCTGTCCAAGAACAAAAATTGGACGTTAGTTGACGTAGTAGAGAAAGCGCGCGTAGTGTAAACCAACGCGTTAGCATACAGAATTGAAAAAGCGCTGCCCTTAGGTCAGCGCTTTTTTTTTGCTGTTAATCTTTGTAAATGAAATCCTGAGCGGGCGTATTTACCATCTTTGTTTGAAGTGTTATCGCTGCCTCTTTGTTTAGACAAGTTCGGGGCGATGATGAAGCTAAATACACACAAACAGCCAGCACTTTTGATAACAAACTATTTCAATTTATGTATTTCTCCGTAAATACTAGAAGCTGACATTTTATAAAAATACCCAAGGAGCAAGATAGATTGCTACTAAACTTAGCAGGAGCATGCCAAAAATATTCAGCATAAGTCCGGCTCTAACCATTTGCGGAATGGTCAATGCGCCAGACGCAAATACTATAGCGTTTGGCGGTGTAGCGACTGGCAGCATAAAAGCACAACTAGCAGCTAAAGTGATAGGTATACATAACAACAGTGGCGAGACACCGAGCTCTAGGGCCACAGCTGCCATTACTGGTAAGAACGTGGCCGTTGTTGCGACATTAGAGGTGAGTTCTGTTAAAAATATGACTAGTGCGGTAGCACCAACAACCAATACAAAAATACCTAAACCACCAAGTGGTGTTAATGAGCTACCCAACCATTGTGCTAAGCCAGACCCAGATACGGCTGTAGCAAGACTGAGTCCACCACCAAAGAGAATAAGAACGGCCCAAGGGAGGCGATGAGTGTCCTGCCAAACCATAAGTGGGATTTGTGATTTATCGCCACTCGGTACTAAAAATAAAAGCACTGCAGCGGTCATGACAATTCCTGTATCGGATAAAAAGTCTATACCAAGCGCTGCCGAAAGCGGGCGCCTAATCATCCAGAAGATAATAACCATCAGAAATATAATCGCTACGCGTTTTTCGGCAGTAGTCATCGGGCCAAGGTTGGTCTTTAGTTGGTCTAAATGTGTTTGTACTTCTCTATTAGCGGGAATATTTACTTTGTATGAAAAGTGGGTCAACGACCACCATGCAAGTGGGAGCATTACCAACATGACTGGAACCCCTACTAACATCCAACTAGCAAAAGATATCTGAATCCCGTAGTTTTCCGATAAAAATGCGACTAACAATGCGTTCGGTGGAGTACCGACAAGAGTGGCTAAACCCCCTATAGTCGCTGCATAGGCAAGCCCCAGCAGCATGGCAGTTTTAAAACTGGCGACCTGTTTTTTACTCAAATTTGTGTTGTTATCTACAATGACATTAGCTACCGATAAGGCAATAGGCATCAGCATCATGGTAGTAGAAGTGTTAGTCATCCACATAGACAATAATGCAGCAACTAACATAAAACCTGCAATTAAGCGTTTTCCATCTGTGCCTGTAAGGGCTAAGATTTGTAATGCGATGCGAGTATGTAAGTTCCAACGTTCAACCGCAAGCGCAAGCATAAACGCGCCTAGAAATAAGAAGATTACTGGGTTTGCATAAGGTGCAGCAGCCTCTGCCATTGAGGCAATACCCAGGAATGGAAAAAAAACAATTGGTAAAAAAGCAGTAACCGGTACTGGTACCGCTTCTGTTGCCCACCAAGTTGCCATCCATAAACCCAATGCAGCAACACGCCACGCGCTTGGCTCCATTGAGTTTTGCAAGTCTCCCAAAAACATCATTAAGGCAAATAATAATGGTCCAAGCATTAAACCAACGTCTTGATATCGCCCGCGTGTTTCAGCATTAGCACTTGTCATAATCAACCTATAATTTATGGTATAAAGTAAGGGCGTAAAGGAACCTCAACTCAATAAAGAGCCAAGGTTTTTATCATTGTGAGGGATTTATGATTAAAATGACATTCTTAAATGAACGTGTTACTGAAGCCAAAGTCGCTGTGCGCACCAAAGAAGAAGCCAAAGAACCAGTCTGCTAATGGAGCGCGTTGATTCCCTAAGTTACGAGCGTCACAGCGTAATTATCATCAATTACCTATTGGATCAAATAATATATTCCTTGCTACGAGTTTTTACGCAGGCATATCCATACCTGATGCTACTATTTATAACATAGCTAGATAGAAAAAAGTAAAGTTGTTAAATATTTGTTAGAAAAATCACGAAGAGTATCGATTGTTTATAATGTTTTGCGTTAGAAGGCGCAGACCTTAGCGAATAGTTAGCGCTCTGGAGGGAATATCCAGATATAGGCTAATGATTC
>Ga0307933_1001838_pt1 | contig 15420 bp, 12 predicted proteins | sample OrgLakmetageno88_FD_201811 | JGI IMG/M metagenome (GOLD analysis project Ga0307933, IMG submission 201811) | Saline water microbial communities from Organic Lake, Antarctica - #88 | ecosystem: Environmental > Aquatic > Non-marine Saline and Alkaline > Saline | place: Antarctica: Organic Lake...
CGGCACAAACCGACTACCCGAAGTCATTCAAGGGGTTGAGTTCAAGGATGGGATCAAGCAACTTAAAAACGCCGCCTAATCACACCGTCACCAACTTTCGGGCATAACTCGGCCAGCACAGTAGTTTGTGCTGTGTGGGCGCAAATAAACTGTGCAATTTTACGCTTTCAAACAGATACATGCCAAGCTAGGCTGTGACAAATAAGTTTGCAGCAAGGCGTATTTTCATGTCAGCACTAGACCGAATTCTCCAATCTTATAGATCAGCAGCGGTTACTGAGCGTGAAAAAGGCACTTACTTTGAACGCCTTGCACTTGTGTACTTGCGTAACGACCCAATCCAAACACAACAGTACAGCGAAGTTTGGACGTATGGTGATTGGGCGAAAGAGAATGGCTGGACGGGCAAAGACACTGGCATTGATCTGGTAGCAAAACTTGCTGACGAAGACGGCTTTGCAGCTGTGCAGTGCAAATTTTACGCGCCAAAGCATCGTATACAAAAAGGCGACGTTGATAAGTTTTTAAGTGCATCATCTAAATCACCTTTTGTACGACGTGTATTTATTGACACAACTGAAGTGGATTGGGGCGAGAACGCAGAAGAAACTATACGCGGTCAAAGTATTCCCGTTGTGCGTGTTGGGCTTGATGCGTTGCGCGACAGCGCTATTGACTGGAGCATTTATGAAGCAAGCAAAAAGGTTCAGTTGCGCAACAAAAAGCAACCGCACTCGCACCAAAAGCTAGCTTTGGAGCACGTTGTAAAGGGCTTTGAAGGGGGCGATAGGGGCAAGCTGATTATGGCTTGTGGTACTGGCAAAACATTTACGTCACTAAAAATTGCAGAAGCTGTTGCTGGCAAAGGCAAGCGCGTTTTGTTTTTGGTTCCATCATTAGCGTTGATTGCACAGACTGTGCGAGAATGGACTTACGACACGGAACTAGAGCTTAGGTCTTTTGCAGTTTGCAGTGACGCGCAGGTGGGCAAGCGACGCAAAGACAGAGGCGACGTTGCTGAAATTGAAGTGCACGAACTTGAATTTCCCGCAACGACAAAGCCAGAAAAGCTTGTTGAAAAGGCTGGTGCTGATGATGCGGAACGCATGACTGTTGTGTTTAGCACGTATCAAAGCATTCCAGTTATCACAGCTGCACAGGAACAAGGCTTGCAGCAATTTGATCTTATCATTTGTGATGAAGCGCACAGAACAACGGGCGCAACACTTGATGGCGACGACGAAAGCAACTTTGTGCGTGTGCACGACAACAAATACGTGGCTGGTGCAAAACGACTTTATATGACGGCGACACCACGTATTTTTGGTGACAATGCACGGACAAAAGCAGCGGAAGCTGCTGTAACGCTTTGTGACATGGACGACGAAGCGATTTACGGACCGACATTCTTTACACGTGGGTTTAGCTGGGCTGTGGAAAACGGCATGCTCACAGACTACAAAGTTATCGTGCTTGCAATGGACGAAACGCTTGTAAGCAGAGGTGTGCAGGGGCGTATTGCTGCGGACAACGAGTTGCAGCTTGACGACGCAACTAAGATTATTGGTTGTTACAAGGCGCTGATCAAGCAGGGCAGTGACGACGAGTTTGCTGTTGATAAGCAACCAATGCGGCGCGCGATTGCATTCTGTAAAGATATTCGATCAAGCAAGCTGATTGAGCGCGAGTTTGGGGCGGTAGTTGACGAGTTTAACGGCGTGACGGTGTTAGATGACGACGAAGAACAGCACGTTAGTTGCGAAGTAAAGCACGTGGACGGAACCTTTAATGCTAAAACGCGTGGGGAACTGCTGCACTGGCTGAGTGACGATGTAGAAGGCAACAGCTGCAAGATTTTGAGTAATACACGTTGTTTAAGTGAAGGCGTTGATGTTCCTGCGTTAGACGCAATCATGTTTTTACATCCACGCAAATCCCAAATCGACGTTGTACAAAGTGTTGGACGCGTGATGCGAAAGGCGGAGGGCAAAAAGCTTGGCTATGTTATTTTGCCTGTAGTTATTCCAGCCGGAGTTACACCGGAAGACGCATTAAACGACAACGAGCGTTACAAAGTTGTGTGGCAGATTTTGAACGCGTTGCGTGCACATGACGACAGGTTTGACGCGACTATTAACAAGCTTGAGCTTAACAAAGATGCTGGCGGCCAAATTGAGATTATTGCTGTTGCTGAAAACCTTCCACAAAAGCAAGAAGCTAGCGGTAAAGGTGCTGGCATTGGTAGCGGCGTAGGCGATGACGGCGATGATGACGGTACAGCTAAGCAAACGCGCACTGACGACCAAATAAAATTTATTTTTGATGAATTTCCAGCAGCTATACGCGCCAAAATTGTTAAGAAATGTGGACGACGCACTTATTGGGAAGACTGGGCAAAAGACATTGGCAAGATTGCGCAGCAACACATTGAGCGCATCAAAGCGATTTTGGACACAGGCATAGAAGAACGTGCTGTGTTTGATGCATTTTTGGAAGAAATACGAGACGATTTGAACGGTGCTGTGACGGAAGACGAAGCTGTTGAAATGCTAGCACAGCATTTAATTACCAAGCCTGTGTTTGATGCGTTGTTTAGTGACTACAACTTTGCAGCACAAAACCCAGTATCACAAGCCATGCAAAAAGTTGTTGCTGTGCTTGAACCGAAAAACATACAAAAAGAAGCGCAGGCGCTTGAGGGTTTTTATGACAGCGTAAAGCGGCGTGCTGCTGGCATTGATAACGCTGAGGGCAAACAGAAAATTATTGTTGAGCTATACGACAAGTTTTTTAAGACAGCGTTCCCAAAACTAACTGAGAAACTCGGTATAGTTTACACGCCAGTGCAAGTGGTGGATTTCATCATTCACAGCGTAAACGAAATTTTGAAGCAGGAGTTTGGACAAACGCTTGGCAGCAAAGGTGTGCATATTATTGACCCGTTTACGGGCACTGGCACGTTCATAACGCGCTTGCTGCAAAGCGGATTGATTGATGCAGATGAACTTGAGCACAAGTTTAAGAACGAGATACACGCAAACGAAATTGTGCTGCTTGCTTACTACATCGCAGCTATCAATATCGAAGCTACGTATCACAGCATTAGCGGGAACGATTACACGCCGTTTACAGGAATTTGTCTTACTGATACGTTTGAAATGTACGAAAGCGACGACATGGTTGCAGCGCTGATGGCTGACAACAGTGAGCGACGTAACAGGCAGAAGGCGCTGGATATACGCGTGATTATTGGAAATCCGCCGTATAGTGCGGGACAAAAGAGTGAAGGCGACAATGCAAAGAACGTTGCGTACGCTGGTTTGGATGGGAAGATACGCGATACATATGCCGCTAAATCAAAAGCAAAATTGCAACGCTATCTGTATGACAGCTACATAAGGGCAATACGCTGGGCGAGTGATAGACTTGGGGAGGATGGTGGTGTTGTTGGCTTTATAAGCGGAAATGGCTGGATTGATAAGGCATATGCAGATGGTATGCGAAAATGCTTAGAGGATGAATGTACTAGTATTTATATTATCAACTTACGTGGCGACGTAAGAAAAAATATGCTGAGTAAAGGTGTTGCACGCGAGGGTGAAAATATTTTTGAACAAGGAAGTATGACGGGAGCTGCGATTGCATTTTTTGTTAAAAATCCAGCCAGTCAAGCAGAACATAAAGTGCATTACTACGACATCGGTGATGACTTGAAGACTGAACAAAAACTAGCAAAACTTTTCGAATTCAAAAGCTTAGCAAGACTAGGTGCAAACGAAGGTTTCGAAGTAACGCAATCAGACGATAGTTTTGATTGGATTAATAAACGCGATACGAGCTTTGGGAATTTTATTGTGCTTGGTGATAAAGAAAAAGGAGCAAATGAAAAGCTGTTTGATAATTTTACTTTAGGCGTTGTTACGAACAGAGATACTTGGTGCTATAATTTCTCCACAACTAAGCTGATGAGTAATGTTGAGTTGCTAATAAAAAGCTTTGAGAGGGAGAGGAATAGACTTAATGGGTTAGCTGACGAGAATAATATTGCTACATTAGTTAAAAGTGATCCTCAACTATACAGTTGGACTAGGGCGCTTAAAGCTGACATTGTTAAAAATAAGGAGCTTACCATTAACGATGGAGAGCTGCGACTTGTGAATTATAGGCCGTTTAACAAGCAGGCAATGTTTTACAGCAGAAGACTAAATGAAATGGTCTATAAGACAGCTGAAATATTTCCAACGCCAAGTACGAAAAATCGTAGTGTTGTGATAAGTGGTGTTGGCGCACGAAATGGACTTAGCATGTTAATGATTGAAGATATGTTAGATTTAAACGCGCTTGATGCAGGTGCACAGCACTTCCCACTCAAACTCTATGAGAAAGTCCAAGTAGATGATGACTTGTTTGCAAGCGAAGGTGTTGAAAACGGCTATAGGGTTAAAGATGGTATAACTGACTATGGTTTGAAGCACTTTAGGGATGCATACAGCAACACGAACTTAACTAAAGAAGACGTGTTTTACTACGTGTATGGACTGCTGCACAGCAATAACTATCGCACGCGCTTTGCAGACAATCTCAACAAACAGTTGCCACGCATACCAGCTGTCAAAAAAGAAGCGGACTTTTGGGCGTTTAGTAAGGCTGGGCGTGCACTTGGTGACTTACACGTTAACTACGAAACAGTTGAACCTTACCCAGTAACTATTGCTGAAGGTGACTTGCGTTTAGCACACATTGCCGACCCCAAAAGCTACTTTAGAGTTGAGCAGATGCGCTTTGCTGGGAAGCGTCCAAATTTGGATAAAACCACAGTTATTTACAACAACAACATCACTATGACCGACATTCCACTTGCTGCGTATGATTACGTTGTAAACGGAAAGAGCGCACTTGATTGGGTGATGGAACGACAACGGGTTAAGACGGACAAAAAAAGTGGGATTGTTAATGACGCTAACGACTACGCTAACGAAACAATGAACGATCCAAAATATCCGTTTGAACTGTTTCAGCGTGTTATTACGGTTAGTTTAGAGACCATGCAATTAGTAAACAGCTTGCCGAAACTTGAGATAGATTGAGGTTACGATGATAATTGACGATATCAATAAATTAGTTACGACGTTTTTAGTAGAATTAGAAAGAGTGAGTGCATTATTAGGTTACGGCAGGGATGTTTTTGGTGGCACAACGGAAGATGAACAAGATTATTGGTCTGTTGAGAAAGAGGAACTTGAAACATACATTGAGGGTCGAAATCTAAACGGGACGGTTAGCGCTAAAGTAAGTAATTGGTATTCACATACAATTTGTTTGACGGGAGTGAGTTTTAATGAATCAATCATATTGGACCCAAATAATGACAGCATGAATGTAAAAGACTTTCCCGCAACAGTAACAAATGGAGTTGGCGCAAGGTATTTGTATGAGGCGCTTGGTAAGCGCACACTTACTGTTGAAGTGGCCTCAATTTATAAGGAAATGGAGGATTGGAGCAGTGATGGTGAGCGTCTTCCTTGTTTCGAAATCATGTCAGTTTCGGTTAATTTTCTAACTGAGACTGCGGCTGAGTTTGATGCGATTTATAACAGGCTCAAAAAGCAATACGCGAGCTTTGACAGGGAAATGACAGCTAGTAGGATTACACATAAATATAAGAATTTTTATAAACTGACTGGGTTGGATAAAAATGATTGTTATAAAACAACCGTGAAGAATAACAATTTTGACGATCTTTTTGACGAAGACTGATGGCGCACAAAGCTAAAATACGACTGCACAAGTTGCAACAAATTGCTGAGCAGCTCAAGCGCGGTGAAATCGTGCAGAACAGAACACTACAAGCTTGGTTGGGCGAGGCAGCTTTTGCTGACTACGAAAAGGCTTGGAGCGAACAGCAGGAGCTGCGTGCTGAGTTGAAAAAAAAGCCAGATGCAGTGCGCAAATATGAAGCTCGATTGCGCAACGCGACGTTGACTTACAACAAGGGCGAAGTTGCCAGTTTGCGCGGTAAGGGTGAGCTTGCTAGAAAATTGATGAATAAAGCAGATGGTCACTTTGAGCGTCTAAATGTGTATTTGCAGGAAATTTTGGCGGCAGACGTTGGGCTTGGTGTTTGGTTTGACAGGAACGAAGATGTAAGCACTTATGGCCTCACGCCAGGTACAGTACCGATAGTTGTTACGAGCAGGAGCTTGTTCAATAATGGGGGCGGTTTGCTTAATCGCAAGCGTAAAAAATGCGACGTAAAGCTTGATACTGTTGAACAGGCAATCAGCGATTTGGAGCGTGGGCAGGCTGGTGAAGATGAGCTGGATGATGTACAGAAGGTGCAACTTGATGGCTTTTTGAAGCAACAGGACGACGACGTTTATTAGGCGTGAAATTTTCGTGCATAAATACTGCACTAGCCGAAATGGGTCTTGCAGCATGCATTTTTTGTGCAGCAGTTTTTGCTAGGCAAGTACTTACAGTTTTGAGGTGGTGATTTTGTACATATGGGAGATATTGGGCGCTGCTGCAAAGCAACAAACCAAGCCGAAACGCACCAAGCGTGCAAAAGCTGGTGATTTTGTTAAGAACACGAGGCGCTTGAAAAGCAGTGATCGCAAACTCGATGCTAAAAAACCAGTCAAACCAGTAGTTCATGTTTCATAACACACGGTTAAACGTCAAAAACGCACGGTTTTGTACGGCCAGTATTGTAACAGAACACGGTTGTCGTTGGGGCTAAGAGGCTTAGCGCAAATGCTTAGTAGCTGACCAACTCAACAGCAGCACGCATCTTGTTTTCGTTCAAATCAATGTAGCGCATGGTTGTGTTCAAGTGCTTGTGCCGAGCCAGCGCCTGCACAACACGCGCATTCACGCCCTTGTCTGCAAGCTCAGTTACAAATTGACGGCGACCGCTGTGGGAGCTGGCACCAGTTATAGCAGCAGCTTTGTACAGCGTTTGGAACAGGTTCACTATAGTTTGCGCAGTAAAACCCGCGCCTTTTGCGGAGAACATGATGGGTGCACTTGGTTGCTGATGGCGCTTGGGGTATTGAGCAGCATAACGCTTGAGTGCCACAGCAAGCTTTTTGTTCACCAGCACAGTGTTGCCCGTGTTGCCCTTAGTTTGCGCTGCGCTCAAGTAAATCGTGTCACGTACAGCACCACCAGATTCAAATACATCACCAATTTTCAGTCCAGCAATTTCGCAAGCACGTAGACCTGCGTAAAAGCTTAGAGCAACAGCTGTGTGATTGCGCGTTGCATAGCGCGTGCTGTCAATCACAGCTGTCAGTCGTTTGCGCTCGGCATCGGTAAGTAGCTTTGCTTGTTTCATCGTCTTGTCCCCTACAACGTGTGGTATTGTTGTAAACAACTATAAATTCTAACATTTGGCAAAACGACCTAAATCAGTATTTTCAGCAAGTCGTTGTTTTTACTGGAGATCATGCTGAAATGTTAGAGATTAACTAATCTATAACATTTTAGCTGCTGGCATCTTCAACTTTGACAACAGGCTTACGCTTACGCATTTTAACAACTGAACGTAGCTCAGTAAGCGTAAATTTGTGCAGCTTTATCTTAGCTCTGACATCACTTAATGCCGTTGCACGTTCGCTCTTAAGCGCCGTGTCAATTTTCTCATTTAGCTCATCGCGTTGTTTGATGAGATCAGCTGCATTTGACATAATTTTTCCTTCATATGTTAATATGCGTAATGATCAAAACTTCCACAGCATTGTCAAGCTCAAGTTAGCAAACATCTGCAATGCAGTACTGAGTACTTAAGTGATCGAGCAGGTGTTGTGCAGCTGTAGCTAATGCATGTTGCTGCGCTTTGGTTAGTTTCGGTTTTAGCTGTTGAGCGCGTATGCTGCGCAAGCACTGCACAGCTGCATCAATGCTGAAATCGCGCCCCGTGTGTTTTTGATATGCGTACCAGTTGCTGTTTTTGCCCAAGTAGTCGCTGCTAAATCTAGCAGCACAGTTTACAAGTCCCGCGTTGCTCAGTTGCCTGTACGTGTTTTCAAGTAATGTCATGTTGCGTTGTCTCCGTTGTATTTAATCCTTTGTCGTTCGAGTTGTTTAATAAGTTTGATTTTGATGTACTGAAGATTAGCAACGCCTGCAGCGCGTTGCTTTCTTCCGTATCTTGTTATGTGCTGCTGCGTCTTCAGCATCGCTGTTCCACGCAATGTGCAGTTGAGCCTGTGTTGCCTTAAATTGCTTTCAGTAATCTGCGTAGTTTATGAATGTTATTGCCTTTATGGGTGCCTGCCGTTGCTGCTGTATGAGAAAGTCTGTCACAGAATGTGTCGCTGCCTAATTTGGTCCATTCGTGTGTGCAGTAAGTAGCTGTTGCCTCAGCGTTTCGTGCTTTTTGAAATTGTGATGTTGTAGAACAGGCTTCATCAAATTTTTCCCATGTGTTGCTCAAAACTTTAAGAAAAGCGTATGTGTCACTTTGTGCTTCGATAACGATGTGAAAGTGCGTATTTTGCCCGCTAATGCCCTTCTGTTTAAACACAAAGCGAGGGCAGCGTAAGTTTTCTTTGCTTACCCTGTTTCCCCAATATGCCTTGTCGATGCGCTGCAAAAACAGCTGCACAACATGTTCAGCATGTCGTTCGTCAATATCATAACCGTTCTTAAACTTCAGCGTACAAAAGATTTCATATTTCACTGATACTACCCAGTCGCGTACTGCTTGATGCTCTTTTTTTCTGTCCATAACTGCGTTCCTTTCATAGTTATTTATCCTTTGTGCGCAAAGGCATGGAGGTATTGAATGATGGATTTAACTAAGCTAGGTTTGAGTTGTGATGACTAGGGAAATAAAATGGGCATAATTTACGTATTAGTTAATCCTGCATTTGATAGCTACGTGAAGGTTGGGCGCACAGTAAATTTAGAACAGCGTCTTCGTAGTTTAGACAATACAAGTGTGCCGCTTCCGTTCCGGTGTGTTTATGCTGTTGAAGTGGCCGACGAAGTAGCTGTTGAACGTCTAGTACATTCTGCATTTGCTGATCATCGCACTCGTGCAGGACGTGAGTTTTTTGAAATTGATCCGCAGCGCGTTATTTCGGCTTTGAAGCTCACAAACGGTAAAGAGGTAACGCCATACAAGGATATTGCGGTAGATGAGGAAGGACTAGCTGCGCTGGAAAAAGCAGAGGGCAGGCGCAAAGTTATAGGCTTGTTTGATGTTGGCTTGAAAGTTGGTGATACGCTCACTTTTGCTAACAACGAACAGCTTTTTGCAACGATATTGTCGAGCAAGAAGGTTGAGTTTGAAGGTGTTACTGAGAGCATTAGCAGCAGTGCTTTGAAAATACTGAATAGGCAGGGCTACGAATGGACGACTACTAACGGTTGGCAATATTGGCAGTTTGAAGGTGAGACGCTGAGCGAACTTAGAAAACGCTTGGAAGAAGAACAGATTAACGACGATGACTAATTTTCAGGTCGTTCTTGTTATGTGATGATTGTAAATTTGTAGCAGCACATGATATGAGGAGCTGCTGTGATGAGTTATATTGCCAAATTGAACTTGAAGACGGTGCAACGCACTGTACAAAAAGACCCAGTACTAGCACGGCGTGACAAGCTGATTGCTGGCATTGAGGAGCAGGGTAAGGTGCACGCTGCTGCACTAGCTGGCACTGAGTATACAGTTAAAGCCAAGCGCTGGCAGGCAAACGAAGCAGGCGAACGATCGCGCGTTGAGCATGAAAAGCGGGTCCGAGCTTGGTTTTTTGAACAGGACGGCGGTTACTACGTGCAATGCAGGTACGGCAGTCGAATTTTGAACATTAACGGCAAGAGCAACGCTGTGTTTGTGGACACACTTGATGACGTTGCAGGCGTGTTAAAAGCGTTCAAAAGTGCTGCTGACAGTGGCGAGCTGGACAAGGCTGTTGTTGAAGCTACTGCAAAAAAGAAGTGATCCAGCAACACAATTTATTGACGCACTTCACATAAAAATGCAGTGCGTTTTCTATTTGCCATTCAAAATTTCAAGCAGCGTTGCAGCGTCAATTTTTCCATCACTCTTAGCTTTGAGCGCTTTCATTGTGATCGTTTCGGTAACAGCATAATCCGCCCTAGTTGTGCCAAGTGCAGCCAACAGTTCAGCACTTGTCAAAGTTCCTGCTTCCAGCATCGCAAAAGTCGTCTCAGCAATCACATCACTGTTGCTCACTGTCGGTTTAGTTGCTGGCTTGCTGATCCTACCGCTGTGCAAATTGGCGTTTAGCAATGGGCTATATTTGCTGTAATGCTTGTCCACCATCGCAGTGCTGTTGCCAAGTTGCTTGCTCAATGTGTGCGCGCTCATGCCGCGCTGCAAATCCTGCGTCGCGTAGTAGGCCCGCCAACTGTAAAGCGTGCGTTCCTTACCATCTGCGCCAGTCTTCAATTTTAGCTGATCGAGCAGCGAGTTAAACGCGGCGATCAAGTTGTGCATATTCGCAACCTTGCCCAAGCTTGTTGTAAAAACAAAGTCATCAAGCTTGGCATTTATAAGGCTATCAAAGTCTTTAAAGCTGATGTTTGAGTTAAGCTTAGATTGCCGTACCAAATAATCCTCAACCCTGTCACGCGCCACTGCTGCACGTTTGTTTGTTTTGCCGTCAACGTTCAACACCAAGTAGCGCTCACCGTCTTTTATTTGCCACTCAATATTACGCCAGCGCAGTCCAAGTGCTTCCGTACCATGTCGCACGCCAGTGTTTGCGAGAAACAGCACATAGTTACGCAGCGTTTTACGTGTTGCAGCAGCTTTTGAGCTTGCAGTTGATTTATGAAAAGTGCGCAGCGCTGTGTAAATCTGTTTGTATTCAGCGTCTGTAAAGGTGCCCTTGCTTTCGCTCTTTGTGCCTTTGTTAAGCAGTGTAGGGCGCAAAGATTTAACCATCCAGCCATGCAGTTCGGCTTCATCAAAAACACGATTGAGCGCTGCATTATGGTTGTTGATGCCACTTTGGGAGAACTGCTTGTTGTTTGTTTTTGTGCGCCATGCGTCAAACGCAGTCAGCCCAGCCAAGTCAATTTTCTCAATGTCTGTGTCGCCAAAATAAGGTATCAGCCACCTACTTAGCGCCGAAATGTAATCCTTATATGCTTGCTTTCCGCCGCCAGCGTTCAAATCATCTTGCATGCGTTTGATCGCAAATTCAGCCACGTGCTTGAACTTGCGTGTTTGCGCTGGCAGGTTGTTGTTAACGCGTGCTTGCGTTTCCATCAGCAGTTTCCACGCAAGTAATTTTGCGTCTTCCAAATTGTCAGTTTTTGTACTGCGTACAATGCGCTTGCCGTTGTCCAGCGTCAGTCGCGCATACCAGTTCTCACTGCCCTGCCGCTTGTCCAGCTTCAGTTTTTTGTGCACATTTATTGTTTTTACGCCGCAGCTCATCACTAACTAATTTCGCTAAGTGTCTGTTCAACACACACTAGTTGGTAAACTATCAAAAGCAGAGCTAAAACTGCAAGCGGACTGTATACAATTTGTGTACAAAAACGCGCCGACTATATGTTGTGGTTTATGGTGTCATTTTAGTTAAAATACACAATATATATGGAGGCGAGTACCGGAATCGAACCGGTGTACACGGATTTGCAATCCGTTACGTAACCACTCCGCCAACTCGCCTGCCATGGTCGTGCACGCTAGTTAATGGATGACGCGTGCCGGTGCAAGGGTGGTTTCGCGCATTCCCGCACCACCTGTAGGCCCGGCGGCGATTACGAGGGCAACCTGCGTTGGCGGCCCGTTAACGGCGGGTTGCAGAACGGGCGTATTTAGCGCTTCATTTAGCTGAAAATCGCGCAGGTCTTAGCCGCCATAGGCTGCATCCCAGCGCTCGATCAGGGACTGTTGCAAGCCCTTGGCCCGCCTGTTCCACGCCGACGCGCCCGGCGGACTATCGTCGGGCGAGCCTACTAAACCCACGCGCCGCTTGGCGTCATGGGCAAAAATAGCAAAGGCCAACGGGCGGCCCGCGGGCCCAGTCGTATATCCGGCCAATGCGCTGACAAAATGCAGCGTTCCGGTCTTGGCCTCGACCCGGATAGGGTGTGCGCCGTCGAAATTACCGCTAGTATCGCGCATCCGAAATACCTTGAGCATCGGGCGCAGCGACGCATTGCTATGGGCGGCGGCCAACACGCGTGCCAGCGCAAGCGGACTGACCCGCGAGGCGGCGCCAAGGCCAGAATGATCGACCAGCGTCGCGCCCTTCAGCCCCAGATCGTTGCGTGCCCATACGGTCATCGCCTGCCCCGACGCAGCCAAAGAATCGACGCCGCCCGTTTGGGCCTGCGTGGCAGCCATGCCCACCAACTCGGCAGTTAGGTTGTTGGAATACTTCAACATCGCTGTCAGGATCTCTGGCAATGCATCGCTAAGATGGCTTACCAGCGTATCACCGGCGGGCGCGGCCTGCTGCACCTTGGCAGGGCCAAGCGTGATTCCTTGGCTGCGCGCGAAGCTAGAAAACACCTCGCCCGCATAAAGCGCGGGCCGCCGCACAGGCAACCAGCGGCTGCCCGATTTGCCCAGCGCGGCGCGCGCGACGGTCCACTGATCGTGATCGCCCCCGTCGCGGTAGGTGTATAGCGGGCTGTTGCGGTCTGCGAGCGTCATGCGCGCGACCTGCACCTCAGGGCGATACTTAGCTGAGCGAGCATCCATCGTCACGGTGTAGCCGCTGCCCACGCGCACCCATTGAAAATGCACGCGGTTGAAATTCAGGTTCAAGCCCGACACTGCAGGATTGTATCCCACCTGATCGGGCTGGGCCACGTCAATTTCCCGCGCATATGGCAGCGCGCCACCATACATGCGAAAATCACCAATAATACCGCGCACGCCCGCCGCTTTCAGGTTAGCCGCCATCGCGGCCAGTGCGTCGGTGTCCAGCAGCGGATCGCCGCCCCCGGCCAGAATCAGATCACCCTGGACCATGCCGTCCTGCACCGGCCCTGTGGCCACCAGCCGCGTGCGAAAGCGGTAGGTCGGCCCCAACGTGTCGAGCGCATAAAGGGCCGTGATCGCCTTTGCCACGCTGGCAGGCGGAAAGCCGTCTGCGCCGCTCCGCTCCTCCACCACGCCGCCTGTGGTCATATCGATCACCGCATAGCCGACGCTTCCATCGAGACGCGCGGATACGATAAGATCAGTTACATCCGGCGGACTGCCCAGCCCATTGGGGCGTATCTGCGGGCGCAGCGATACGGCAGGGGCGCCTGCACAGGCACCCGTGGCCAGCGCCGCGAGGGCACCGCTGAGGAAAAGACGTCGTGGCGATATATTAGACATAGGTCAGATCTAAGCGCAGTAGGACGGCGCCCGCAATCGCGTTCTTTGGCACAGCAGCACACGGTCACCTGTGAAGGGGGGCCGCACGGTACACCCTACCAGTCACCGGCGTCGCGCAGCCGCGTTGACGATAGAGCCATCATCGGCACGTTGGCAAAGCACCAAGCAGGCGCTTGCATCCTGCCCAGATGTCGCGCTTCGCCCAAGGGCACGCGCGCCGATTCATAGACGCGTGCCGCGACCGATGCCCGCGCCGCCAGCCGCGCACCCGGGCGCGCAAGAATACCAACAGGCACGCTCTCCATGATCGTCCGCCAATCTTGCCAGTGATGGAACTGCACCATATTATCGGCGCCCATCAGCCAGACGAAATTGACCCCAGGCCGGGCGGCCTGCAACGCCGCTAACGTGCGGGCCGTGTGACGCGCACCGATCTGCGCCTCCATATCGCTGATATAGACGCGCGGATGCTCCATCATCGCGCGGGCGGCCTCCATCCGCTGCGCCAGCGGGGCGGGGCCGCGCGCCTTGAGCGGGTTACCAGGGCTGACCAACCACCACACCGCGTCCAGCCCAAACAGCTTGAGTGCCTCGCGCGTGATGTGCACATGCCCCGCATGTGGCGGATCGAACGACCCACCAAGCAGGCCGATGGACCGGCCCGGACGGGTGGGCGGCAGGCGCAGCGGGCCGCTGGTGGGGGTCATGGCCAGGTGTCTCCTAAAATTCGTTGATTTTTCTAACCATAAAGCGGGGCGAAGGCCACCGGATATTAAGGGGCCTGCGACACGGTTCTGCGGTGAATGGATTTAAGAGCGGAGGGCCGAGGTGGCGCGCGAGACATCGCATCGGGACAATGGTGGCGGCGGGGCCGACACGGCGGCAAAGCTGCGCCGACAAATGCCTGCCGCCTTGCAGGCCCCAGCCGACCCGGGCAGTCCAGCAGGCGCCTGGCTGACCGGCCTCATTCTGGACCATGCCCGCTACGGCATCGTGTTGCTGGATATCCGCGGCCGCGTCCTGTGGATGAACCCTGCGATCCAGCAGATGCTGGGCTGGACGCTGGCCGAGGCGCGCGGACGCAACCCTGCTGAACTGATAAATCCGCCCGGCACCCGGCTCTCAGCGACGGCGCTCGCCAATTTTCGTTATCATCCGCGTAGTTCGATCTTTGACAGGTCTCGCGTGACGCGGCACATGCGGCGCGACGGCAGCCTGTTTTGGAACCAACAAAGTCATGCTTTGATCAATCTGGGGCCGGGCGACGTGCAAAAAATGGTTGTCGTAACATGCCGCGACATTTCCGACCAAGTGCGCGTCCAGACTGCCCTGCACGAGATCAAGGACGATCTGGAACATGCCGCCCATCACGATGATCTGACCGGCCTCGGCAATCGCAAGCAACTGTCGCGTTTTCTGGCATCTGGCGCGGCCCAAGCCAGCCTGCGGGCCAGCGCTATGGGCGTGCTGCAGCTGGATCTGGACAAGTTCAAGACGATTAACGACACACTCGGCCATGCGGCTGGCGACGCGGTGCTGCGCAATTTCGCCGCCGCATTGGCCGGCGTCGCAGGAAATGATGATTTGGTTTGCCGGATGGGCGGTGACGAGTTTCTACTGATTTGCCTCGATGTCGGCGATCCAACCCGCCTAATGCGGCGAGCCGAGGCTATCCTGAACGCAGCCGCCCGCCCATTTACGTGGAAGGGCCAGACGGTGCTGACGGGCGTTTCCATCGGCGCCGCGATGCCCGGTGCAGGCCAGAGAGGTGCATTTAAAGATAGCGCAGGCGTTGATGATGGCGCACTGGACTGCGATGTGCTGATCCGGCAGGCCGATCAGGCACTGTATAGCGCCAAGGAGGGTGGGCGCGGACGCGCGGTTCTTTACACTACCAATCTGGGCCGCCGCTACCATGCCGAACAGAAGCTGAGCCGCGATTTGCTAGACGCGGTGCGCGAACAGCAGTTTTGCGTGTATTTACAGCCCATAATCCATATCGGCGAGGAGCGCGTGACCGGGTGTGAGGCGCTGCTGCGATGGCGTCATCCCGCGCGCGGCCTGTTGGCACCCGCGACCTTTCTGCCCGCCGCCGAAAA
>Ga0307933_1001851_pt1 | contig 15313 bp, 15 predicted proteins | sample OrgLakmetageno88_FD_201811 | JGI IMG/M metagenome (GOLD analysis project Ga0307933, IMG submission 201811) | Saline water microbial communities from Organic Lake, Antarctica - #88 | ecosystem: Environmental > Aquatic > Non-marine Saline and Alkaline > Saline | place: Antarctica: Organic Lake...
TTCCCGTGGTCAACGTGGGCAATAATTGCGATGTTTCTGATTTCCATAATAGAGAATATCGTACCATATATTATATAAATAAAAAGAACCATTTACTAAATTTAGTAAATGGTTCGGGTATTATTTTTTAACTTCTTCAATAAAAGCAAAAGTTCTCTCCCGTAAATAAGCTTCTTCATTATCTATATATGGAAAGAAGTCATCTGTCGAAATAAGTTTTTGATTTGATGTTGCATTCTTTGAAAGTACTAAATAATTTTCCAAATCAGAATTTTTAAATGTAGTTCCGATAGCAACAATTTTCTGAATATTATAATCGTTATGGTCGTTAACTGTAACTAATTCACGTAGTAAATACATACTTTCATCGTTAGCAGGTTTTAATTTATTAACACTAACATAATTAGATAACTCTAATAAAGATGTTATTCCTATTTGAATTGGATTTAATAAAACAATAGAATATTCAACATTAGAAGTTATACTTAGAGTACTCATTTTTCTATTAACATTATCCCATATAGATATATTCATTGATTTAAATCTTTGAAGCCACTGAATCTTTGTATAGCCTTGAGATAAAACATTAATTTTTAAAAGTCTTTTTTCAAAAATAAACTTAGGTTCAGTAATCCAACTAGGTTGTTTTCGCAAGAATTTATTAAATTCAGTGAGCCATTGACGGCCACTATCAGTTAATAAATAAGTAAAGAATGTAATTAACGGTCGCAATACTTGTGCAAGCGTCATTGTTTGAGTGTTTGATTTCATAACAGTCAATATATTTAATTATCCTGAAAAATGTCAGGTACATTTATGAGAATTATTCTCATTTCAAATATATCAAAAAAATTATAATTTGTCAATAGAAAAAGTAGATTAAACAAAATGAAGTTCTAGGCAAAAAGCACGCGAGTGTATGCGAGGTAGTTCCCTACCGTAAATACGCGAGCGTGCTTTTTAACAAAGAAATTCGCTTATTTTGATTTTGCGAGATCAAATATTTCGTCGATTCTGATATCTTCCATAAACTCATCATCATGACTGATAACAATCATTCCACCCTCATAATCATGCAGTGCCTGTGCTATCACCGGTAAATGACGGAAATTGATATGGTTTGTTGGCTCATCTAATACCAATAATCCAGGTTCCAATAACACCAATTGAGCAAAGGCAACAAGTCCCTTTTGCCCTTCTGACAGAGTGCCAATTTTATTAAATATTTGATCTGATCCAATTAAAAACGTTGACGCTGTTGAGCGTAGTTTTTGTTCATCTACGGTTTTCATAACTGATGCCAGTTCATCAAATACTGTTTTTTCAAAATCGAGACCTCGAAAATCTTGACGATAATATCCAATACGGACATCGGGATGTGTTTCGACTCCTTGGTCAACAGCCTTTGCCATTTTTTCTAAGAGCGTTGTCTTTCCTATTCCGTTAGGTCCAATAATGCGTAAATGATGATTTTTGCGAATAGCAATATTTGCCTCGCGTCGTTCTTCTTTACCCTTTGCGTTCATTCGTGTATACGAAGAAATATTCATAACATTACCGGTAATATTTTTTTGATGAGGAATAATGAAATTTCGAATGGTTTTGTCTTCCCTGCGGACGTCTACCTTGTTGTCCTCGAATTCCTCCACGTCTTCACGCATTTGTTTTGCAAGCGCTCTCAATCGCCCTCCCTTTTTGGCAAAAAAGTTTGCCTTGTCTTTTTTCTCTTGAATATTTTTTTCTAATCGAGCGTTCTTAGATTTTTCTTTGATAACACGGATACCTATTTGCTCTACCACATCATGATAGTTCCCAGTATAGAGTTCCATTTTTTGAGTAAAAATATCCAAATATAAAACCCCTGTTGAAAATGCGTTCAAAAATTCAGCATCATGCGAAATAACAATAACGGTTTTATTATAATCACGCAAAAAATCAGTCAAATGATGAATTCCAGATTCATCGAGGTTGTTTGTTGGTTCGTCTAATAGCAAAATATCAGGATTTTGAATTAATGCAGATGCCAATAAAATTCGCGCCTGTTGTCCGCCTGAATAATCACGAATATGTTTTTCCTTGTCGGCAACCAGGTTTACAATATCTAATACGGTATCGATGCGAGGATCAATATCATACACCGTTTCTTCAAATTGAGATTGAAAATAATCCCGCAGAGAAATATCCATTTGGTTCTGTGGAATAACCTGACGTGCTATGGCTATTTTTGCCTTGTGTGCGGTATGGATTTGCCCATCATTCAGATCAAGCTCACCCATAATCATTTTAAACAATGATGATTTTCCAGCTCCGTTTTGACCCATCAGGGTTATTTTTGCACCTCTTTTGATTGAGAAATTTACTTCATCCAAAATAGTATGAACGGCAGAATATTTAAATGTTACGTCTTCAAAACGTAGTATTGATCCATGAGACATAAACGCTATTGTACATATTTATTAAAAAGAAAAAAGCTCATACCTAATGAGCTTTTAAAAAATAAGAGGCGCAATCATATATTCCGTTAATTATTATCTAGAATTGCAGTCTATCAATCGATGAACAGTCAACATTGCTCAAGAAAAATTCTTCTGTTTCAAAAGTTAATTTATTGATATCTTCAAAGAGATAAATACCATTTTCGTTTTCATATCGCGGAACAAAAACCTCTTGGTATCCTACGAATAATTTATCATCGTGTATTTTATAGACACGTTGTTCTTGCCATATTGTGTTTTGTGCATCTGCAGTAGCCACAACGTTAATATATCCATCCATAGCTATACCCAAGAAATTCGCACGATTTGCGTCAGATTCAAAGGGAAGAATTAAATGTTGACCTGTTGCCAAACCACTATCGGTAATCGTTATTTCAATATATTCACGATTCACACCGGCATTGATGTCTTGACCTTCTTGTGTTTGTGTAGATATCTGTTGTTCATACAGATAGCATTGAGGAATACTATTTGCGGTTAATGTTTGGATTTGAGTATCAATGGAATCATCCACATCATTGTTGTCTTTTTCTGAAGTATTCAATACCAAGGCAAGTCCAATAGCAATCACAAGAACGATAGGTAACCAATATTTTTGTATAAATTTCATACTCTATTAATACAATATTATTAAAAAATAATCAATGTATTATGTCTAATAATGCAAAGTAGTAATTTCATCAAGGTGATGACGTGTTTTTTTCAAGTCAGCAAATTCATCATCATCGGCTCGATACCCAACAGGAATTACCAATGTTGCATGCAAGTTCTGCTCGTTTAATCCCAGGATTTCGTTATATTTTTCTGGATTAAATCCTTCCATAGGACAACTATCAATATGCATATCAGCACATGCCGACATCAACACACCCAATACGATATAGCATTGTTTTTGTGCCCAAGCAAAAATCTCCTGCGGACTCTTTCCCTCGGCAAATCCTGTGATCATTTTTTTATATCCATCAAGATTTTCTGTAGGTATTTTTCTGATCTCTGCGGTACGCGTAATAAAATCATTAATATATTTTTGAGAAAGATCCTTTCGTGCAGCAATAACAATAACATGCGAAGCATCAACAATCTGTGATTGATTATATGAATGTTCTAATAATTGTTGTTGTATCTGGTTATTACTGATGACAACAAATTCATAAGGCTGAACCCCTAATGATGAAGGGGCAAGATTCATTGCTTTTAATAAATCAGTTATATGTTCCTCGGAGACTTTTTTTTCTGAGTTAAATTTTTTAACGGCGTATCGCCAATTCAAGGTGTTTACTAATGACATGTTATTGTTGTGTTAAATAATAATTTACGACGGTTTTTAATTCCATATGTTTTGGGTTAAAATCTACGTCTTTATAATGTTCTGATTGAACGCGTTGGTCAACCAACATCTCGCGTCCAAATTCTCCAAATTTCAGATGCAACATCCATTCACGAATATGGATATAAATTTTAGTTTTCTTTGATGAACCGATTGCCTTGGAAAAAGTTTCCTGCGTATCGGTTGCGGTACTGATACCATTGATAATGCTGGGTGATTGCTCGTTAATAGCGCAGGTTATATACAAATCGACTAAATCACGAATATCAATCCATGGAAAATGTTCATCACCGGTTCCTAATATTCCACCAATACCTAATGTAAACGTAGAGGCGACCTCTGCCAATATTCCACCGCTACCAATAATATGACCGTTTCGAATACAGGTGACGTTGACCCCTGATTCTTGCAGTTTAAGATTCTCATCTTCCCATGATTCAACAACATCAGAGAGATAATAATAATTTTTACGCTGTGATGATTCAACAAGGACTTCGCCAGGTTGATTCCCATAAAATCCAACAGCCGAAGCAGCAACCAATGATTGTGGAATATAATGTTCTCGTTGTAATAGATCAACTAAATGTCGCGAACCATTCACACGTGAATCCCAAATTCCCTTTTTATGAGAATCTGTAAAACGTCCGTAGATACTCTTTCCTGCCAAATGAATAACCGCGTATGGATGTTGTAATTCTGGATAGTCTGTTTCTGGGTCAAAGGCTTCGGCGAGGTTTTTCTTGAAAAATAAAACATGTTCTTTTTCTTGTCGTGGCGGAAACAAATCCATGATGACAATTTCATATCCGCCCATAGATAATAATTTGTTGATAATTTGTGTTCCCAAGAATCCAGAACCACCGGTGATAATTATTTTTTTCATGATTTTATTTTAGCATATTATTTTTTATTCTCTATATAATAACTTGACAATAATAATATAAAGTTTATTATATACAATAAATCAGTTGTTTAGGAAAATTAATTATCGATACTCTTTTGTATATATTCAATGTATATAAAAGAGTATTCATAATTTAATTTCAACTAAAAACAACAAACATGAAAAATTACAGAAAAACAGAGATTAATTTAAGCTTTTCAATAAAATATTTACTGATACGTCTTGCGATTATTGGATTCACCGTATTTCAATATATCTATTATGTTATTCCAGAAATTACTCATTTTTTTATAATGGGTCCAAAAGATACTACCTTTATCGATCTTGCTGCCCGTATGTTGCCGCCGCTTATTGGATATGGATTAATTGCTGCATCAATAACGTCAGTTATTTCAATTTTCAAGCCGCTTAAGTCTTTTGATGAATATGGATTGATTATTGGATTGATTGCTGGATTGATTACTGGATTGATTGGAGGATTGATTATTGGATTGATTTTTGGATTGATTGCTGGATTGATTATTGGATTGATTATTGGATTGATTGATGGATTGATTGATGGATTGATTACTGAGTTTGAAGAATAATTCCAATCAAAAACCATTCACTTGGTAAAAAAGAATATTTAAAGTACCGGTCCAAGTTAGAAATAACTTGGACCTTTTTATTTATAAAATTTTCTATCTGATGTAGAATACAAACCATGAACAAAGGCAAAAAAGTTATTATTATAGGAGCAGGAATTGGTGGATTGGGAACTGCCGCATTATTATCAAAACGTGGATACGACGTAACTATTTTAGAAAAAAATGAAAAAATAGGTGGTCGTGCCAATATTTTCACCGCCGAGGGATATACCTTTGATATGGGACCATCATGGTATTTGATGCCGGATGTATTTGAGCATTTTTATGATTTGATGGAAGAGGACATTAATAAACATTTAAACCTGGTAAAACTGGGGCCATCGTACAAGGTATTTTTCCCTGGTGATCCTGAATATCCTGTTGTTGATATTCATTCTGATTTGAAAAAAGACCTCCCAACACTGGAACAATTCGAGCCAGGGATTACTCCAAAACTGCGAAAATATTTGGAAACTTCAGGTAAACAATATGAACTGGCTAAAAAATCATTCATGTACCGAAACTATGATTCAATTTTTGATTTCTTTAAATGGGAACTCATGAAAGAAGGTCGTCACATGAACCCATTACAAACCATGGAAAAATACTTGAACAAGAATTTTTCTGACGACCGCGTTAAAAAAATCCTAGAATACACATTGGTGTTCCTGGGATCAGAACCTAAAAAAACCCCAGCATTGTATAACATCATGAATTTTATCGATTTTCATTATGGTGTGTATTACCCAAAAGGCGGGATCTATACGATTATTGATTCATTGAAATCAATGAATGATACACATGGAACAACCATTCATACCAATACCGGTGTTTCAGAAATTATTATCGAAAACAAAACCGCAACAGGTGTGCGATTGGAAAATGGCGAGATTATGAACGCGGACTATATTATTTCAAACGCCGATTTACATTTCACCGAAACAAAATTGATTGCAGAGAAAAAACACCAAACCTTTCCAGAGAAATATTGGGACAAGGCCGTTATGGGACCGTCTGCATTTATTATGTATTTAGGATTGGACCGCGAGGTGCCAAACCTGACGCATCATAATTTGCGATTTGCACAAAATTGGAAAGAAAACTTCAAAGAATTATTTGATGAACCTGCCCTACCAACAGATCCATCATATTATGTTTGTAAACCAACCCATACCGATACAAATATTGCACCCAAGGGCAAAGACATCTTGTTTATGCTGGTACCAATTGCAGCCGGTATGACGATTACAGATGATATGAAAAAATCCTATCGTGACAAAATTATTGGTATGATGAAGACTGATTTGAATTTACCAGATCTAGAGGAATCAATCGTCTATGAAAAATCATATTGGGGAGATGATTTTGGGCGTGATTACAATGCCTACAAAGGAACGGCATTGGGAATGGCGCACACATTAAAACAAACATTACTGCGACCAGGAAACAAATCCAAAAAAGTCAAAAATTTGTTTTACGTTGGGGCCGGAACGAATCCAGGAATTGGAATGCCAATTTGTCTGATTTCAGCGGAACTGATGTATAAACGATTAGAAGGGATCAAGCATCCAAATCCGTTGACTGATTTGAATGGGTAGTTATTTTTTATAATTGAAAAAGTTAAAAGGCGGAAAGCAAAGCTTTCCGCCTTTTAACTACCGCATATTAGTTGACATATGTTTTTATAAGTGATAAATTTAATTCAAACGGAAATAATTCCACAACCTTAGAAAAACAAAATCATGGAACAAAGTACATTAGACACCTGTCTAAGGGCAGCAAAATGGTGGTCACAACAACTTGATAAAAATAATTTCGATATGGGTGCTGACTCCGAAACAGAAAAAGCAATTGAGTCAATTGCATCAAATCCAACACTGCGAATAGAGGTAACAAAAGAAGATAAAGATATTCTTTTGAGAGTTATCAATACGCACTTAATCGTTATGTTTGCTTCTTATCCCAAGAGAACTCATTATCTCACAACGGATTATGGTCCGACTGGAAAATTAGAAGAAGAATTAAGTAAAAGAAATTTACTTAATAAATTCTCAGAAATTTTACCATGGAAAACAAAAATGAAGATAACAAAAAGTAAAATATTGGTTTGCGGTCAAGCTAGAGAATTTATAGAAATTTAATTTAAAAGCTAAATCAGAAGAAACTTACTAAATTTTACACAATACCCCAGTCAAAATTTTGACTGGGTTTTTTATTTTCCAAAACCTCTACCTGATGTATTATAGAATCATGAAAATCTGGAACATAATTTTAATAGCATTATCAGTTTTATTTTTTATTGTTGGATTAGGGATGAGTATTATTCCACCTGAACAATTTGTAGAAATTGGTTCTATTATCGCCGTAGTGATGATTTCCCTACCAGCGTTTTATGGAATGTGGAAAATATACGGGACTCGCGGGATTTGGGCGGTTATTGCCTTGGGAGTATTTGCCTTGATAATTGAATCAATCGGCATCTATACAGGATGGCCCTATTCCCCATTTGAATATACGATGCCGTTTGGTTATCGGTTATTAGGAACAACACCATGGACGGTATTTATAGCATGGAGCCCATTGGTTATTGGTGCGTGGTTATTGGCACAGCATTGGTTTACACAAAACTGGTCACGGTTTTTGGTATATATTGGAATATTGGTTTCCGCGGATATTGTATTGGACCCTGGAGCTGTAGCACGCGGATTGTGGAAATACACCAATGGTGGATTATGGTTTGATGTTCCCCTGCAGAATTTTTTCGGATGGATTGTTTCGGGAACGATTGCCTATGTTATTTTGCGATTGATTGTGAAAAAATTCTGGATCCCCGCATCCGCGAGGATGACAAATAATATGGTCATTGCGAGCGATAGCGCGGCAATCTCTGAAAATAAAAAAGATCCTGTCATTTCGAGCGACAGTCGAGAGATCTCTCCACAAGGTCGAGATGACAAGTATATTCTAATTGGTTCATTATCATTGCTACTTTCTATTTTCCTCTGGGCTGGAGTAAACACAGGATATCGATTATGGTTACCTGCAATTATAGGAATTATTTTAGGTAACATTTTAATATTCGGTTTATTGAAAACAGAGAAAAAATAATATTTATGCAGAGAAAAAACCATCACATTAGTGATGGTTTTTTCTTGCAATAGCTTCAATTTCAATAAGAAATCCTGGTCTACAAATATCATCATGAAGGTATAAGATTTCTTGGCTTGAAAATTGTTTTTTTAAAATATCATTAACTATTTCAAAATCAGTTTCTGGATTTTTAATATACACTCGTATACCTTCTAAATCATTTAGTATGAATCCACTATTTTGTTTGTAATTTAATAAATTTTCTTTTGAAATTAACGCTTCAATATTTCTCAGGGTTTCTTTCGTTTGTTCTGCAATGTCATCAGGATGAGCAACCTCTTCACCTAATAAGCTAGCTGTTCCGGCTATAAATATTTCAACTCCGTCTGGGTGCAAGTGTAATGTTCCTCTTGCCGAGATTGGCGGCTTTGGTCCCCATTTTTCAGAATAATCCACAAACTGTTTTTGCCTTGGGTTTTCTAGATAAATAACTGGATATTTAGAAAATAAAGCTTCTACAATTAGTGGTCCTTCTAATGAACCAATCCCTGTCATTGCGGGTCGCATAGGTTTTCCGTCATCAAATTTTGGCCCAAAATCTTGCCAAGCGTTCCATCTACCTAGATTGAACTCTCTGTATCTTTCTAATCCATCTACCTTTAAAATTTCAGGAATATAATTCCAAGCTCTAACAAAATTAAGATTTGGATTTTCTTTCATAAAATCAAAAATCTTTTTGAAAGCTTGATACGAACCCTTCTCTAAGTTATTATACTTTTTTTCGTCGTGGATTATTTTTAAGAAAGAATAGTCTTCACTTTTGTTAATAACTATGTCTTCTTTCTCTATCCCAATAACAGAATTATTTATATAAAATATTTCTTGGTTGTTTTTTGAAAGTGGAGAAATAGGTAATGAACTTTTATTATTATGGTTAAAATTATTTTCAAAAGTAGAATGTTTCAAAATATTTTGATTTAAACTTTTATTAAATTTTATGTGTATTTTAGACATAAAATATTATACCAAAAACTCAGCGACTAATAAAAAAAACAAAATCATTCCAAACGCCGTATTTACCAACGGGAATTTTTTATACATCCAAAATGATTGTTCAGGTTTCATAATTGCGTAGCCAACCATTCCCAAATATACTAATCCCAAAATTGCAGGAATAATTCCCAAATGCAGATATCCAATAATTGCTGCGCCCAGGTAAGCAACAAAACAGAACCACAAGGCCCATTTTTGCCCCAATACAGTCGCCAGAGTCCTAACGCCGCCTTTTGTATCGGATTCAATATCTGGCACCGCAGAATAGGTTTGCATAGCCATTGCCCATAATAATCCACCAACAACTCCCAACCACGAGATATTGGTATTCCCTGTTGCAAAAAAACCAATAACCACAGGCGAAATATAAATAATCGATGAGAAAACAATATCCAATGGAGGATTAGATTTAGCGCGAATAGGTGTCGCTGAATAATAGACTGAGCTAAAAATAAAGATTAGAAATACTATTGATGATTGCCATGGTAACCAAAAAAATAATATTGAAAACGGAATAATCCATAATACAATATGTAACCATAATTTATGTTGATCTTTGGGTTCTAATAATTCCTCGTATTGGATCTTTTTAGGATTATGTTTATCGGTTTCGTAATCATAGATATCGTTTATCCCATAAATCATTATGTTTGCAGGATAGGTAAAAAATACAAAAAGGATTCCGAGGATTATTAATGTCTCTGTTTCTAGTAATCGTGGATCACCTGCCGCAATAGCTCCAACCATAAATGTCCCCAGGATGTAAATCCAAAACCGCGGACGTGATATATTAACAAGTCTGTTTATTTTCATAATCAAAGTATACCCTATTAACTATCTATTATGTATTTAAAAAATGGCAAAGACCAAGAACAGAGGTATTATTTATGTCTTGATATCAATTTATTTTTCATCATTAAAACAGGATAGAGTATTATTGTGGTGCATAATATTATTATTTTTTTGCATTTCGAGATTTTTATCTTTCCGGCAAAAATATCATACTTTCGTTTTTTAAGGATTCGAATATTTTCACGATATATACGAGAAGCCAGCAACACAGAAAAACCTCCATGATTCAAATAATGAATTCCATCAATACCGGTATTAAATAATATTTCGGTACGCTCTGTATAATGTTTAACAAAATTAAATAACTGCGGAGTCATTTTTTTCTCTGCAATCATTGATTCTGTTACAGCAAACAAAGTCATGTCATTTTGCGGTAAATATACTCTGTTTCTGTCGATGAAGTCTTCGGAAATATCACGCAAAATATTTGCCAATTGCATAGCTTCTCCTAACGCTTTTGCATGATCAAAGGCACGAGCATCTGAAAAACCAACGATAAAGGTCATAACGTGTCCAACAACCGAGGCTGAACCCCACATATAATGCTCTAATATCGCATAATCCTTATAGCGTTCAATAGATAAATCTTGTTTCATAACATCAAGAAAATCAAAACTATAGTCAAAAGGAATTTCATTATTTTTAAAAACCCAATAATTAGAGCGTAAAATAGGATGGGTTTTTTCAGTAGGACCATATTCTATGACTTGTTTCCATTCAGAGATAAAATCATCAATCGAAGTATGCGTTTGCCCTGGCATTTTTTGATGAGGATTATCTACCAATTCATCGGCATAACGAACAAAGCCATAGAAAAAAATAGTTGCCTCGCGTATTTCTTTTGGGAAAAGTTTAACTCCCAATGAATAATTAGAACCAAATGAAAAAATAAACTGCTTGGAATACTGTAGATCATGATGGTATTCAGTTTGTCGGTACGTGCTATAATCAGACATGTAATTAGAAATACTCTACCATATGACGACTAAAGATAAAATGGATCATTTCAAAAATGTATTTAATGTTCACTTTGAAAATGAGATTAAAAATATACTCAAGGAACAGCGCAATTTTCATCCAGCACGTACTGATTTAGATGAACCATTAAAAGATATTGTTTTAAGGTATACCAAGGGAGGCAAGAGAATTCGACCTTTTCTCATATATTATTTCTCTGGACATGATGATATTTCAAAGGTTCTTGATATTTGCTTGGCGGTTGAATTATTTCATTTGGCAGCACTCATTCATGACGATATTATGGATGAATCAGAAATGCGTCGTGGCGCCCAAACCTTGCATATAGCAACACAACAATTTGCAAAAGAAAATCATCATTTGGGTTCTGATATAGCCTTGTTATTAGGTGATGTATTTTTGACGGCTGCCATAGCCAAGGCCGCTCTATTAGGTCCATTATTATTTGAAGAATTCAGGTTGATGATCCAGCGGACCATACGTGGTCAATATCTCGATTCATTTGGTATGAATCAAGTCCTCGGCGAAACCAGCGAAGAAGAAATTTTGGCACGTCATGAATTGAAAACAGCATGGTATACCTTTTGTTCACCAGCTCGTTTAGGTTATATGAGTTCTGATAATTATTCGCAAGACTCTCTAGATGTTCTAACCAAAATTAATTGTGAACTAGGATTATTATTTCAAATTCGTGATGACATTATTGACTGCATCGACAAAGACAGCGGTAAGGAATTGTTTGGCGATATTATTGAAAACCAAACAACCTGGGTGACACTGTATCTCAAAGAAAATTATCCTGATAAATTCAAAGAAATACTCTCGGCAAAAAATTCACACAACATAGCATTATTAGGGCTTCTCTTTAAGGATATTGATCTGCGAACACCGTATGCAATAGAATTCACTAAAAAGAAAGAACTGATTGAAAATATTTCTGATGACTATATTGCCATCAAAAATAAAGCAAAAGAAGTTTTAGATTTACTTGTTCTAAAATAAATAATTATATACCTTGTTTACCCAAGGTATTTTCTTATAGAGACATCTTCGTGATAGTATAGTAGACATGAAAAAAATCGGTTTAATATTCCCCCATCAACTCTTTGCACATAATCCAGTTCTGGAACATACAAAAGAAATCTACATCATCGAAGATAGTCTTTTTTTTGGTGATAAACATAATCCATTAAAATTCCACAAACAAAAACTGGTTCTGCATCGTGCCAGCATGCAAGCCTACAAAGACGATTTAGAATCCAAAGGCATCACCGTTCATTACATAGAATACGATTCTCAAAAAACGATTACTGATATTCTAGGTGATATTGAATGTGATGAAATAATTTGCGTTGATCCGACCGATTATTTATTGGAACGCCGTATTAAACGTGTGGTTCCTGGTATTGAATTTCTAGATTCTCCCTTGTTTATTAATACACGCGCAGATAATGAAAATTATCTTGCGAATGGAAAATTATTTATGCAGGAATTCTATAAATTTCAACGCAGGCGATTAGATATATTAATGGATAGTGAAGGGAAACCTACAGGTGGAAAATGGTCATTTGATCACGAAAACAGAAAAAAGGTTCCAAAATCTCATTATCCAGAAATTCCCGCTGACCCAATACATAATGATAATAATTATGTTCTTGAGGCAATAGAATATATCGAAGAAAATTTCCCGAACAATTACGGAAGTTTAGGAAAATTTACCTACGGCGTTACGCGTGATGAGGCATTAATCATTTTAAATAATTTCTGCACAGAACGTTTGCATCTATTTGGAGATTACGAGGACGCTATCGTCAAAGACCGATCACAGCTCTATCACAGTATCCTCTCGCCCTATTTAAACATTGGATTAATTTCCCCTATGGAGGTCGTTGATACTGTTTTAGCCTATGCTCAAAAAAATAATATTGCATTAAACAATACCGAAGGAATCATCAGACAAATTATCGGTTGGCGTGAATTTATCCGTATAGTATATGAACAACACGGCACATCCATGCGAAATGAAAATCAATGGAATCACCAAGGCAACATGAGTGATAATTGGTACACAGGAAGCACCGGAATTAATCCAGTAGACGCAACTATTTCAAAAACCTTGGATACCGCATACGCACATCATATCGAGCGATTAATGGTTATGGGAAATTTTATGTTTTTGTGTAAATTACACCCAAACCATATCTATAATTGGTTTATGGAAATGTATATTGATGCCTATGATTGGGTCATGGTACCGAATGTTTATGGTATGACCCAAAGTACGCAAAAAGGCCTCATGACCACCAAACCCTATATCAGCGGATCAAACTATATTAAAAAAATGAGTGATTACAGCAATGGTCCCTGGGCTGATGTTTGGGATGCATTATATTGGAATATGATAATTGATAATTTGGATGAATTAGTTGCCAATGGTCGTATGCATTTTGTGACGGCTCGCGCCAAGAAATTTACCGCTCAGGAAAAGAAAGACTATAAGGATACTGTTGATGAATTCTTAAAAACACTCTAGATTATTATCATTACGAGCCAACTATTGTTGTCATCCTCAGCTTGACTGGGGATCCAGAATACTACAGCAAAACCCTGGATTCCACATAATATTCCGCTACGCTACATATTTCTGGAATGACAAAATACATTATGAAACAAAAACCAAAACACATAATAGCTCACACCAAAGAAAGCAAAATCTGCCCATCATGCAATCGTATTTTTTATAATAGAAAAAAATGGAAATTACGCGGTATTTGGGATGAGATTAAATATTGTAGTGATGGATGTAAAAAGAAAAAACCTCTATAGGTTTTTTATTTATTATAATATCCAAATAGATTTATAGCTGTCTGTTTTTCATAGTTTTCTACTTCTTTAATTGAACCATCTTCTTGTATCTCTTTTTTCATATTATCTATGTTTTCAATGTAAGATTTAGCTTCATCAAAATTTTTTTTATATAACATAGAGAGTAGTTTTGTTATTTCATTGGAAATACCTGAAGTTTCTCTATATTCTAATGCCTTGTCTATAAGCTCAATAGCTTTTTCATTTTCTTGGTATCGTTCTTTTGCATCCTGTGCGGCGTGATGATACCAGATCCATAACATTTCAGCTTGTTTTTGTCTTGCTTGTTCTGATATTTGAGAGCTATCAATTTCTTCTAGATATTCTTTCATCTGATTATTGAGAAGTTCATTATTTTTATAATCAAAATTTCCAGACTTCATAAGCTCTTGGTCTGATTCAAAGAATTTTTGTTGAAATTCATCAAGCGAAGAAATACCAAAGCGTTCAAGCGGTGATTCTGTGTCTGAATTTTCTTTGTAAATAATTTCAATTTCAGATTCTGGAATAATTTTTACAGAAATAGTTTCAGTATTTGTTTGTATATAAGCTTCATATCTATGGTGACCGTCAATGATTTGATACCCATTTTCCACAGCTCGTACAAGAATCTTTGGTAGTTCATTTTTCTTTCCTTTGTTTATAGCATTAACTAACTCTTGAACTACCTTACTACTTTCTTCTGATTTCATTTTTGACTCAGGCTCAAGTCTTACTATTTCATTTATTGATAATTCAGTTGTTGGTATATTTTCATATAATGAAGAATCAACAGTTGCACCTGTTTCATGTTTTCCTATAGTAATAGTTACTTTCTTTTCAAGTTTATTTGTTGGTTTTGGTGCAAATTCCATATATTTTATTATATCGTATAAGCATATTCACTCAAAATAAAAAATCAGATAGAGCTCTAGGCGACAAGAGATTTTTCTTTGAGCAGTAGTCACTCTACTGTGATAAGAAAAATATTGCAGTCAACAACGAAATCTGCTGATTTTTTATTTCGAAGAATAATACCCCTACCTTCAGGTAGGGGTAAACCTGGTACACTAAGGTACATATGTCACCAAATATCAAAAGATCACACAGTGTCAGCGAACTGATATACCATTTAGTATGTCCT